>Ga0194132_10010590_pt1 | contig 12209 bp, 15 predicted proteins | sample TA2KigOf80mmetaG_FD_148612 | JGI IMG/M metagenome (GOLD analysis project Ga0194132, IMG submission 148612) | Freshwater microbial communities from Lake Tanganyika, Tanzania - TA2015054 Kigoma Offshore 80m | ecosystem: Environmental > Aquatic > Freshwater > Lake | place: Tanzania: Lake... | reverse complement strand
CTGAACAAAGCCTACTCTTACTCAAAAAATTACTGAGTGATGCTGCCACCAGTGCCTTTTCCAACGCGCATCTCGCAGAACTCACCGGACTTACAGAGGCGGAGATAGCTACGGAAAGGACGACAAAGTCGAAGTAAGCGCACTTACAAACCGACGATGTCACTGGACTCCTGTAGTTGAATTGACGTTGCCATGGATGAAGCAAATTCCTGTCTCCCTCCTTCCCCTGCTACGTCGTCAAAAAAACTTTGACTCATAGCCCACGGGTCAAAAACTCTGCCGACTTAAGCCGTGGAGGTGATCGGCAGCGCCAGCTCGGTCGCCATACTAGTTATGGTGGGAGTTCTGTCGCACCTGAGCAACCAGGCAGACGCAGTCCGGCGCAGAAGAACGAATCTAATGTAGAGACAAATGACAATATTTAGAGGAACGACACAGGTTTGATTACATACCGAGACTAGTCAGTCAGACCTTGCGATGATTTCTAAACTTATCAAGTTCGGCACGAGCAGCGCAGATCGAGTCTTCATACTCTAGCTGCCATTCTGGACTGATCAAATGATTGAGTACCACAGATGGGTCACTGTCTCCGTCGGCCAGAAAATAGACGTGATCTCCTGGCTCATAGTAATTGACATACCTACCGGGCGCTACGCAGCTCACGACATGAAAATCTGGGTTTACTCGACAAAACTCTAGTAGCATCGCGGCAGAATCGAGCCGAAAGCAGCCGGAGAAACTCTGGACATCAAAGTCGAGAAATTTCAGCTGGTAATAATTTCGAATCAAGCCAACCCTGGCCTCAAAGCCATCACAGTCTGTGTAGAGCTCAATACGAGATGAATAGGCTGCTCCTGCCATGCCCTTTCCTTCCTACAAAAGTCGCAATGGTCAATCGGCCAATCAAGCCCTTTGATTGAATATTACAAAACGGCACGGGCTTAGTTTTTATGGTAAAAATTGAATAATTGATGAGCGTTTTCAGCGTGATATAGTCACAATCATGCACTGTCCACAAAAGACTACTAGCGACATCTGCCCTACACCCGATTGTGTCGTTCGACTTTTTAATTCTTAAGACGCACTATTTACCCTGTTTGATTCTCCGGTAAAGGCTCCTCAAGGGAACATCGATCGACCAAATGACGCAAAATCATGCAATGAAACTTGGCGTAACAAGAACTAGCAAACTAATCCTGGATCTGGGAGATATCGACAACGCATCGTACCTAAAGACCGTTGGAGACTTCAGCTTAGAGGATCATTTCGATGCATTCTGTCTGTTGGAGTTTCTCTGTTCGCGAGAGATTGGCCGCCTTGGCCGTGACTCGGTCCAGTGCCTGAGATACTCACGTGCCGCCGCGCTTCACTACGAGCAGATACCAATTTCGTTTCTGGATCATCAAAAGGCTGCGCTATCACTGACTACTATTTTTGATCTTATCAAGTTCGGCCAGAGCAGGGCGGATCGAGTCTTCATTGATTAGCTGCCACTGGCGTCCCATGACCCAAGCGCCTTGAGCTCAAGCTCTCGGCCGCTTATCCCTGCCTGCCCGAGCATGAAAGCCCCAGATCAAACAGAGGCTTAGCAGATGTCATCCTCCACAGCTCATTAACGGGTACGATCGCCGTAACGTTTTTGCTATGGTCCGGCCTTGCCAAACACTAAGGCGCTAAGGCACCAAGATTGTACGGTTGAGACAGGGGGATGAGACGCGTGGACCTAGACATCGTTACTTTAAGGCAGGTTGTCGATCAGTCTATCGACGAGCATCCGCGCATCGGCCGGATGGAGTCGGATATTGGGGTTTTAAAAAGTGATGTGGGCACTCTCAAGAACGGTGTAGCGTCGCTTAAAAGCGACGGCATAGAGTTCAGGGCGGAACTGCGTCGCCTAGGTCTACTCATGGAGAATATGGAAAGCAAGATGGACAAGCTCGTCGATGCATTGCTACCGGCCAAGCACCGCGAGTTGCAGATGGACCTCTTAGAATAAGTGACTGACTCTCACGAGCAAAGGCTCGGCGCTGTCGAGACCGCAGTAAAGAACCACATCGGTGATCGCGAGCGTCATCGTTGAAGCGGAATTTTCCTCTCCTCTCTCCCTACTTCCCCTTCTCCGTGGTCACAAAAACAGACTTTGACTCGTATCCCTCGGATCATGCGCTCGACCATTTAGACCGCGGAGAATGGTGGTACGGAGACACGGAGGGACTAGATATTTCGAATTAAGGTCCTAATATCTTCGATCTTCAGCTAGCACCACTAATGTCCGCCCCCGACATCTGCTCTACACCCACTCATGTCGTTCGACTTTAGTGCACGTTTCAGCAATCCTCCGCTGCATCACCAGCAATCACGCTCGTGACGCTGCCGGGAATCTGACGCATGAAGAAACAAAAATATGAGCTCCTGAGCCCCACCCTCGACGTTGTGTTCAAGATGCTATTTGCCAGCAAACGCGGCCGGCAGGCCCTTATTGAGCTACTAAATGCGATCCTAAAACCAGCCAGCAAAATCACCTCGGTCGAGGTCCTAAACCCTCAGATACCTAAGTTGCTAGTCGAAGATAAGGGCACCGTCCTCGATATCCACGCCAAACTTGCTGACGGCACCCTCGTCGACATCGAGATGCAGATGACCTCTAAGACTGCACTGCCGAAGCGGGCTTTGTATTATGCCACCCGTATGTATTCGTCTGAGCTCAAGGTCGGGGATCAGTACGACCGCCTGAGGCCAGTCATCGTCATCTTCCTCGTAGCGGAGGATCTATTCCCATCAAGGCCCCGGGACTTCGAGGTCGCCTTCTCGCTCCAGCAGGAGGATACAGGGTCACCCGTTATGGAAGAGCTCCAGGGAGAAATCAGGCTCATCTTTGTCGAGATAATTAAGGCCTTCAGACTCTGGCAGGAGAGACAACTACCACCCGATGATGTAACTCTAGGTGCATGGCTCGCGTTTCTGGCCGCTCCCAATAGCCCGATTGTCAAGGAGGCCTGTATGTCCATGCCTGAGCTCAAAGATGCCAAAGACGCCCTAGAGGACCTATCTGCCGAGGACGAGGCCCGTGAAATTGCAAGGCTGAGAGAAAAAGCCAGGCTTGATATGGACTCCATAATGGCTAATGCCAAGAAAGAGGGCAGGGCGGAGGGCATAGCTGAGGGCGAGGCAAAGGGCAGGGCTGAGGGCAAGGCTGAGGGCAGGGCTGAGGCAATAGCGGAACAAAGCCTAATCTTACTCAAAAAATTACTGAGTGATGCTGTCACTAGCGCCTTGTCCAATGCGCACCTCGCAGAACTCACCGGCCTCACCGAGGTAGAGGTGGCTAGGGAAAGAGTGATGAAGTCTAAGTAGGCTAACTCTCATACACTCACAATATCGCCAGACTTCTGCAGATCAGCTTTAGTTTGAAATCCCGCAGGCTTTCAGAATCCGGCAGGAGAGACAACTTTCACCCGATGATGTAACTCTAGGTGCATGGCTCGCGTTTCTGGCCGCTCCCAATAGCCAGATTGTCAAGGAGGCCTGTATGTCCATGCCTGAGCTCAAAGATGCCAAAGACGCCCTAGAGGACCTATCTGCCAAAGACGAGGCCCGTGAAATTGCTCGCCTCAGAGAAAAGGCCAGGCTTGATATGGACTCCATAATGGCTAATGCCAAGAAAGAGGGCAGGGCGGAGGGCTTAGCTGAGGGCGAGGCAAAGGGCAGGGCTGAGGGCGAGGCAAAGGGCAGGGCTGAACAAAGCCTACTCTTACTCAAAAAATTACTGAGTGATGCTGTCACAAGTGCCTTGTCCAATGCGCACCTGGCAGAGCTCACTGGCCTCACCGAAGCAGAGGTGGCTAGGGAAAGGGCGGAGAGGTCGAAGTAGGCTAACGCTTCTCATTCACTCTGCCGTCACACTGGCACCGCCTTCTTACAAACTCTGTGGGTTAATCACAGGGGGCGAAGTAAAGACTCGCACAACGAATCTGGTACTCGCGATCGACAGTCATGAATGCGATAACAAATTGATGCCTAGTCTGCATATGATCGCTGGCACCCAGCATCTCGACACTTATCTGAAGGGCAACCTCGTGCTCCTTATCCCACACATCGTAACTCGCCATGCGGTTATTGATGGTGATGTGCGCTGTCCCTAATTTGTCACGCAAAAACTCGACGAAAGCAGCTGAACCTGAGATCTCGCTCCCGGTTTGCGGTAGATAGCCAGCAAAATCCTCCGCGAGGAGTGCGCAGGCTTGATCCCAGGCATGATCACCTAGGTAACGCCAGAAGTTAGACGGAACTCTGACTGCCTCGTCGTCGACCCTACTCAATTGCTACTCCTCTTAGTATCTAAGCCGTCGAGATTATCACCACTCAGCAACAATGTTGTGCAGGAAATGTATCATTGCACAACAGGTGGGGCTAGGTTAAAATCTGCCCCAAATTATTGGAGTAGACCGATGGCTTTCGTACGCAAAAAGGGTAATCAACTAGCAATCGTTCACGGTCATCGTGATGCCTCTACGGGCGAAGTGGTGCAGACCACCTTGTTCACGTTTTTCTCCAAAACCGAGGCCTTGCGTGCCATTGGCAAGGGTGCGTGTGACGATAGTAGGTACTTCCAAAACCTACTGCGCGAACAGTACCCAGCCATCAGCTTCGACTGGGATGCCATCTGTCGTGGCGTGATGGAGCAGCTCGACGTCTTGCCTGATGAGGCGGAGTACCGTGAGGAGCGGCTGGCGGCGAATTTTAAAAAGTCCCTTTGGGCGTTTACGCGGGAGCTAGTTGAGACGGAGCCGCAGATGTTAGCGCCATCAGCCAAGCTTTTGCGCGAGCATAAGGGTCAGCTGGAATTCCTACGCGACGTCATCGACTTTAAGCTATCGATAATTGAGGGCGATGACGATGACCTAAGACCAGACAATGAATTTTATTGGCACCACGCTTTGAGAGCGCCAAATCTGAGTCCCGATGTAGAGGAACTTGCCGCAGATCTATATCAGAGTGGCAACTACGACGCCGCAACATCGGCGTTTAAGCTGCTGACGGTCAGCTTCCCCGGTTACGCTGAGGGTCATAACTATCTGGGCCTGATGAATTTGGACCGTGGTCGGCTCCAAGAGTCTATCGACGATTTCCGCCGGACCGTAGATATAGGTCGTAAATTATTCCCGAAGCGGATGCGCAAAGACCACTACTGGCTCGACCTTAACACGAGGCCCTACATGCGTGGGCTTAGGAACCTGGCCTTAGCTCTGAACCGCCAAGGGTCCTACGTTGAGGCCTTGACCATCTGCGACAAGCTAGAATCGGAATGCAACGACACCTTCAACGCTGCCGCGTACCGAGCGGCCATCTTCCTTAACTGCAAGCAGTGGCACCAAGCTGAGAGCAGTGCTCGCGGCATTATGTCGATGGCGCCAATGGAGGGTGTGATAGCAGCCTTTAGTCAATACGAGCAGGGACAGCTGCCTGAAGCGCGCCAGCACTTTCTATTCGCCGCGCTGAATAACACTCTTGGTATTGAGATCGTGATCACCGGGCGATCGGTTAAGCCTAAGGACTTTGCTCAAAGCGAAGACTACAATGGCGGCGTCGAGCTTAGGGCGTCGATCGCCCCATATCTAGCTGAGCGTTCACGGAAGTGTAAGGACTTTTTCTCCGCTATTTTAAAGGACCCTAAGGTCAGGAAAGCTCTGGCCGAGGTCAGCGCATGCGCCGCAGCTCACTCTCAGCTACGGGACACGCGCAAACATAGAGCCAATTTCGAGCGGTGGCGTCAGTTACAGAGTATGGAATTCGCCAGGGAGATGGCCGACAAGCTGAGCCACTAATCCTAGGATCCGTCGCAGTCACAACGTAGATCACTCTCAGGGATTTATTTTATCAGATTCGTTGGATCAAACAGTTCCAATTACCTTGAGCTTAGTCTTACACAATGCGTCGTTACTGAAATACATACAGTAGTTCTTTTTCCCTGGGTTTCGAGTGGAGTTAAAGATAATCCCATCGGCATCGACTGGGCTCTCGCACGTTAACCAATTTGCTAGAAGCTGCGTGGCGATAATAACCTTGACGTCTTCATAAATTGCGCCGAGGCTGTCTTTGCCAACAATTTCCGGCAGCGATGGAAAATATGCTGCAAGATGAGCAACGGCTTCATCCAAATCGACAAACGTTAAATTTTTTTCGTCTTTCAGAAATCCGATCTCGTAAGTGATTGCCCTCGAACCTGGCATCCCGTAATCGCCAAATTCCTTCCGCGCGGTGTCGGCATCTTCTGATAAATAAAGTGCCGCTCGCTTAACGGCATATGCTTTAAAAAGTCTCGTCATGTGGCTACTTGATTGGCTACCGCCAACATTCAGTCGACCACCGGAGCCAAATGAACCGATCACAGATAAAGGATCATTCGCCGGCGGAGCCGACGAAACACGCCGGTAAAAGACTAGTGGTACCTGGTGTGTGAGACAACTTTCGGGAAATGAAGTTCCGGATAAAAATTCGAATAGGTATTTTGAAGTCTCCAGGAAATGCGAGTCACGACTGAGAAGCTGCCGGTCGAGAAGTCGAAAAAGCTTCTTGACCTCATTTGGAAAGGCCCAAGCTCCGTAACTGCCCCGCACGATCACGCCTTCTACGAACGACTGTAGTCTCATCTGAAGCTGGTCTCCGGCCGCTATCGAGTATCTCCCAACCACTCTTTCACCTTACTGATGACTGGATCAGCTTTTCCTGCCATGGCCATCTGAAACGGGGAGAAGTTAAAGAAGATTGGATTTGGCGTCATAAGCCATTCCAGCGTTTTTCTCTCATCGCGCTCGAATAAAACGAATGCGTAATCGCCGATGATAACGAAGGGAATGAGCCTGTCCAGGACCTCTTTCTTTGTAATCTTGGCTTGACTTAGGTAAAGGGCAGGACGACTGATGCCAAGTTCGGAGGCCAGCTTTGTCTTAGATTCACCCGCGAAATCAGCGAGCTCGATAAACTTTTTTGTGTTTATAGAGCGTAGCGCTTTATCAGCCAAAAGGCCGAGATAATTATTGATCATACCAGTGTCGAGAGTTGCCGCAGACATAGAATTACTTCTCCTTCTAGGCCGCTTATTGTCACCATACTCCTTATCGGCAGAACTGGCAATAACTTTAATAAATTCGACATGTTGACAACTATTGACAAGTTATTACATTTCTTGACTTTTTCCGACGTCCGGTGGGAAAGCCCATGCTAGCGTGGGTTATTGATACCATTTTCGGTCGTCAAGTTGGCGTCACGAGATCAGCAAAGAAGTTAGCTTTAGTCTAGCCATAGAGGTTACGCACCCAACGCAAGTACTCTTGCCACTTCGCGGTTTAACGCCGCAACCTCACCGATTAAGGTCGACTTCTCCGGGATAAGTACGTCCAGTCGATTGTTGAAGATCTGTAGGAGCAGACTATCGCGTAAATCGAGTTGCTCACCGGAGTGCGATCGGAATGATAGTGATTCCCTTAGGTCTCCATACATCCGCATAAAAGACTCGAGGTCTAGCGCGTCAATCTCACTGGAGTCCCACTGGTCAGCCAATTGATCCGGTCTTAATTGCTCAATAAGCCCGGATATACTGCTGTGTCTGAAGTTTGGAAAAGACAGACGCTCAAGAATCCGGGCCGCACCTTTGGGTGACACCAGCCCATACCAAATCGATGGACGATGTTTCACTTTTTCATGTTTCATCTCAATCATATTTGGCAAATTTGTAGCATACAACTTCGCACGAGGCATCTGTCAAAGCGACGACATAGCTTACTTAGGGATATTTTCGGTCACAGACATCGCACAGCAACTCAGTCATGTCGCTCGATTCTGTAGATCCGCAATGCTATTGGATACCCTGTGCCTGGATCCATTAACCAACCGCTTAACATCCAAAACAATGCCCGAATTCGAACAAAACCTTGGTTACACAAGATCTCTCAAGCCAATCATACTGCCAGTATCTGTTGATACCCAAACACTCGTGCGAGTGACAGGTGACTACGATACAGATGATTACTTCGACGCATATGCAATGTTTCAGTACCTATTGTCGCGAGAGCTCGCTCTATTAGGTAGAGATTCACCACGCATTCAGTTATATGATGCCATCGCCGCTTTCCACAGTGACCAATTAGGCGACGCATTACTCATGTCCCGGATGGACAAACTATCACTTGCGACCATTTTTGATGTCCTGGATTTCGGCAAGAGCAGAGCTAATGCCGTCTTCCCATAAAACAGGCCACTCAGGGTCGAGCAGATAATTGAGTTCCAAGGCTGGATCCTTGTCACCATTGCCGATTAAGTAAAAACATTTACCTTCCACGAGGCGGTTAATGAGCCGCCCAGGGCCATCGCTTGAAACCACATGGTATCTTGGGTTTTCCTTACAAAACCTAATCAACCTGGGGAGAAAGCAACTGGGGAACTTACCGCAGAAATCGTGACCGGTCAGACCCAACCTTTCTAGGTCGTAGTAGTTTTTTATGAGACCCACGCGACGACTGAAGTCATACGACTTCACCATCAATGCGGCCTTATAGACCTTAGCCCGAGCTCCCATTGTTTGTCCTCAAGGTTCACAACCTCATACCGTCCTTGGGAGGGGTATCGGCAATAGGGAGAGGAAATTTACCCAGGCGCTCTTAGCCTACGGCGCTTAATAGCGTTCTCAATACGTGAAGTTAACCAAGCGATACTGGATGGTTGCGCATGATATCAACGATATCTTTGATATGAATTTTAGCTATTTAAGCAACTTTAAATGAAGCGTAGCAACTGCTCTTATGTAACTTCCCGAAGTTCGTAAAAATCTTCGATCTTCAGCTAGCACCACTAATGTCCGCCCCCGACATCTGCTCTACACCCACTCATGTCGTTCGACTTTAGTGCACGTTTCAGCAATCCTCCGCTGCATCACCAGCAATCACGCTCGTGACGCTGCCGGGAATCTGACGCATGAAGAAACAAAAATATGAGCTCCTGAGCCCCACCCTCGACGTTGTGTTCAAGATGCTATTTGCCAGCAAACGCGGCCGGCAGGCCCTTATTGAGCTACTAAATGCGATCCTAAAACCAGCCAGCAAAATCACCTCGGTCGAGGTCCTAAACCCTCAGATACCTAAGTTGCTAGTCGAAGATAAGGGCACCGTCCTCGATATCCACGCCAAACTTGCTGACGGCACCCTCGTCGACATCGAGATGCAGATGACCTCTAAGACTGCACTGCCGAAGCGGGCTTTGTATTATGCCACCCGTATGTATTCGTCTGAGCTCAAGGTCGGGGATCAGTACGACCGCCTGAGGCCAGTCATCGTCATCTTCCTCGTAGCGGAGGATCTATTCCCATCAAGGCCCCGGGACTTCGAGGTCGCCTTCTCGCTCCAGCAGGAGGATACAGGGTCACCCGTTATGGAAGAGCTCCAGGGAGAAATCAGGCTCATCTTTGTCGAGATAATTAAGGCCTTCAGACTCTGGCAGGAGAGACAACTACCACCCGATGATGTAACTCTAGGTGCATGGCTCGCGTTTCTGGCCGCTCCCAATAGCCAGATTGTCAAGGAGGCCTGTATGTCCATGCCTGAACTCAAAGATGCCAAAGACGCACTAGAGGATCTATCTGCCAAAGACGAGGCCCGTGAAATTGCAAGGCTGAGAGAAAAGGCCAGGCTTGATATGGACTCCATAATGGCTAATGCCAAGAAAGAGGGCAGGGCGGAGGGCAGGGCGGAGGGCAGGGCTGAGGGCGAGGCAAAGGGCAGGGCTGAAGGCGAGGCAAAGGGCAGGGCTGAAGGCGAGGCAAAGGGCAGGGCTGAAGGCGAGGCAAAGGGCAGGGCTGAGGGCGAGGCAAAGGGCAGGGCTGAGGCAAAAGCGGAACAAAGCCTACTTCTGCTCAAAAAGTTACTTTGTGATGCTGCCACCAGTGCCTTTTCCAACGCGCACCTCGCAGAACTCACCGGCCTTACCGAGGCAGAGGTGGCTAAGGAAAGGGCGATGAGGTCGAAGTAGGCTAACTCACACACTCACAATATCGTCGGACTCCTGTGGGTGGTTTGAGGTTGCTCTGGACAAGACAAATTCCTCTCTCCTTTCTCCCTTCTTCCCAATGGAAGAAGTGTTACCTATGTCTGGCCTTGACCAAAAAGGCCTTTGACTCGCATCCCACGGATCTTGCGCTTTGCCGATTTAGACCACGGAGGCATGACCCAATGGCCCTAAGCCACAGCTCATTAACGGGTACGATCGCCGTTACGTTTTTGCTATGGTCCGGCCTTGCCAAACACTAAGGCGCTAGGGCTCCGATGGCGTGTGGTTGAGACAGGGGAATAAGTCGCGTGGAACTAGACATCGTTACTTTAAGGGAAGTTGTCGATCAGGCTATCGATGAGCAGACGGAAGCGAATGTTGGTGGGGGCATTAAAAGCGACGGCAATTCGTTAATCGCTGAACTACATCGCCAGGTTCTGCTCCTCGATGGCATGAACCGGATAAGCTACCGGTCCTAGCAGACTGCTCCAATCCGCGACCATCAGTTCACATTAACCGACTGATTTTGTTAGTATTGCCAGACAGTGGCGGCCATGCCATAATCTAGTACCAGAATATGGCGCCGGATCACATGCTCGGAAAATCTATCTATGTACCTGAAACGAAGCCTGAATTTTGAGCTCTGTCGATGGCAGGAGCACCCAGGTCGCAAACCATTGGTGCTACTGGGTGCGCGTCAGGTTGGCAAGACTGCAGCGCTCAAGTCCCTCGCCAAAGAGCGGTACGAGAACATTGCCTACCTCAATTTCGAAGAGCGTCCTCTGGCTCGCGATTTGTTTCGTACTTCTTTGGCTCCGGCTGAGGTATTGAAGGCCTTGAGTCTAGAGCTCAAGACTACGATCAAGCCAGGTAAGACGCTACTCGTCTTCGACGAGGTGCAAGAAGCTCCCGAAGCACTCACATCGCTAAAATATTTCTGCGAAGACGCGCCCGAATTCCACGTTGCCGCGGCGGGCTCACTACTTGGTGTCAAGGTTAAACAAGGTAGCGGATTTCCCGTAGGTAAGGTCGATTTCATCCAAGTGCATCCTTTGTCCTTTACTGAGTTCCTCGGAGCTATGGACGAAACGGCTCTAGTCGATATGCTGGTGACCAAGTCCAATTGGCACCGTCTTCCAGAATCTATTCATGAGCGACTCCTGACTTATCTTAAAATTTATATGCTCACCGGAGGCATGCCTGAGATAGTTGCCATATATAGCGCTACCAAGGATTGGCACTCAGTGCGGGGCTCACAGCAGGCGATCCTTCGCGCATATGAGCTAGATATGGCAAAGCATGCGCCAGCGATGCTTATCCCTAAACTATATCAAGTGTGGCAAAGCATACTGCCGCAACTTTCGCGTGAGAATCGCAAGTTTAAATACAGCGACGTTGCAAGTGGTGCACGTGCCAGGTCGCATGAAGATGCTTTGCAGTGGTTGATTGATGCTGGGCTACTTATAAAATGCTGTAACCTGGATGCTGTGAAATTGCCGCTAGCAAGCTATGCTAACCAGGATCATTTTAAAATTTATTTGCTCGATTGCGGTTTATTATCTGCCATAGGCAATATCGACCCAGAGAGCTTTTTGCAGGGACAGCGTCTACTTAGTGAGTTTCGTGGCGCTTTTACTGAAAATTTCGTAGCTCAAGAGCTTGTCTGTAATCGTAAACAGCCTATTCATTATTGGTCGAGCAACAATAAGGCTGAGATTGATTTTGTTGTCGAGGATGCTGCTCAGATTTTTCCGTTAGAAGTAAAAGCGGGTATAAATCTGCAGTCAAAAAGCTTGGCCGTTTTTTTGAAACGTTTTGATGCCGATATAGCTTGTCGTGCAAGTGCCGGCGTGTTTGCGAGAAACCCTCCCTACGATGACTACCCGCTTTACGGACTAACGGCTTTTCCGCGATTGAGTGCTACTGCGCCCTGACAAATAGTCCTAATGATACTCGGGGTTCTGATCAGATCATAATTTCAAGGTTTGATATAAAACTCTGGTTAGCCGTCTGCTCCTACCAACTACCAAACGGCCGAGGGCACACTCATCGACATCGAGATGCAGATGACCTCTAAGACTGCACTGCCGAAGCGGGCTTTGTATTATGCCACCCGTATGTACTCGTCCGAGCTCAAGGTCGGGGATCAGTACGACCGGCTGAGGCCAGTC
>Ga0194132_10010589_pt1 | contig 12210 bp, 7 predicted proteins | sample TA2KigOf80mmetaG_FD_148612 | JGI IMG/M metagenome (GOLD analysis project Ga0194132, IMG submission 148612) | Freshwater microbial communities from Lake Tanganyika, Tanzania - TA2015054 Kigoma Offshore 80m | ecosystem: Environmental > Aquatic > Freshwater > Lake | place: Tanzania: Lake Tanganyika... | reverse complement strand
GACGACTTAGGGTTCTGCGACATCGGATGCTATGGCGGGGAAATCGCCACGCCCAACCTCGACAAGCTCGCGGCTGGCGGATTGCGGTTCACGCAATTTTACAACACGGCCCGCTGTTGGCCGACGTGCAGCTCCCTGTTGACCGGTTATTATGCTCAACAAATCCGCATGGATCCGCGCCAAGGCCGGTTGCCGCGCTGGACGCGCGTGTTGCCGCAGTATCTCAAGCCACTGGGCTACCGCTGCTACCAGGCGGGCAAATGGCACCTTTTCGGCGCGCCCCAGGCAATTGCCGATGCAGGTTTCGATCGGTCTTACCTGTTAAATGATCAGGACCGCTACTTTTCTCCCAGGGAGCATTTTGAAGATGATCGCCCATTACCCCCCGTGCAACGCGGCAGCGGCTACTATGCCACGACAGCGATTGCCGACCATGCCATCGACTACCTCAAGGAGCATGCTGCGAAGCACCCGAGCGATCCGTTCTTCGAGTATTTGGCGTTCACGGCGCCCCATTTTCCACTCCAGGGTTTGCCAGAGGATATTGCCCGCTACCGAAAGACGTATTCCGAGGGCTGGGAAAACATCCGCCAGCGACGTTGGGAGCGAATGAAGCGGATGGGGCTGGTCAATTGTCCCCTTTCAGCTTTGGACCAGAACTCGAGGCCACGCTATTTCGAGAAGAAGGTGCTCAGCGACCTGGGCCCTGGCGAGATCGAGCATCCTTTGGCTTGGGATAAACTGACGGCCGTCCAGAAGGATTTTCAGGTGGCTAAGATGGCGATTCACGCCGCCATGGTTGATCGCATGGATCGGGAGATCGGGCGCGTGCTGGATCAACTCCGTGCCATGGGGGCCTACGAGAATACCGTCATCTTTTTCCTCTCGGACAACGGCGCCGATTCAACGATCCGGGTGCGAGGCGACGGGCACGACCGGTTGGCTGAGCCCGGCTCGGCCGGCACCTACCTGTGCCTGGGACCCGGCTGGGCCAGCGCTGGCAATGCCCCTTTTCGCCGTCACAAAAGATGGACGCATGAAGGGGGCATCTCGACGCCGCTGATCGTCCACTGGCCTCAGGGCATTGCAACACGAGGCGAAATTCGCCACGACGTCGGCCATGTCATTGACTTCGTGCCAACATTGCTCGAACTCGCCGGCGGGACCACTTCCGAGAAGTGGCAGGGTGCGGAGGCACCGCTACGCCCTGGTAAAAGCCTCGTTCCGGCCTTTGCTCGTGACGATGTGGTGAGCCGTGAGCTGCTGTATTTCAAGCATGAGGGAAATCGTGCGATCCGCATGGGGAGTTGGAAACTGGTCTCCGCGCAGGAAAGTGGAAACGAATGGGAGCTTTACAACTTGGCAACGGATCGCTGCGAGCAGTTCGACCAGATTTCGCGAGAGTCAGAGCGGGCTGGGAAAATGGCCGCCAGATGGCAACAGTTGGACGCCCAGTTCGCCCGCGATGCGAAATCGCCATAGGCCGTCATCCGCTACGCGTCCCGGAAGAGGCCGGCGGGCGGGGGGGACTATGGCGTTGCAGTCAGCGGCTTGAGTTCGACGTTGCGAAAGAAGATCTCGGCCGCCTCGATCTCCAGCAGAATACGCCCCTTGTTCAGGGGCAGAAACTTTTCCTTGTCGGTCGGGTCAGGCCGCTGTGCGCTCGTAAGCGTCCCCACCGTCTGGCCATTGAGACGGTGTTCGGCCGAGTCGCCGCGCACGATCATCTCAATAGTATTCCAGCCGTCGCGCTCGTGCATGCCGGCGCGCCCGAGGTGTGAAATATATTTCAGTCCATGCACGACCGGTACGCCACCGGCGGCGGCGGAAAGGTAGACCGGCTTTTCCCGGTCTTTGGTCTTGGGATCGACCGTGGTCTGATAGCGGACATTGCCGACGGTAACGATATCTCCGACGTTGGTCTGCTCCACCTGAAACTGCAGCGCCCGCGGCCAGACGTTGTCGGGCCCGACCATGTGATAGTAGATACCCGCGTCCCGCAGGAGTTTATCTCGCGGAGCAAACTTTTTCTGGCCCCACTTGTACTCCACGCGCAGGTGGTAGTTTTCGTATTCTTGCTGCGTGGCAATATAGCCCTGCACAACTTGCGACCGGTCGGGCGTATTTTTGTAAAGATGAATGACCCCGTTTTCAATCGTGATGATTTTGTCGGGATCGCTATTCTTGCCGTGCTTCTGGAGAAACGTGTACCAGCCGTCGAGGTTGGTTCCATTAAAAAGAGGCACAAAGCCCCCGTCTGCAGGTTCCGCCCCCTGGCCATGCAGAGGGAGCAGGAAACCGACTGCCAGCCCCAGCCAGCCGGCCCACCCTCCCAGGGATCTTCGGTTTTTCCTCATCGCGCTGCACATTCTCCTCGTCTCCGTTTCCCTGCTCGGGCTGAGTAAGATAGTAAAATGCCCGAACGGGATCGTGCCGCAAAGCCTATTTAGCTCGCGCGCGCGGTTTGACCGTAGCAACAATGGCCTGCTCGCCCCGTTTCAGCGCCAGGGCAATGGGCTGGTCCGTCACGCGGTCCAGTAGCGCCAGCACGTAGTGCGGACCGCAACGGATGTTCATGGCGTCAAATCGCGTGATTTCGTCCCCGACGCGGATCCCAGCCTCCGCCGCCGGCGAATCCTTGACCACGCTCTTCACAATCGCCCTCTCCGCGTGGCAGTCGACGTCCAGTCCGATTTCATACTTGCCGCGGGCCTGGTCCATCAGCGAGGTGGCGAAGGCGTCGCGGATGTGATCGACCCGGATATGGCGGGAAGCCTGTGGAAGGGTAAATATCTTGACATGCACCTGCGCCACCATTTGTCCAAACATGTTGATGACGGGGCCGCCGGAATCGCCCGGACCGACATCGGCCTTGCCGACGTGAATCTGCGTGCCCCCGCCGCAGCTGGTTTTCTCCACCACGCCGTACTTGACCGCATGCCGTTTGCCGTCGGGATTTCCGATGACCATGATTTTCTCGTCCACGCTCACGTCCTTGCTATGCCCCAGAATCATGGCGGGCAGCGGGGCCTTAGGAGTGATGCGCAAGACCGCCGTGTCGAACGTACCGCCGGCACGAGCCAGGACTGTGAACGGGTAACTCGTTCCGTCAGCAAGGACAACTTCCTGGCGATCGCCGGCCACCGTGATATGTTCGCACGTCAGAATATATCCATCTTCATGCAGGATGGATCCGGCCCCGTGCGATACAAAGGCCCCTTGCGCATCGTGTCCGTAAATCTCAATGTCAACAGTTCGCGGCGCACCGAATTGAAAGGCCTCCTGTTCGGAATACGGGAGTTGCCGGCCAGGTTCGCCGCCCAGACTGACCACAGTGGAAAGAAGAATGACAACCGTGGCGTTCACGCATGCACCTGCAGCATACCTGAGTATTTCAATTCGCACAGGGTTGCCGCCGCCGAAGCTATTGAGCATAATCGGAAAACTACCACGCAATAGTAACTCCCGCGATGGGCATTCGCAATGGCCGATAGCACCTCATGTGACATTTGTAGAATTCCTGCCCGTTGCCGGGAACGGTTTCTCCCGTTAAAGGATGCCGCCGCAGCGCCGCTGAAGTCACTGGGGCTGACTTTGGCGGGAATCAGCCATTTGTGCCGCGGTTATAAGATTCGCCGGAGCGATCCCCAGTTCCACCTTGTGCTGTACTGTCTGGATGGGACCGGCAATTTTGAAACCAGCGAGCAGGAAGGGCAATTCGAGCCCGGCAAGCGCTATGTGTTTCCAGCGGGACACCCTCACAGCTACTGGGCCGAGAAGCAGTGGTCGACCGCCTGGGTCCATATTCGGCCGCAGGGCCGGTGGCGCGAGCTGCACGTGCCCCCTGTTCAGGAAGTCTCTCGGGTAGTGCAGGAGAAGCTTGTTGGCGCAATGGATGGGCTGATTTCTGAAGTGATTCAAAGCGGCGCTGACTCCCACGCGACGGGCCGGGCATTTTCGAACATCCTGGCAACGCTGCTGAAGCGCGACTTGTTGACCGACGTCCACCAACGGGAGCAAAACGCCCAGAATGAGCTACACCGCCTCTGGCTACGAGTAAACGCGGATTTGGCCCGCACGTGGCGGATCCGCGAACTGGCGGGCGAACTTGGCGTTTCGTCTGCTACGTTACACCGCATGAGTATCCTGCACGACAACGCTGCCCCAATGAATGTTGTGGTCGAGCTGCGGATGGCGCGGACCAAGGAGCTGCTTGAGAACACCGACTATTCGCTGAAAACCATTTGTTCCCTGGTGGGATACGAGACGCCGTTCGCGCTTTCCCGGGCCTTCAAGAAGCATACCGGCGTCAGCCCGAAGTACTTCCGCCAGAGAAAGTAATGATGCTCTGCCATGCCTGAAATGATGAGCTAATATGCGATGGTCCTGGTTATCGCTGATTGTTTTGGCCCTGGCCTTTCCGTCTGCCACCCGCGCCGTCGCGGAGAATGGAATACGTCCGGCGGAGGATGCGCCAAAGCCCTTGTCTCCAGAGGAAAGCGCAAAGCGGTTTCGAGTTCCCAACGGATTTCGCGTTGACCTCGTCGCCAGCGAGCCGTTGTTGGCCGATCCGACGTGCATCACTTTTGACGAGCACGGCCGCCTCTTTGCCGGTGAACTGCACGGCTACAATCTCGAAGGATATCTCGATGTCACGGAGCTAAACAAGACGGGCAAGCTCGATAGGGAGGTGCGTCGGATTCACGTCCGAGGACCGCTGCATCAAGAGGCCAGGAGGCGGACGTACGGAACGGTAAAACTGCTGCAAGACAAGGATGGCGACGGCCGCATGGACAAGGCCGTTATCTTTGCCGACCGCCTGCCTCCTTGCTACGGCCTCACCGCGGCGCGCGGCGGGATCATCGCCACTTGCCCGCCGGAAATCATCTATCTTGCCGATCGGGACGGTGATGGCGTGGCCGAAGTCCGGGAAACCTTGTTTCGCGGATTCACGCAAGTCGAGTTGGAACGTGGAATCAATAATCCGCGGCCTGGATTGGACAACTGGATTTACGTGGGGGCAGGAGGCGAGAGAGGAACCATCACAGGACCGCACCTGCGTCAGCCGGTGGAGATTGGTCACACCAACTTTCGTATCCGGGCAGACGGTACGGCAATCGAGCCGGTAACGGGTTCCGTGGGAACTTTTGGAATGGCGTTTTCGGATTTTGGAGACTGTTTTCCCGGCTCTGGGAACGGTCCGGTTTACTCCATTCCGCTCGCTCAACAATCCTTATCGCGGAATCCCTTTGTTGCCGCGCCCCAGTCCACCATCTCGATCGTGGATTACGCGACCACATTCCCCATCAGCCAGCCTGATCCATGGCGAGCCAAGCGGGCTCAGGATCCCGCCTGGGTCAAATTCTACGGTCCGCGAGAAACCTCCAGCAACTTCTTCACGGCCCTGTGCGGAAACGTGCTCTATCGCGCCGGGTTATTTCCTTCCGAGTATCAGGGACAACTCTTCTGTTGTGAGCCGTCGCAGAACATCCTCCATCGGGCGGTGCTGAGCCGCGATGGCGCAGGATTTCGCGCCCGCCGGGCAGTGGAGGAGGAAAAATCCGAGTTTCTTGCCTCGACGGACCAGTGGTTTCGCCCCAACAACCTGGAAGTCGGGCCGGACGGAGCGCTGTACATCGTCGATATGTATCGGGAGATCATTGAGGATTACTCGGCCATTCCGCGTTTCCTCCAGCAGCAATACGGGCTGATCAATGGGGACGACCGGGGGAGAATCTGGAGGCTTGCGCCCATCGACGTTCCGGTGCGGCGGCATCTCGACCTGGCCGCCCTGTCGGACGACGAGCTGGTGCGCTACACGGGCGACCGCGATGCATGGTGGCGCGCCACCGCACAACGGCTGCTCGTGGAACGCCGCAACCGAGCCGTCGCCCCGGCCCTCAGCCGGCAGGTGCGGCAAGGAAAAACACCCCAGGCACGTCTTCATGCGCTGTACACTTTGGACGGCCTGGATGCTTTGGCCCCGGCCGAGGTAGCACATGCCCTGCGCGATGAAAATTACGGCGTGCGGGTTCACGCCCTGCGTTTGAGCGAACGTTGGCTGGCCGAAAACAGCGATCTGGCCGCCCAGGCGGTCGCCCTGGCCGATGATGCCGATCCCAGCGTGCGTCTCCAGGCCGCTCTCAGCCTGGGGGCCGCCCCGACAGAGAAGGCACAGCAGGCGTTGCTCCGTCTTGCCACAGGCCACGGCCAAGAGCGGTGGATGGCGGCGGCGATCCTCAGTTCGGCGCGGCATTCCGCTCCCGCAATCCTGGCTGGTCTGTTGCGCATGCCGGAAATCTCTGAGGGAGCCAGGAAGCTGCTTCAGCCGCTGGCGACAACCGTCGGCGCCCAGGGGACGAGCGGACAGATCGCGAAGCTATTGGCGGCGGTTGACCGTCAAGGGCCCTCCGTGCAGTTGGCGTGCCTGGAGGGATGGGCCAACGGATTGTCGCAACGCAAGGACCGGCCGGCGATGACCACGATGCCGGACCCGCTGGGCCGATGGATTGCAAGCGCTTCGGGAGAGGTCAAAACGGCCGCGGTGCGAGTAGCTGTCGCGCTACAACTGGGCGCATCGCCGGAAGTCCACAGCGCCTTCGCGGAGGCGGCCCGCGGGGCGCAAGACGAAAAACTTCCGCTGGCCCAACGCACGCAGGCATTGGGGCTTCTCGCTTGCGCTCCGTTTCCGATTCTCCAGCCGGTGGTGGCCGAGCTGCTGACGGCCCGTCATGCTCCCGATTTGCAAGTTGCGGCGGTGCGCACGCTTTCGGAGTGCGACGACCCGGGCGTGGCGGCGGTTCTGTTGGAGGACTGGAACACCGTGAGCCCCTCCGTGCGGACGGCTGTAATCAAAGCGTTGCTGGCCCGCGAAGACCGCCTGGTGGCATTGCTGGATGCGGTTGAGTCCAAGCGTATCCATCCGTCGGGCATCGGATCTTTTCAGCAGCAGTATCTCACGACGCATCGCGATGCCAAGATTGCCAAGCGCGCCAGCAGGATCTTGCAGCAGCAGGCGACCACGAAGGAAACAGCCCAGCGACTTGCGCAATTCCAACAGGCGCTCGTCGGCCCTCGCGACGCTCAGGCGGGGAAGGCCGTCTTTGCAAAGCATTGTCAGACGTGCCATCGTGTCAACGGTGAGGGTTTCGAAGTCGGGCCCAACCTGGGCAGCGCTATGAACAAGCCGGATGAAAGCATTCTGATGTCGATCCTCGATCCCAGCAGCCAGATTACGTCCGGGTTTGAAAGTTACATCGTGGTGCGGCTCGACGGCCGGATTTCCAGCGGCATTCTCGCCTCCGAGTCTCCCACGAGCGTCACGCTGCGGCGGGATAAAGGGGAAACGGAAATGATCCTCCGGAGCGAGATTGATAGCCTGTCGGCATCCCAGATCTCCATCATGCCCGACAACCTCTATCAACAAATGAGTCCCAAAGACGCCGCGGACCTGATTTCTTACCTGCGCGCGGCCTTGGAGTCTCGCCACGGGGACAACGCGGCGCAGGCCGGGAAATGAGGGGCTGTTTCCCAAAAGCTCGGCCATATGTTGGGACCGCGCCACCAGCCTGCCCCATGATTGCGCCGGCGCGGGCAAGTTATTGCCGTAAACCCCTAGTGGAAGTCCTGTCAATTAAGGTCGATGCGATCAAGCCGGATTTTCCGACTCGTCTAAAGAAGGATACGCGGCTCATGCTATCAGGGAGCGAGTATGGATCCGTTTCCAGACAGAGTCCCAGAAGGGGAGCAGATGGAGGAGTCCGAAGTGGAATCTTTGGCGATCAGTAATTTCTTTGTGGGAATGGAGCACCCTTTCATATCCTACGTGAAGAAGTTCTACCCCAGACTCCATGGCGGCAAAGCGCTGGAGATCAGATGCGGCTCAGTCCAATGGAGTACGCTTGTGGCATTACATTACCGAACTTTAAAGTGTTTGCTGTTGACCTCTCACGACAAGTGGTAGATCGTGCAGCAGAGTTCATGCAATTCTTACGGCTTGAAGACCGAGTGTCGCTTCTGTGTGCACGCTTGCCATCCTTGCAACCTACGGAGAAGAGCTTCGATTTTGTTTTCACGCTCCACGGCCCGGGCGTGGAAGGAGGACTACAACCACGTGCGGCCCCAGCGTCGGCCCGCAACAGAAAGACGCAGATCTGTTCGCGCAGCGTCAACTTCCTTTCCCCGTACCTAATCGACGACATCGACAGCCGAGTTGAACGAGCATATCGCAAACATGAAGGTCTTACGCAGCAATGGTCGTAGACGATGATCTATTTCGATCATAATGCGACGACGCCGGTCGCCTCGGAGGTAAACGAGGCCATGCTGCCATTTCTTACGGATCGCTTCGGCAACCCGTCAAGTACTCATGCTCTCGGACGCGATGCGAGATCAGCCATCGATGAAGCCCGAGAACACGTCGCCTGTCTGTTGGGCGCGCAACAGCAACAGATCGTCTTTACCTCGGGCGGAACGGAAAGCAATAATCTCGCGATTCTGGGCACCTTACTTTCACGCGTCATCGCTGGTAAGCCGTGTCACCTGATTATCTCTGCGATTGAACATCCGGCAACGGTCGAGCCGGCTCGTTTTCTCGAGCGAGTCGGTTGCCGCGTGACGGTCGTCGCCTGTAAGCCAACGGGTGTCATTGACCCGCAGGCGGTCGCGGACGCGCTGCGTCCGGAGACCGCATTGGTAAGTATCATGCACGCCAACAACGAGATTGGCACGATCCAGCCGATCCGTGAGATTGCGGATCATTGCCGTCGAGTGGGGACGCTCCTGCATACAGATGCTGCCCAGTCCGTCGGAAAGATTTCCACGCAAGTGGACGAACTGGGTGTCGACCTGCTATCAATGGCGGGACATAAGTTCTATGCTCCCAAAGGGATTGGGGCCTTGTATGTGAGGGACGGAACCGAGGTGCGGCCGTTGCTGCACGGCGGTGTCCAAGAACGGGGTCTGCGCTCAGGTACAGAAAACGTCGCGCACATTGTCGCTTTGGGGGCAGCCGCCGCGCGAGCCGGTCGTGAAACTGCCGCCGCCGCAGTCCGGATGGCGGCGCTACGAGATGGCCTGGAGCAACTGCTGCGAACAGGTGTCGGCGCGGGGTTATCCGTGCATGGTGCCTGCTCCGCGCGGCTGCCGAATACGCTTTCGGTCAATTTTCCGCAAGTCCAGGGTGCGGAACTGCTGGCCCACTCGCCGGAAATCTGTGCCTCAACGGGTGCTGCCTGCCACGATGGGAGCGGGCATGTGTCGGCCACGCTCGCTGCCGTCGGACTGACCGACGAGACCGCCCGCGGCACGGTGCGCCTGAGCCTGGGCTGGGCGACCACCCAAGCAGAGATCGAAGCGGCAGCGCGTGTGTTGATCCGAAGTTGGAGAGAATTAAGCTGAGATTCACAATCCCCGATTCGCAAAATGGTCGTGAAATCAAGCCCGCGCCCAATGCCGGATGGCGACCGCACTTCGGTCCGATTACCTACTTGCCATGCACCCGACAAACCAACTTTGCAAAAAGAGCGGGAGTGGATGGGAATCGAACCCACCTAGGAGCTGTTTGGCCAGCACCTACAACGGGTTTGAAGCCCGCGGCCGCCACCAGGCATGCAGACACTCCCGGTTTTTGCAAATTCTTCGCTTCAGACCCTGGAGACTAGAGGGAAATGGTACAGTTGCGAATCGCTTGCGAAAGTGCTTCAACCTGTGAGGGAAAAACGGTCCTCATGTCCAAAAGCACGTGTTCCTTCTCAATCCGTGGAAATACGGCGGGCCTGCCCGTCCGCAAGCGGCGGGCTAGCTCCGCGGCTGAAATGCTTGCGGGACGGATTTGCACGGCAGCGCTGTTGATTCCCTGGCGCGGTAGCGAGCCGCCGCCCATGTGGGCCAGCGTATCCACGGCTGACGCAGAGGCAATGCCCGGCGCGTCGGCCAAGGCTTGCACAACTGCATCGGCTCGTTGCCGAATGTCGCTCAGGGGTGTGGACATCATGGCCAATACCGGGACATTTCGCAGCGAGAAATCTGCATCGCGATGAAGTTGCAGAGTAGCGGCAAGCGCAGCCAGCACCGTCTTGTCGACCCGCATCGCTCGCATCAAGGGATGCTGCCCGATTTGGCGGATCCGCTCCAGATCTCCCACGATCAAACCGGCCTGCGGCCCACCCAGGAGCTTGTCGCCGCTAAACAACACGACATCCGCTCCGGCGTCGATAGACGCTCGTGCTATGGGTTCGTCCTGCAACCCGAAATGGCTGAGATCGTGGAGTGCTCCCGAGCCGATATCGTGAATCAGGGGAAGGTCGCGGCTGTGAGCAAGCGTGGCAAGTTCCGCGATGGAAACTGACTCGACAAATCCCGTCATCTGGAAATTGGAGGGGTGTACCTTGAGGACGGCCCCCGTGGACGCACCAATCGCTCGCTCGTAGTCACGCCGATGCGTCTTGTTTGTGGTTCCAACTTCGACGAGGCGAACGCCAGCGGCAGCCATCATTTCCGGCAGTCGAAAGCCCCCCCCAATTTCGATCAGCTCGCCTCGTGAGATGACTACATCGCGACCTCCCGCCAAACTAGCCAGTGTGAGGACCAGAGCGGCAGCGTTGTTGTTAACCACGCAGGCCGCCGCTGCGCCCGTCAGTTCGCAAAGCGAATGACAGACGATTCTTGTGCGATCGATCCGCAGGCCCGTGATCGGATCGATCTCCAGCGCGACGTAGGACGGCGCTGCGGCGTGCATTGCATCGGCTGCGGCATCAGCGAGCGGAGCCCTTCCTAATCCTGTATGCACAATGATTCCGGTAGCATTGATAACCGGTTCCAGCCGAATCGTCTCGCGAAGTTCAAGTTGTTCAGTGACTTGCCTCAATAGCTTCGGGACCGTTTTCAGGGACGCTTCAGGGTGCCCGTTGTTGAGTTGCCTGCGGTGGTCTGCGAGTACCTCACGCACCGCGGCAACGACCAAACGACGTGGAACGCGTGCCAACCATGGGGCGAGTTGCGGGGCGTCTAGCAGTTCATGAACGGACGGAATCGATCGCAATGAGTTGCCTTCCATAAGTCCTGCCTCATCAACCGCTACCCGGGATGTGGAATGTTGTTCGCGCCTTCCGCGCCGAACTCTCTTGGTCACCGCAGCTTGGGATTCGAAGCTAGTTGACGAAAATCGCCCTCGCGGCAAGTCAGTTCAATCTGGTCCAGATATTGACAAATGGGTAACGCGAACTTTCGCGTGGTTCCCAGAACATCCTTGATCTGACTGACGGTCAATTGCCCCGCCTCCCGTAAAGCGCAGCTCACTTTTTCTCTCAGTGCTGTTTCGACGTTTGCCGTCAGATAAAGCTCCCCGCCGATGTGTACGAGTCTCCCCTGTCCCACGCAGAGACGCAATAGCAAATCAATGTCTTTGCGTGGCGCGTCCAACAAGCCCGACAATTCGCCTGTCGAGGGAGGCTGGAACTCCCGTTGGCGGATTTCGTCCAACAATCGGTCCATCAATGCCTGTTGCCGGGGCGACAATCTTGGGGCATAGCCAGTACGGGCGATGACTCGGTCGTCGCCTTCAAGTTTGCCGGCCGCCAGGAGTCTGCCGATGACCGCGCTCAGTACCTCTTCGTCGCCACTTCCAGAGAATCTAGATATCAATCGCTTGCGGGGGATCGTCGGTGCCAGCGGATCCTGGGCATGGCAAGCTTCGACGGCGCCGAGCAGTCGCTGTTGCAGAGTCTCGATAACATCGCAGTGAAGGAGTCGGGGTCCGCAGGACGAACTCCCCATACTCACGATTTTTCCGCTTTCGCACAGATGTCTCAGCAGCTGTTTCGATTCATCCGGCATGATGTTGGCATCCCGGCAAATATCATGGACGGTCCACGGGGCGATCCCAAAAAAGAAAATGGCCGCCTCGGTACGGTCGATGGGTTCTGCCGAAGAAAGCTGCGTCAATCGACCCAGCAGATTGTGGCGGGCCCGACTCAATCGGCTCGCGGCCGGCTGCAGTATTCGGCCCCCGCCGATCGTCACCACCGGCGACTCCAAACGCAGCACGAGCGGCTGCCCGCAGGTTGCCAAGACTTCCTGCTGGCAATCCAATTGGGCGATCCCTCGCTCACCCGGTCGTATCACCCTGCGATCGAGCAGGGTGACCCGGGTCATGACTTCCTGCGTTCCGATGTGTAGACGTTGGTGTGAACGATCCTTGACCGGGAACGG
>Ga0194132_10010588_pt1 | contig 12210 bp, 8 predicted proteins | sample TA2KigOf80mmetaG_FD_148612 | JGI IMG/M metagenome (GOLD analysis project Ga0194132, IMG submission 148612) | Freshwater microbial communities from Lake Tanganyika, Tanzania - TA2015054 Kigoma Offshore 80m | ecosystem: Environmental > Aquatic > Freshwater > Lake | place: Tanzania: Lake Tanganyika... | reverse complement strand
GCGTCGTTCCCTGGCCAGGGAACACATGGCCAGGAGACTGCCCGGACGAACTGCGCTCGACCCTGCCGACCTCGGTATCATCATTCACATCGTTGGTTTCGATTTGGTTCATGCTCGACTTCATCATGAATGCCTCCGGTTGGACAAATCGGTGTCCAAAAAATCCGGGGGCAGCTCAGGAATTGGGGCCGCTCACAGGCCTGGGAACAACCTAGCGCACGCTGACGGCGTACGACTCGCTGATGCTGCCGCCGTCATAGGACAAGGTAACGGTCACCTCGTAGGTCCCGGGTTGAGCGGCACCGATGCGCATGTTGCGGACCGGAACGGCGCCGAGGACCGGCGGCGCGGGGCTGATGGTCGGAGTCCGGGACCCGACGCTCGGCGGGTCGACGCGCCCGAGGTTGAGCCGCGACGGGGACAGGGTCACACCCGCCGCCGCACTCGCCGTCAGCACGGCGTTGGAAAGCCGCTCGCGGGCAACGATCTGGATCTGGAGGCGGCCAGTCGCGCCCGGCGCCAGCGGCGTCGGAGCGACACTCAGGATGATTTCAGGCCACGCCACTTGCGCAGAAGCGTCGGCAGCCATCGCCAAGGCGGCGACCACGGCAGCGGCCATGGTGCGGGCGAACATTGCCGCTCACACGAAGCGGATCTTGACGATCTCGTAGGACTTGGAGCCGCGCGGCGTCACCACCTCGACGGAGTCGCCAACCGACTTGCCGATCAGGGCGCGCGCCAACGGCGCCGTGACCGAGAGCAGGCCCTTGGCGATGTCGCTCTCGTCGGCGCCGACGATCTGGTACTTGACCTCCTCGTCGGTGTCCTCGTCGGCGAGCGTCACCGTCGCGCCGAAGGTGACGGTCTTTCCCGATAGCTTCTTGACGTCGATGATCTCGGCCAGGCTGATCTTGGCCTCGAGCTCCATGACGCGGCCCTCGATGAAGCTCTGGCGCTCTCGTGCAGCATGGTACTCGGCATTCTCCGAGAGATCGCCATGATCGCGCGCTTCGGCGATGGCTTTGATGATCGCCGGCCGCTCGACCGTCTTGAGCTGCTTCAGCTCCTCCACCAGCCGCTCATAGCCGGAAAGCGTCATCGGAACCTTGTCGATGCCAGTCATGCCCGTCACGCAACCTCCTCGCCCCGCCTTGCCCGGAGCGAGACGGAGTTCAAAACGAGCCGCTCACGTAGGATTGCAAGGGGGCTACTTCAAGCTTACCGCGTTTGAGGGCGTTGATTCCACGCACCGCAGCGCGTGCCCCCTCAACCGTCGTATAGTAGGGAATATTGTAAGTCAGCGCGGCCTGGCGCAAGTCGAAACTGTCCTTGATCGCCTGAGCCCCCTCGGTGGTGTTGAAGACCAGGGCGACGTGGCCGGACTTCATGTTGTCGACGATATGAGGACGCCCCTCCGCCACCTTGTTGACGCGCGATACCGGTAGCCCGGCCGCCCTCAGGACGTCGGCGGTGCCTCGCGTCGCGAGCAGCTTGAAGCCCATTGAGACGAGCTCGCGGCACATCGGCACGCTTGCGTCCTTGTCGGCATCCTTGACCGAGACGAAGACGGTGCCGAAGTCGGGCAGCAGCGTACCGGCGGCTATCTGCGACTTGAGAAAGGCTTTCTCGAAGTTCGTGTCGATGCCCATGACCTCGCCGGTCGACTTCATCTCGGGGCCGAGAATGATGTCGACGCCGGGGAAGCGCGCGAAGGGGAACACCGCCTCCTTGACCGCGACGTGCTTCGGATCCTCCGACGGAAGCTTGAACTGGCCGAGCTTCTCGCCGGCCACGACGCGGGCGGCGATCTTGGCGATGGCGACGCCCGTTGCCTTGGCGACGAAGGGCACGGTGCGCGAGGCGCGCGGATTGACCTCCAGGATATAGACGTCGCGATCCTTGACCGCGAACTGCATGTTCATGAGGCCGATGACGTTGAGTGCCTTCGCCAGCATCGTCGTCTGGCGGCGGATGTCCTCGACGACCTCGCGCGGCAAGGTCTGCGGCGGCAGCGAGCAGGCCGAGTCGCCGGAGTGGATGCCGGCTTCCTCGATATGCTCCATGACGCCGGCGATGTAGACGTCGGTGCCGTCGGCAAGCGCATCGACGTCGACTTCGGCGGCATTGCGGAGGAAGCGATCGATCAGCACCGGGTTGCGGCCCCAGGCGCGGATTGCCTCCTTCATGTAGCGGCGAAGCTGGCCCACCTCGTGCACGATCTCCATGGCGCGGCCGCCGAGCACGTAGGAGGGGCGGATCACCACCGGATAGCCGATGCGCTGCGCCACCTCCTCGGCCTCCTCGATCGAGGTCGCGGTGCCGTTCTCCGGCTGGCGGAGCCCGAGCTTCTTCAAGAGCTGCTGGAAGCGCTTGCGGTCTTCGGCAAGATCGATCGCATCCGGCGAGGTTCCGAGAATGGGAATACCCGCGGCTTCCAGCGCACCGGCGAGCTTCAGCGGCGTCTGGCCGCCGAACTGGACGATGACGCCGTGCAGCGTCCCGTTTGCCTGCTCGGCGCGCACGAGCTCGATCACGTCCTCCACCGTCAGCGGCTCGAAATAGAGGCGGTCGGAGGTGTCGTAGTCGGTCGAGACGGTCTCGGGATTGCAGTTGACCATCAGCGTCTCGTACCCGGCCTCCTTCAAGGCATAGGCGGCGTGGACGCAGCAGTAATCGAACTCGATACCCTGGCCGATGCGGTTGGGGCCGCCGCCGAGGATCACGACCTTCCTGCGGTCGCTGGGGTCGGCTTCGCTCTCGCCGTCATAGGCCGAGTACATATAGGGCGTCGGCGAGGCGAACTCGGCAGCGCAGGTGTCGATGCGCTTGTAGACCGGCAGCACGCCGAGCTTGCGGCGGCGGGCCGTCGCGTCGTCCTCCTCGATTCTCGCGAGCTCGGCGAGCCTGGCATCGGAGAAACCCAAGCGCTTGAGCTTGCGCATGCCGTCGGTGCTCTCCGGCAGCCCGGACCTCGCAACCTCGGCTTCGGCATCGACGATCGCCTTCACCTGGCGCAGGAACCACGGGTCGTAATGACAGGCGGCATGGATGTCCTCGACGGAGAGGCCCAGGCGGAAGGCCTGCGCGATGCGAAGGAGCCGGTCCGGCGTCGGCTCGGCCAGCACGCGACGGACGGCCTGCGGATCGACATTCTCCCTGTCGACGCCGGGAAGCTCGACCGGGTTGAGGCCGTTGAGGCCTGTCTCCATCGAGCGCAGCGCTTTCTGCAGCGACTCCTGGAAATTGCGGCCGATCGCCATCGCTTCGCCGACCGACTTCATCGAGGTGGTGAGCAGCGGCACCGCGCCCGGAAACTTCTCGAAAGTAAAGCGCGGCATCTTGGTGACGACGTAGTCGATCGTCGGCTCGAAGGAGGCCGGCGTCACCTTGGTGATGTCGTTTTGGATCTCATCCAGCGTGTAGCCGATGGCGAGCTTGGCTGCGACCTTGGCGATCGGGAAGCCGGTAGCCTTGGAGGCCAGCGCCGAAGAGCGCGACACGCGCGGGTTCATCTCGATGATGACCAGCCGCCCGTCGGCGGGATTGACCGCGAACTGCACATTGGAGCCGCCGGTGTCGACGCCGATCTCGCGCAGGACCGCGATCGAGGCGTCGCGCATGCGCTGGTATTCCTTGTCGGTCAGGGTCAGCGCCGGCGCCACCGTGATCGAGTCGCCGGTATGCACGCCCATCGGATCGACGTTCTCGATCGAGCAGATGATGATGCAGTTGTCCGCGCGGTCGCGGACCACCTCCATCTCGTATTCCTTCCAGCCAAGAACGGACTCCTCGACCAGCGTCTCGTGCACCGGCGAGAGGCGGAGCGCACCGGTGATGATCGCCTCGGCCTCCTCGGCGTTGTAGGCGACGCCGCCGCCCTGGCCGCCGAGGGTGAAGGACGGGCGCACGATGATCGGAAGCCCGATCGCTTCGACCGCGGTGCGGCCTTCCTCGACCGAGCGCACCAGCCGCGAGCGCGGGCTTTCGAGCCCGATCTTGTCCATCGCCTCGCGAAACTTGAGCCGATCCTCGGCCTTGGCGATCGCGTCGCGGTTGGCGCCGATCAGCTTGACGCCGAACTTCTCAAGCGTGCCATCTTCAGCGAGCGCCATCGCGGTGTTGAGCGCGGTCTGTCCGCCCATGGTCGGCAGCAGCGCATCCGGGCGCTCCTTCTCGATCACCTTCGCCACCATGGCCGGCGTGATCGGCTCGACATAGGTGGCGTCCGCCAAGCCCGGATCGGTCATGATCGTCGCCGGGTTCGAGTTGACGAGGACGATGCGATAGCCCTCGTCCTTGAGCGCCTTGCAGGCCTGGGTGCCTGAATAGTCGAACTCGCAGGCCTGGCCGATGACGATCGGACCGGCGCCGATGATCAGGATCGACGTGATGTCAGTGCGTTTGGGCATTCTCAAGTCCGAGACGGCAAGAGGGGACCGGCTCTGTCATGCCCCCTCCCCCGCAAGGGGGGAGGGGGTACAAGGCGGCTGACATCGGCATCAGGCGGCGGATTTCTTCTTCTTCGCCGCCATCAGGTCGACGAAGCGTTCGAAGAGGTAGTGACTGTCGGAGGGGCCGGGCGAGGCCTCCGGGTGGTACTGCACGCTGAAGACCGGCTTTGACTTGAGCCTCAGGCCTTCGTTCGAGCCGTCGAACAGCGAGACATGCGTGACCTCGGCATCGGCCAGCAAGCTTTCGGCGATCACCTCGAAGCCGTGATTCTGGCTGGTGATCTCGACCTTGCCGGTCTCGAGGTCCTTGACCGGGTGATTGGCGCCGCGATGGCCCTTGCCCATCTTCCTGGTCTTGCCGCCGATCGCCAGTGCCAGCATCTGGTGGCCGAGGCAGATGCCGAACAGCGGCACCTCGCGCTTGATCACGTCCCGGATCATCGGCACGGCGTAGACGCCGGTCGCTGCCGGGTCGCCGGGGCCGTTGGAAAGAAAGACGCCGTCCGGCTTGTGTCGCAGCACGTCCTCGGCGGTCGCGGTGGCCGGCAGCACCGTCACCTTGCACCCTGAGGCGGCGAGGCAGCGGAGGATGTTGCGCTTGGCGCCGTAATCGACGGCGACGACGTTGTAGACCGGCTTCTCCTGCTTGCCGTAGCGGTCGGGCGCAAAGCTCCAGGTGGTCTCGTCCCAGCCATAGCTCTGGCGGCAGGAGACGTCCTTGGCGAGATCCATACCTTCGAGGCCCGGCCAAGCCTCGGCCTCGGCCTTCATCGCGGCGACGTCGAAATTGCCGTCCGGCGCATGCGCGAGCACGCCGATCGGAGCGCCCTCGTCGCGGATCAGGCGGGTCAGCTGGCGTGTGTCGACGCCGGCGATGCCGATAAGCCCGCGCGACTTGAGCCAGGCATCGAGATGACGCGTGGCGCGGTAGTTCGACGGCTCGGCGATGTCCTCGCGCACGATCAGACCGCGCGCGGCAATCGTCGTCGTCTCGATGTCGGCGTCGTTGGTGCCGACGTTGCCGATGTGGGGAAAGGTGAAGGTGATGATCTGGCCGGCATAGGAGGGGTCGGTCAGGATCTCCTGATAGCCCGTCATCGAGGTGTTGAAGCAGACCTCGCCGATGGTCCGACCGGCCGCGCCGAGCCCGCGGCCCCAGACCGTCCGGCCCGAGGCGAGCACGAGGCAGGCGGTGGCGCCGGTGGGCGGGGTCGAGCTGGGATCGTTCATCTCGGTCGTCCTGCGGGTCGCACCTCGGCTTCCCGATGCTGCATGAGCGGCATCGAGAGGCAAGGCGGCGGCAATGTCGGGGCTTCGGCGAAGCCGCGACTTCTTACGGGAAGGCAGGCTTGGCGTCAAGTCGGCGGCGGCCGAAAAAGAATAGCCATTTCAATTTGTTAAGTGGATACGGTGGTTTTGCCAAACGGTCCTGCATGGGTTAAGGTAACGACTTTGCCGAAGCTCAACCCGATGAGGTCGTCCATGCTCCGGCAGCGCCTTTCCGAGGCCCTGAAGGAAGCGCTGAAAGCGCGTGACGAGAGGACGACCGCGACCGTCCGCCTGATTCTGGCGGCGCTCAAGGACAAGGACATCGCTGCGCGCGGCGCCGGCAAGGCCGAGGGGCTTGCCGACGCCGATATCCAGAACCTGATGCAGGGGATGATCAAGCAACGGCGCGAGTCGGTCGAGATGTTCAAGAAGGGCGGCCGCGCCGATCTGGTCGAGAAGGAAGAGGGTGAGATCGTCGTGATCGAGCGCTTCCTGCCCCAGCAGATGAGCGAGGACGAAATGAAGCAGGCGATCAAGGCGGTCGTCGTCGAGCTCGGCATCGCCAGCATCAAGGACATGGGCAAGGCGATGGCGGCGCTGAAGGAGCGCTACTCCGGCCGCATGGACTTCTCCAAAGCGAGCGGGATCGTCCGCCAGTCGATCGGCTGACGCCCAGGCTGCCGTGAGCCTCAAGCCGGAATTCCTCGACGAGATCCGCGACCGGGTGAGCCTGTCCTCGGTCGTCGGCCGTCGTGTCCGCCTTATCCGCAAGGGGCGCGAGCATTCCGGTCTCTGCCCCTTCCACAACGAGAAGACGCCGTCCTTCACCGTCAGCGACGACAAGGGCTTCTTCCACTGCTTCGGCTGTGGCGCGCATGGCGACGTGATCGGCTTCGTCATGAAGAGCGAGGGCCTCGGCTTCCGCGAGACCGTCGAGCGCCTCGCCGCGGAAGCCGGCCTGCAGATGCCGGTCGAGCGGCCGGAAGAGCGTGAGCGCGAGCAGCGGCAGGCGACGCTGGGCGAGGTCGTCGAGCTCGCGACCAAGTTCTACGAGCAGCAGCTCCGTCAGCCGAGCGGCCGTGCCGCGCTCGACTATCTGAAGGGACGAGGGGTCGCAGAGGCAACGATCGCGCGCTTCCGGCTCGGCTATGCGCCCGCCTCGTCGGGTGCGCTGAAGGCGGCGCTGGCCAAGGCCGATGTCCCGGAAGAGCGGATGATTGCTGCCGGCCTCCTCAAGAAGCCCGAGGATGGTCGGGACGCCTTCGACTATCTCCGCGACCGCGTCGTCTTTCCGATCTTCGATCGGCGCGGCCGTCCGATCGCCTTCGGCGGGCGCACGATGAGCGCCGATGGCGGGCCCAAATATCTCAATTCGCCCGAGACCGAACTCTTCCACAAAGGCCGTGGCCTCTATGGCCTTCATCTCGCGCGCGAAGCCGCGCACAAGACCGGCGAGGTCATCGTGGTGGAGGGCTACATGGACGTGATTGCCCTGGCCGAGGCGGGGTTCGCGCATGCGGTCGCGCCCCTGGGCACAGCGCTTACAGAGGACCAGATCCAGGAGCTGTGGAAGCTGGCGCCGGAACCGATCCTCTGCTTCGACGGTGATGCCGCCGGCCAGCGTGCCGCCGCCCGCGCCGCCGACAGAGCGCTGCCGCTGCTGGCGCCGGGCCGATCGGTCCGCTTCGTCCAGCTCCCGGCCGGCGAAGACCCGGACTCCCTGGTCCGCAAGCGGGGCGGGCAGGCGCTGCGCGAAGTCTTGGCGACGGCGCAGCCGCTGATCCGGCAGATCTGGGAGATCGAGCTGGCGGCGCGGCCGATCGACACGCCCGAGCGGCGCGCCGATTTCTACGAGCGGCTTCGCCAGCGCCTGGGCCGGATCGCCGACCAGTCGATCCGCGATTTCTACCGTCAGGGCTTCGATGAGGCGAAGCGCCAGACCTTCCCGCAGCCGGAACCATCGCGGCCATGGGCACTAAGAGAGGGCGGATTCCGGGGCTTCCGGCAGGGCCCGCCCGTTCTACGGCCCCCGCCCGGCGGTCGCGCCGCAATGGTCAGCTGGGACCAGGAGCAGGCCGCCCGTCGGGAAGGAGCCAAGGTCTTGGCCACTCTGCTGACCCATCCTGGGCTTCTGTCCGAGGTCGCGGAATCGCTCGGATACGTCATCTTTCCCGGCGCGGCCGAGGAGCGGCTTAAGGTGGCGTTAGCCATGATTCCGCAGGATCTTGCCCTTGACGCCCGGACCGTGCGTCTCCACCTCAACCAGTTAGGCTTTGCCGAGACCGTGGACAGGCTGTTGAGCGATGAGGTACTTCAAAGTGCCCCCTTCGCTCGTCCGGGGGCATCCATCGAGGTTGCACGGGAGCGCGTCCAACGGTTTCTCGATCGAGCCGCGATCCCTGAGATCGAGGCTCAACTCGCGGAAGCCGAGAGGGAATTGCTTGTGCATATGACTGACGAGGCCTGGGCCAAAGTCGACAGCTTACGCCAGTCGCTATCGCGTATTAAGCCGCGGGTCGCCGGCGCCGAAGCCGCCGACGCCTGATGAAGAGGATCGTAGTTTGAGGACGTCCAAGCCGATGGCCACCAAGCCCGCTGCCGCAGCCGCGGCCTCCGCCAGCGAAGAGACCCAGGCACCTGACGGCGCCGATGGCCCCCTGATGGACAAGGTGGGCATTGCGGTCAAGCGCCTGATCCAGAAAGGCAAGGAACGGGGCTACATTACCTATGGCGAGCTGAATCAGGCTCTGCCGTCCGACCAGATGACCTCCGAGCAGATCGAGGACGTGATGACCTCGCTCTCCGAGATGGGGGTCAACGTCATCGAAAGCGAGGAGTCGGAAGAGGCGACGGCGGCGGAGCCGGCGCAGGCGGAGGAAGAGCCCGAGGGCGAAGGCCCGGCGGCGGCCGGCAATGTCGGCGACGATGTCGGCCGTACCGACGACCCGGTCCGCATGTATCTCCGCGAGATGGGCTCGGTCGAGCTGCTCTCGCGCGAGGGCGAGATCGCGATCGCCAAGCGTATCGAGGCCGGACGCGAGATGATGATCGGCGGCATCTGCGAAAGCCCGCTCACCATCAGGGCGCTGATCGCCTGGCGCGACGCGCTCAATGACGGAAAGATCCTGCTCCGCGACGTCATCGATCTCGATGCCACCTATGGCGGCGGCCCCAACGCCCGGCAGATGGCGGCGGTCGAGAGCGAGGAAGAGGGCGAGGAGACGGCCGAAGGTGCGCCGGAAGGCCAGGCCGAAGGCGAGGAAGGCGACGCCGAGAATGCCGTGTCGCTCTCGGCGATGGAGCTGGAGCTCAAGCCGAAGATCCTTGAAGCCCTCGACCAGATCGCCGGCGCCTACAAGAAGCTGCACCGCATGCAGGAGCGCCGGCTCTCGGCGTTGCAGTCGGGCGAGGAACTGGCGCGGGCGACCGAGCGTCGCTACGAATCCCAGCGCGACGAGATGGTCAACCAGATCAAGGGTGTCCGCCTAAACAACGCGAGCATCGAGCAGCTGGTCGAGAGCCTCTACGGCCTCAACCGCCAGCTGACCCAGTCGGAAGGCCGCCTGCTCAGGCTTGCCGAGAGCTGCAGCGTCAAGCGCGAGGATTTCCTCGCCGAGTATTTCGAGCATGAGCTCGATCCGAACTGGATGGAGCGCGTCGGCAAGCTGCCGGGCAAGGGCTGGGCACGCTTCTGCACCAAGCATCCGAGCGATATCGACGACATCCGTACCGGCATCGCGCGCATCGCCGACGAGGCCGGTCTCAATATCTCCGAGTTCCGCCGCGTCGTGCAGACCGTGCAGAAGGGCGAGCGCGAGGCGGGCCGGGCGAAAAAAGAGATGGTCGAAGCCAATCTCCGCCTCGTCATCTCGATCGCGAAGAAGTACACGAACCGTGGGCTGCAGTTCCTGGACCTGATCCAGGAAGGCAACATCGGCCTGATGAAGGCAGTCGACAAGTTCGAGTATCGCCGCGGCTACAAGTTCTCCACCTACGCGACTTGGTGGATTCGGCAGGCGATCACCCGCTCGATCGCCGACCAGGCGCGCACCATCCGCATCCCCGTGCACATGATCGAGACGATCAACAAGCTGGTGCGCACCTCGCGCCAGATGCTGCACGAGATCGGCCGCGAGCCGACGCCGGAGGAGCTGGCCGAGAAGCTGGCGATGCCGCTCGAGAAGGTGCGCAAGGTCCTCAAGATCGCCAAGGAGCCGATCAGCCTCGAGACGCCGATCGGCGACGAGGAGGACAGTCATCTCGGCGACTTCATCGAGGACAAGAACGCGGTGCTGCCGCTCGATGCGGCAATCCAGGGGAACCTGCGCGAGACCACGACCCGCATACTGGCCACGCTGACGCCGCGCGAGGAGCGCGTGCTGCGCATGCGATTCGGCATCGGCATGAACACCGACCACACCCTCGAGGAGGTCGGCCAGCAATTCTCCGTCACCCGTGAGCGCATACGCCAGATCGAGGCCAAAGCGCTCCGCAAGCTCAAGCATCCGAGCCGGTCGAGAAAGCTCCGAAGCTTCCTCGACACCTGATCGGAAGGCGGAAATCGGAATGCCGGAAGGCCAGAAAGTTCCGACTTCTGGCCTTCTGATTTTCTGGCATTCTGGGTTGCGGGGCCGGTAGTTCAGTGGTTAGAACGCGCCGCTCATAACGGTGTTGTCGCAGGTTCGATTCCTGCCCGGCCCACCATTTGTTTTCAAGAGTTTGGGACCCAGTCTCGACTATTGAAAATCTCGCCATTACACGCAGTTTGCGCGCACCTCACCATTTCAGCGGTGGGGGTGATCCGGCCCAAGATCATCGCGGTGATCCCGACTAATGTCCGGCCGCGTTCTCCACCCGTTGGCAGTCGCGGTCGATCGCGACAAACCCCTCGTGCCGGGTGCGGAGCCCGGCCAGTCAGCCGCGGGGCAAAATGCCGGACTCCGGACGCATGCGGAGCTCAAGGACTTCACGGCGCTCGCGTCGGCGCGAAGGAGGTCGGCTTAGTCGTTGAAAGCGGACCTGGGAGGGTGCCGGGTCGAGAGGCAGAGGATGACTCATGGCGGACCTCAGTTGCTCGGGGTCAGATCTTTAATTCTGAGTTTGCCGGTTTCAGGGCAGTCCTCGATCCGGCCGTTGAGGTCGCTGAGGCGCTGGACCAGCACGCGAAGTAGTGCCTCGATACCGGGCTCGGCATTGGCGATCAGCTGTTCCAGGTCCCTGGCGGAAACGAAGATGCATTCGCATTCGCTCGTGGTGCGGGCACTGGTGCTGCGCCGGCCGGAGCCGAGCAGTGCCATCTCGCCGAAGAGCTCGCCCGGACCGAGCCTGGCGATGACGATGTCTCGGTCGTTCTCGGTCTTGAAAATCTCCACCGTACCGCGCTTCAGGAACAGCGCGGAGGCACCGAGATCATCCTTCTGGTAGAGCACGCGCCCGGGAGGATAGACCCGCCGATCCAGGACGGCGAAGGGTTCCTTGCTCATCGTTCCCTCTCGCTACGGGGACCAGCGGAAACCGGTGGCGTCCTGGACCAACGCCGCGATCGCGGGCGAGTGGGGCCGGCCGCGAACCGTGACCAGGTTGATGGTACGCGAGACGTCCGGGTCGACCAGGGGGCGCGCAACGATCCCCGGTGCGGCGAGCGCGAACTCGGGCGTGAGCCCGAACCCGAACCCCGCCAGGGTCAGCGATTGAATCCAGTCGTCGCGTTCGCTTCGGCAGGAACGGACGATATCGATCCCCCGTTCGTCGAGTAGAGCGCGGATATGGGCGATGAACTCGCAGTTCGCACGGTTGAGGTACCGCTCGCCGGCCAGCTCGCGCATCGGCACGGCGTTCAGGCGCTCGAAGCGGTGGCCGGGCGCCACGGTGACCATGAACCTTTCGGTGAAAAGCGGGCGCGCGTGGAGACGCTCGTCGAGCTCGCCGGGCAGGCCGTATATCGCCGCGTCCAGCTCTCCTTCGAGAAGCATCTTCTGCAGCACGACGCCGGTTCCGTCGCGGAGACTGAGATCGATGCCCGGGTGGCGTTGATGGAAGCCGCGGATCATTTCCACCAGGCGCACCGGGCCGATCGTGCACATGACGCCGAGGCTGAGGGGAGCAGCCTTCAGGGTCCGCATGTCCTTGGCCAGCGACTTGGCGGCCTCGGTTTGGGCGAAGACCTGCGAAAGGTTCGGATGAACCGAGCGGCCGAGGTCGGTGAGGTGCGTCTGGTTTCTTTCGCGATGGAACAGCGCGCCGCCGAGCTCGTCCTCGAGCGCCTTGATCGCCCGGGTGAGCGAGGGCTGGGAGACGTTGCAGGCTTCGGCGGCGCGCGTGAAGTTCAGATGCTCGGCGACCGCCAGGAAGTACCGGATCTGGTTGTAAGCGCCGGAGCAAAAATCCCTCACTGAAGCGGCCGGATTGTCCGGTTGCGCCGGAGTAAAAATCCGGCAGCAGATAGCTCTTTGCGGTTTTGGCAGAGGGCGGAGGGATGAAGGGCGTGGAA
>Ga0194132_10010585_pt1 | contig 12213 bp, 12 predicted proteins | sample TA2KigOf80mmetaG_FD_148612 | JGI IMG/M metagenome (GOLD analysis project Ga0194132, IMG submission 148612) | Freshwater microbial communities from Lake Tanganyika, Tanzania - TA2015054 Kigoma Offshore 80m | ecosystem: Environmental > Aquatic > Freshwater > Lake | place: Tanzania: Lake... | reverse complement strand
TACATCGCAACGGGCTCGTGACAGCTTGAACGGACTTGTTTTTGACCAGGAAATGCGTAGACTTCTGGAGGAAACATCCGCACCCATAGCTCAACTGGATAGAGCATCGGTCTACGGAGGCAAAAAGTAGCTTTTTCGCAACTCCAGCAAATCAAGCGAAAACCCAGCAAATCACGCGGTCAAATCGACTGACAGCAGCTTGACACAAAGACCCTGAAAAGCACTGAAAAGCATGCCTCGCGGGTGTCATGACACCCGTTCAGCGCAGCTTCGCAAGACGAGCCCAGGTTGCCCAGGAGGTTCGCCAGCAGGCGCGGGCGACCATCGGGCCAGCTTCGGCCACGAAAGCCCGGCAGAAAGGTGGGCGCCGAACGACAACAGCACCTTCATTATGGTGCCAGAAAAAGAACTGGAGATGTTCGAGTCGGTGCGCCGGTCAGCAACCTGACCAGAACAGACCCGCAACGACGCCGACGATGGCGAGAATTATGCTGACCGGCGCTTACTTACGATGAAGCACGATATTCACGAAGGTTATGAAAGCGACATTGAAAACCGTGTGCAACAAATACGACGCTACCAAAAGGCCCTTTGGAATGGGCCAGCTCAAGATAGCTACGAAACTCATTGTGTCCAACGCTGTAATCAAAACCACGACGACGGCTGTTACTGACAGTAACTGAGAAGTAAAATATTTTACTTTGCCCCCCGGCCGGCTGCCATTCATGAAGTCCGTCTCGGTTCCGTCAAAGCCGCCATCTGGAAGAATCAAACCGAGAACGGCACCCGCTTCAACGTCACCGTCGCCCGCATCTACAAGGATGGCGAGCAGTGGAAATCCACCGACAGCTTCGGTCGTGACGACCTGCTGTTGCTGACGAAGGTGCTCGACCAGGCCCACACCTGGATCTTCGACAACGGGAAATCCCGGAACGAATGAACTTTTCACCTGGATGATCTCGGAGGAGGTTCGTGACGAATTTTCCGGGGCACGAATGACATTACGGTGTCCCTGGGAGATCGACGCAAACTTCGCCTCCGGAGATCATCCCATGAAACGACGACGCTGGACCGGGCCAGAGATTGAAATGCTGAGGGAACGCTATCCCGACGAAGGCCCGAAGGACCTCGCCCAGGAGATGGGCCGGTCGGCGGATTCCGTGAGCAGCTTCGCTCACCGGTGCGGGCTTCGAACGCATCGGTGGCTGGAGCGGAAGGACGCCAACACCTCTTGCACTGATGTGGTCGGGGCATCATGCGGTACCGATTCGTCGCCCTGAACACTGACCCACTGCTGCCAAGCCTAAAGGTACAATCTCCCTGTGCCTCGGTGATGAGACCGGAGCGGGAGGTTGTCGTCGTGGTTTCCGTTGAACCTGATCATTTGCCGAAGTGCCCGATCGACCCGGAGCGATACGAGCGGCTCTACGCGTTCAACCATGGAACGGACGACTTTCTCGACCATGACGCCAATTGGCAGGAAATCCGGATCAGGCCAGGATTGGCCGAGGATGCGGTTTAGCGGTTGTTGCCCAGTGCCGGTGCTTTCGAGTACGGCGGATATTTGACGAAGACGCGGATCCGCTTCCTCAAGTGCGATCCAACCAAGGCCAACAGCCCGATGTCGAAGGTCTGCACGTTCCACAGCCATCCCACGAATGCAGCGGCAGCGGCGGACATTCCCTCGGCAGGTGATGTCTTTCAGTTCTTGAACTTTCGCCACCTTCGCACTATCACGGCCGGAGCAACCCGGCTCTGGGTTTGGGACAAGACGAAAGCCACGCTGGGCACGGTCAAGAAGCTCGGCGACTGGGCCGAGGCCAACATGCTCACGGAGGTTCGTCGTCTGGAAAAGGCGTTTCCTTGCGCCTGGCATGATCCGTACATGAAGCTGGCCTTGAAGCAGCTGGGTCTGGATTGGCCCAAGAGTCGGGAGGACTGGGAAGCCCACTGGGAAGAAATGCTTCGCAATGTCCTCAGGATCAAAGTCCGGGTCTATTCGCGGGAAGGAGCCCTACGACCCCATTGGCCATGCCGACGCTTTGGTTCGGTTCATCAACGAAGATGCCGTTCTCGTGAACGATTATGCCGAGATTGATCCAGCCTTCGGCAATCGGCTGGTCAACGTCCTTCTTGGTCATGAGCTTGCGATTGAACTCATTCCCTACTTCTACGAACAACGCCCATCGGATGGGATTCCTTCGGCCGTCGGCTGCTACGCCAATTTCCTGTTCACCGAAAAAGTCGTGATTGTCCCGGCCTTCGGCACCGAGCATGATCGGAAAGCACTCAGCCGGCTCACGGCGCTGATTCCTGGTGTTCCCATCGTTTCACTTGACTGCACGAACCTGGCACGGGAAGGCGGGATCCTCAATTGCATCAGTGCCAGCTTTCGCTGTTCTCCGTCAACTTGATAACGCCGACCCACTCCTGTCAGTCCCCTGAGGGATAATGCGTGCATGAGTTGGGTGATCGGAGGCGAGGGGCTCCTCCGGGTATTCAAGGCGACGAACGATTCAACGGGAGAACCAGACCATGAGTGACGACAACAAGAACGATTACGTCCGGCCGATGGATGAAGCGGCCAACCCATGGCAACCAATCGAGATTCCGTGCGCCGTCGAGGAACCATGCCGTTCCTGGGCTTTTCGAGAACAATTGCCGATGAGTGTCCGGAATCCGGCAACCTTGCCCCATCCGAACGGCTCCGAGCTCTTTGCGAGCGGGCACTGGCGGACCAGGTGTATCCTGTCGAAGATCGCATGAATCGCGAACTGGATATGCTTCATAGCCTGGGCCTGGATGACTTGATCCTGGCCCTCTGGGATATTCATCGCTTCGCGATTAACAACGGCCACCTAACCATGATCGTGGGGCAATTCGCTGGCTCGCTCGTAGCCCATCTACTCGGACTTACTCCGGAGAATCCTCTTCATCGGCGGCTGTTTTTTGAACCGAGCCTCGATCCGAAAAAGATGTTCGCGCCGACCCGGATGTTGTTCGTCAGCGATGGAGGCGAACAAGTTGTCGAATATGCCCGCTCAAAATATCGATGGGACGATTCGGCGGAGGACAACAAGCCGTTCCGTGCGTTCAGCCAAGAGTGGCAGGCGCCCGTCAGCGGGAAATTCGACCGAGTCGCCATCGATGTCCTGGAGCATCGCGGCTTGTCTGCCATCAAGAAGACCGTGGATCTTGTTCGAGACAACGGGGACTCGAAGGATCTTCCAGAGTGCCTTCCCGACGATGACCCGAAGACGTTCGCGCTCTTTCAGCAAGGGCAAACCGATGGCGTATTCCAGTTTGAAAGCTGCGGGATTCAGGCGTTCCTTCGCGAACTGAAGCCTGACGGAGTTGCTGAACTCGCCGCCGTGATCGCCATCTGCCGGCCAGGCCCCATCGAAGCCGGCTTCCTGAGGGGATTCCTGGATCGAAAGCATCGGAGATCGAATCGGCCCCATCCGAATCCTGACGTCGAAGAAATCCTCGACGAGACTCATGGCGACTTGCTCTACTGGGAACAGATCGCCGAGATCCTCCATCGCGTGGCCGGGCTCGAACTGAGAGAAGGAGGTGAATTACTTAGGGCATTGTGCAAGAGAAGCCACGACAACATATCGCAAACGCGAGAACGATTCCGGTCTGGCGCGCGGCAAAGGCCCGTCGAGCCGCAAGTGGCAGACGCAATTTTCGCGGACATCGAAGCCCGTGGCCCACACACCTTCTGCAAAGCCCATGCGATGAGCTACGCGGGTCTCGCGTATCAGATGGCGTTCTTGAAAGCCCATTTCTCCAAAGAGTTCGAGTCTGCGATCACTCTGCTGGAGGGCGTGGCGCCCGCGGTGTCGGTTTGAGGGCAATCAACAACGGTTCCCAATCGGTCCCGTACCCCAGCATCATCTCATTTGTGGTCTGAAGGCCCCAGCGAACCGTCTTGGTCGGATCGGGATTGGCGGGGTTGTTCTTGCTGTTGTCGTACCAGCCGGTGGCCTTAACGACGGTGCCGGGCGCCGCGGGTCGGCGAGGCGGTAATAGAGTTGCCAGTTGAAATCGTAGTGCGGAATGCGCCGAGGTCCTCTCCCGACTCGAACTTGCCAGCGAACAGTCACGCAGCGGCTCGAACCGCGCGCCACACGTTCCCCCAGCGGTGTCGATCCACTTTTCATGGGTTCCCGTCCAACGTATCCTTTGAACGGGGGTTAATCCAGCGTCTTGGATCCCTTGGGTCCCTTGGGTCCCTTCGGGCCTTTCGGTCCTTTCAGTCCTTTGCCGACCCGATTCATGGGATCCATGTGGCCCCAGAAACCGCCGATGAGGTGAGGATATCGCCCTGGCGTGGCGTGATAATGCCAGCCGCGATCCTTGTCGTAATGGCCGCTGAAAGCGTTGAGGGGATTGGCCTTTGAATCCTTGGCCATTTCGCCGTCGCCTTCATAAGGGCCATAAACCGGAAAGCCATCGAAGGCAAAGCCGATCAACGGCGAATGTTCCTTGCCCTGGTCGTCCCACGGCGTATTGGTGCACACGGGGTACTTGTGGTAGTGATACCGCTGAATGGGGCTGGGATGTCCGCAGCAGCGATCGAGCCGCCAGATGGCATCCTGGTATACTTTTTCGTCGAAGGGATTGTGGAAGAAGATGCCGTTGGTCATGACGCCGATCGGTCCGCCGGGGAGGGCTTCGTTTTTGTTCGTCGCATCCATGGCGACGTGATTGGGGTCCTCCTTTGGATCCAGCGGGATGTACCAGGTGAAATCTTGTTCCTGGATGTAATTGGGGTTGCCGTCGAGAAGCCGCCAGCGATCGGGAAAGACGGCCGTTGGATGGTTGGGGAGGTTCTTCGATTTCATGACGAGATGCTTGGGAGTAAACGAAACGACCACGTTGTCGGCAACGAAGCGGTCTTCTTCCACCAGCTTGGGATTGTCCTTGGTGCTGCCGCGTTCGAGGTAACCCTTGCGCAGCCAGGCGGTCATGTTGTTGGCGAAGGGGGTTTCGAGTTTGTCGGTCAGATAATAGAGCCGATCCGCATTGGTGTGATCGAACTGGCTGGGAGGCGCCTTGGCGCCGCCGCGAGGGTCGTAGTACCAGCGGCCTCCCAGCTTGACGAGGTTGGCGAGGGCGGCAGGCGCCTGGCGAGTCGCTGCCCGGGGGCGCACATAATCCTTCGGGTCGGGAATGCTGTTGATCTCCACTTCGCTAATCCAGAATTCGCCGCGCGGCCCCTTGGCGGCGCCGTGGGCGAAACCCACCGAGAGCCGCAGCGTATCGACTTCGGGGAACGGCGTGCGAAACTCGATGGCATAGTTGCGCCAGGTTGCCGAACCCAGGCTCTTGTTCGTCCCCTTGTCGGCGAAGTCCTTGCGTTCCCTCTCGATCTGGGGGTAAAGGCTCTTCTTCATGTAGTCGAGGGAGTTCTTGCCGCTGTTGCTGAAGAACTCGACGCGCAAGAACACCTCGTCCATTTCGACGTGGAAGTTTTCCTGCACCAGGCCTCGGACTCGCAGACGGTACCATCGGTTCTCATTTTGCTTGAGGCCGTTGACCTGGAACGACATCGACCCGGCCGCCGCCCCTTCTTTCTTGGCCCCCGAGAGGAGACGTATGCCGCGCCCGGATGTTTCCTTTCTGAGGTCGCCCAGTTCGCCTTCCATAACATCCCCCTCCAGGGTGAACGGCTTTCCCCGGTGGAACGGGGCCAACCGAAGCGGCGCCTGAATCGTGATGCGCGGTCCAGGCGCATCACCCTCGGCAATTTGTGGCTGGGCCAAAAGCTCAGTCGCCAGACCAAACGCCGTGACTGCAATGAGAAACCTTGCCATTCGCTGTCTCCGTAGTGAGAGATGATCCTGAGGTCCATTTCCCGTTGTTAATCGTTTGTGGGCAGTACTAGCCGTTCCAGCCCGTGATGAGCCGTGTGCGCGAGATACCCGTGCCCGAGATCGCGTTCCGCGACCAGCTCGATCAACAAGCTACGTTTCGCTGGCTTGCCGTCCAGGCGCATTTGCTGGATTACTCCGCTCGCCGCCACATACTGGATTTCGACACTCCTTGGTCCGTCCACCGTTTGTTCGCGGCGTTTGGCGAGGAGGCCATGCCAGGTTTGCCCGGTGCCGCTGTCCGACTTGGCGGGCAGTTCAGGGGCGGCCACATGCGTCAGATCCGCCCGCGCAGCAAGTCGATAAGCCGGCCGAGGACTCGCTCACCATCGGCACGCAAGCCATTGTGTTCGTACTCATCGGTAACCCACGGCCGCAGGCCCCGAATCGCGACGGCTGTCTCCTCCGCGAAACGCCGGTCCACGTATAGGTCGTTGGCGTAAATCGTCGCAGCAACAGGGATTTCGTTGCGCTCGAGTTGAGCGGCGTCGTACAGGCGCGGCCAGGGGTATTCTGCCAGAATTTCGGCAGCGGCGCGGTGGGAGTGCAATGCGGAGTAGTCCTGCCACATCCAGCGAAACATGTGTTCGGCCGTGAAGTATCTTTCCTGGGCGACCTCGTCTGGCAAGGTCCGCTCGGCCGACCAGCGTGTCGGCACCCCGTCAGCGTAAGACGACTCGTGGAGCGTGGCGTAGATCGGGTTCCGCCCAAACCGCACTGCCTCCTCCACGTCGTGGAGAAATGCCCGCGAGCCGGGCGGCAGTTCAACGATATGATGGATCTGCTCGAAGCCGGCGCTGTCACCGAGTTTACCGCCGAGTTGGAGGAAGCGGCGCGCAGTGAGCCGGTCGCCGGACGGGAGCCGGACATCCTCGTCGTCGAGCCGGCGGAGGATGTCCCTGACCCGATCGCGGTCGTCAGGGTAGCGCCGGAAGTAGGCCCTGTTTTTCTCGATTAACCGAACCCAGGTCGCGGCGTACACGTCATCGGCGGGCCGGCCAACCGGCGAAAGGCCACCGGTGATGATTGCCTCGCGCAGGCCTTCTGGGGCGAACGAGAGGTAGGTCATGGTGCAGAAGCCACCGAAGCTCTGGCCGAGGACGCTCCACCGCTCGACACCAAGTTCCCGCCGGATTAGTTCTGCGTCACGGACGATGCTATCGGCGCGCAGGTGAGTCATGTATGCAGCCTGTTCCTGCGGCGTTGAGCCAGGAATATTTCCAACCGGAGTCGAGCGACCGGTGCCGCGTTGGTCGATGAGCAGCACCCGGTAGTCGGCGATCGCCCGCTTCTGCCAGCCCGATGGGGGTGCAGTGGGTCGAGTCGCCTCAATGCCTGGGCCCCCTTGGAGGAACAGCAAATAAGGTCGGTCGAGTCCATCGGGGGCAGCAAGTTCGCGCGTGAAAAGAGTGATCTTCTCGCCATCGCGCTTTGTGTGATCCAACGGGACCGTGTGGGAGCGTTCGGTGAGAACAGCGCCGGGAACGCGGTAGGTAACAGCCATCAGCGGCCTCTTCTTGCACGGTGCGACACTTGCATTTTGCGGTCTAAAGTAGAACCACCGCCTGGGACAGGCGATGAGCGTCATTCATTTGCTATTGCGTTTGTCCCAGACGATCTCGACATCGTTCGTCTGCCTCGGTCCGGGAGTGCTGCGCCCCTCCACGACATAACGCCGCATCACGGCCGTCAGTTCGTCCACCTGTAGGCATTTGCAACGCTCCGCAAGTCGAACGTCGGTAGCTGTAGACCAACGATCGGCAAGCGACCAGTGACCTATTGAAACCGGAAGTGCCTACAATTGTTGACGGAGAATCTTGAGCAAGCGACGAACAATGGGGGCCTGCGCGCGAATGTGGTGTGCGAGCGCCCGCCTGGCCTTCCGCCAATCCTTGTCAATGAGCGCTCGCAGGATCTCCCGATGCTGGCCGGCCATTGCCTTGACGACCCTTGTACCAGGAGCCGCAAACGCAAAAAGATGCGTATGGTAGGCGCCGTGCTGCTCGAAGAACATCTTGATGTATCGATTTCCTGATTTCTCAACTAGATACGGATGGAGGTCGTTATCCAGACGTTCGTTTTGCGTCCCCGGCATTGGCTCATTTCCGTGCAGCATTCGTTCCAGATCCGCTTGGATCAAGCGCGATTGAGCCAAGTCGAGCGCTTTGAGTTCCAGGCTCACACGAACCTCCAGATACGCCAGCATCTCCTCTTCGTCATAAGGATGCACGCGCCAGCCGCGCCGCGCAACGTGTTCGAGCAACCCTTTCCCGGCCAGGCGATTGAAAACCTGCCTCAAAACCGTTCGACCGATGCCGAATCGTTCCGAAGTGGTTTCCTCACGCAGAAAAGAAGCTGTGCCCTTGAGGCTTAACCGCACGATCTCTTCCGTAAGAAGGGCTTCAATCTTGAACGGATCCGGTGGAAAAAAAGCCGCCGGAGATGAAGACTTAGCCGTCGCCGGCCTCCGCTGAACTCGCGGATGAACCCCCAGGCGTCCGTTATCTTGCTTCAGAAGAATCTCGTCGTCGATCAATTCTTGAACGGCCTGGCGAACCGGTGTGGTGCTGACACGGTAGCGAGACGCCAAAGCTTCAAGAGTCAACCATTCCGCAGTCGCGTGTTTCTCTTGAATCAATGTCCGGAGGTCGGACTTGATGAACTCGGCAATGGTCTCCGGCATGCCTTCCTCGGCGAGGGTTGACGATGGTTCTCTTCGATCCTATTTGTGATTGTGTGCAATGTCAAGTAAGGATCGTCGAACGATTTTGCCGGTGCGAACATGAACCCCCGAAACCGTATTTTTCTCGCCCTCCCAGGCGTCTTGCTTGCCACGGTCGCAGTTCCCGTGACTGCGCAAGAGGGCGCCAGGCCGTTGAAAGTCTTCATCCTGGCAGGGCAGTCGAACATGCAGGGGCATGCGAGCCTCTCCACGCTTGAATCGATGGCTGCGGACCCGAAGACGGCTCCGCTTCTGAAAGAGATGCTTGGCCCCAACGGCAAACCGCGGGTATGCGACAGGGTGTGGATCTCCTCGGTCGGCTGCCGCGGTGACGCTTATTCCGACCTCACTGAGCAGAAAGGGAAGCTCACCACCGGATTCGGGCCCGGGAAAGACAAGTTTGGTCCCGAATACCTATTCGGCATCACGATGGAGAAACATCTGGGCGAACCGATCCTCCTCATCAAGACATCGTGGGGCGGCAGGAGCCTGCACACGGATTTCCGTCCCCCCAGTGCCGGGCCGTACGTTTGGAGCGACTACGAATTGGCCCAGTGCAAGCGGCGGGGTGATGACCTGGAGAAGAATAAGGCCGACAAGATCAAAGCCACGGGCCTGTTCTACCGCCACATGATCGAGCACGTGAAGAAGGTCCTCGCGGATATCAAGCGGGTGGTGCCCGATTACGACGCGAAGCAGGGGTACGAGTTGGCCGGGTTCGTCTGGTTTCAGGGGTTTAACGATCTGGTTTCCGACTGGACCTATGAAAAGCGCATGAAGCCGGGCGGGTACGACCAGTACACAGAACTGATGGAGCACCTCATCCGCGATGTGCGCAAGGACCTGTCAGCGCCGAAATTGCCCGTCGTGATCGGTGTCATGGGAATCGGCGGCGTGAAGGAGGGGAATAAGCCGCCGCAGTCCTATTTCCGCCAGGCCCAGGCCGCGCCGGCATCGCTTGTCGAGTTCAAGGGTAACGTGTTGGCGGTGGAGACCGCGCCCTTTTGGGACGATGAACTGGACGCCCTGCAACAGCGGTGGGAGAGATTCGAGTCCAAGGTGAATCAAGAAGCCAAGAAGAATCCGAAGTGGACTCGAGAAGAAAAAGACGCGGCCCGCAAGAAGGCCATCGCGGAGAACTTCACCCCCGAGGACTTGAAACGCCTGAGGGGCATCTCGAACGGTGGTTACCATTATCTCGGCGCCGCCAAGATCATGGCGCCAATCGGCAAGGCCTTCGCCGAGGGGATGAAGGAACTCTGCAAAACGTCCAAGTGACCGACTCCCTGCTTGCGAAATGAGTGATGCTCTGAACCAGAACTATGGGGACAATATGTCAGACAACTCCATCTTTCGAGGTTGTATTCCCGCGCTGATGACACCGTGCGCAGCCGACGGGACGCCAAACTTCGAGACCCTGGTGAAGACGGCCCGTTCGCTCATTGCCGAAGGCATGAAAGCCGTCGTGTATTGCGGATCGATGGGTGACTGGCCTTTGCTTTCCGATGAGCAACGCCAGGAAGGTGTGCGACGGCTCGTCGAAGCCGACATCCCTGTCGTCGTTGGAACGGGAGCCCCGAGCCCGCAGCGTGCGGCAGCTCACGCGGCCCACGCGCGCAAGGTTGGCGCCGCCGGCCTGATGGTGATTCCTCGCTTGCTATCGCGCGGCACTTCCCCCGCCGCCCAACGTGCTCATTTCGCAGACGTGCTCAAGGCCGGCGGCAATCTCCCTGCCGTGATCTACAACAGCCCGTACTATGGCTTCGAAACGAAGGCCGACCTCTTCTTCGATCTGCGTCGTGAGCATCCAAACCTGGTCGGCTTCAAGGAATTTGGCGGTGCTTCCTCGTTGACCTATGCCGCCGAGCACATCACGAGCGGTGACTCATCGCTGGCGCTAATGGTTGGCGTCGATACCCAAGTGTTTCATGGCTTCGTCCGCTGCGGAGCGGTCGGCGCGATCACAGGTGTCGGCAACGCGCTGCCCAAACCGGTGCTGCGGCTGATCGCCCTCTGTCAGCAGGCCGCTCAGGGCGACGTGGATGCTCGCCGTCTTGCCGAAGAACTCGACAACGCATTACGGGTTCTCTCTACCTTCGATGAAGGCCCCGACCTCGTTCTCTACTACAAGCACCTGATGGTATTGGAAGGGAACACCGACTATGCTCACTCGATCAACGCCGGTGACACGCTGAGTCGCTCGCAACGCGAATTCGCGACGATCCAATGGCGACTTTTCAAGAACTGGTGGCGCCAATGGTCTGGAAGGGAATCTTGACCGCGACATTGCAGATTCGTCTTGAACCCACACTCAACCGTACTCCTGACCCACGAGCGACCATGTCCATGAAACACACTTTCCTATTGCTGGCCGCGTTCGCCATGAGTCTGCCAGCGAGTCTGCGGGCTGGCGATGCTCCGGCTGACGGAATCAAGCGCATTATCGCTGACGCGGAGCCACGGGTTCGAGCGATTTACGAACGCCGAGAATTCCGCCCGGCGACATTCTCCGCGGAATGGTTGCCAGACAGTTCAGGTTATCGGATTCAGGAACGTGATCCGAAAACGAACCAGACGAAGGAAGTTGTCTACGAGGTCCGTTCCGGGAAACCTGTTCAGGAAGCGGCATTGAAGGAGTTCCCGAAAACTCGTCAGCCGTCGGTTTCTCCGGACGGAAAATGGAAACTCGAACCGAAGGGTCGCAATCTGATCCTGCGCGATCTTTCGAAAGGGGAATCCACTCAGGTGACGCAGAGTGGGAGCGGGCGCGAGGTACGGTTTCGCGGTCTGGCGTGGAGTCCCGATAGCAAGCATGTTGTCTTTGTCGAAAGCGACGTCACGGAGGTACGCCAACGGGCGGTCCTGGTGCCGGAGGACCCGTCGTATCCGGGGGTTCGGCAAGATCGATTCGCTCGCGTCGGCGAGAAGATCGATACGCTCCGTGTGGGCGTGGTGAACGTTTCCGAAAAACGAATGAAATGGATCCCCATCGAAGCTCCGCCGGAAGGCTTCTATCTGGGCCAAGTTGAATGGGCTGGAAACTCGACGGAAATCCTCGTGGAAACGCTAAGCCGTTTTCGTGACAAGCGTGAATTCCTGCTGGTTACGGTTGCTGGCCAAGTGAAGAAGATCTATAGCGAGACCAATTCCGCCTGGGCAGAATGCGCGCAAGGAAAGAACTCGAAGTTGACCTGGGTTCGCAACGGAGAGGCGTTCGTCGTTGTCACGGAGAAAGACGGCTGGCGCCACGCGTATCTTCATTCTCGCGACGGCAAGGAGCTGTCGCTGTTGACTCGGGGCGACTATGACATGATCGACCGGGCCGTCATTGATGAGAAAGGGGGGTGGTATTACTTCTATGCATCCCCTCAGAACGCCACGCAGAAATACCTGTATCGTGTGCCGCTCGACGGTTCGGGAAAGCTGGAGCGAGTGTCGCCGAAGGATAAAAGCGGGACGCACGACTACAAGTTTTCGCCCGACGGCCGCTGGGCCTTCCACACTTATTCGACGCTGGATTCGCCACCGATTGTCGAACTCGTCGAAATCGAGGGGCACCGCTCGGTCAAGGTGCTGGAAGACAATGCCGCACTGCGCGAACGGATGAAGTCG
>Ga0194132_10010584_pt1 | contig 12214 bp, 10 predicted proteins | sample TA2KigOf80mmetaG_FD_148612 | JGI IMG/M metagenome (GOLD analysis project Ga0194132, IMG submission 148612) | Freshwater microbial communities from Lake Tanganyika, Tanzania - TA2015054 Kigoma Offshore 80m | ecosystem: Environmental > Aquatic > Freshwater > Lake | place: Tanzania: Lake... | reverse complement strand
CAGCAACAATGCCAATATTGTATTGCAAGCGGGAAGTTTAGCGATTTCCTCTGGGGAGCGCCCCAATCCGACATATGGGACTTTGCGGTTCACCGTTCCGCGAAAGGGGCTTTATACCATTGAAGCGGTCTTTTCTGGAATCCAGTTTTCGGGCGATTACGGTGGAACGACTACTGATGTTCATGTCCTTATAGATGGCCGGTCCATCTATGACGGGATGATAAATGGCTTTCGCCAGACGCAACGTTTTGATTCCACTAATCCATTGCTCTTAAACTCCGGAGCAACAATCGATTTCGCAGTTGGGCCGGGTGCCAATAACAACCAAAGTTCAGATTGGACAGGATTAACAGTCATTATCAGCGACATTGCGCCTATTGAAAAGGAGACCACTTTTGACGGCCACACCTACTTGCTAATAAGAGATCCGCAGGCTCATGACATCGCACTTCAAATAGCAAAAGGATATCGCGGATATCTGGCGGTACCAAACGGTCAACGCGAGAATGATTGGTTGGTTGAGTTTTCTGGTAAACAAACGTTCTGGATCGGAATTCACAGGGAGAAAGCCGGTGCGGCAAACTTGACGTTTCTTCGAGACTACGACAACAAACCCACAAAATGGGAGAATTGGAACCGATTGCCGGGACAATTTGAGCCCAATTTTTCCGGTGGCGATGAGTGGTACGGGATGGTTTATGGCACAATTACACCTTGGTGGACATCTCCGACTAACCGATTTATAGGACTTTGGAATGATCAGGGCGGCGGCGTTCGATTGACTGTTATTGTCGAAATTCCGAGTCGAATTCAAGCGAGGTCAACAACCCTCCTGACAGATCAGGGAAGGACTCCAGCAATGTCCTTCTCCTTTGGTTCCGCAAAAGGTCACCAATACACACTGCAGGCGACTACGGATTTCAGAAAATGGAGGGATGTGGGACAAGTTGTTGGCGATAGTAGAGAGGTGTCATTGATTGCACCGATAGGGGCGCGGTTCGAGTTTTTTCGGTTGCTAGAAAATGAATGACTTTTCAGCGGAAATGCACGGACAATGTTCTCTCTGCGATACCCAGGATCGAGAATGATAAGATACGCATATCTGCTGCCCAAAGCTTTCCTGAAATGATCCTGTGTTCACCGGTGCGGATTCAGAGCGTGCCTTTCACGTTCCCTCGCCCACGGCTGCCCTAATAACCGTTCGTTGATTGAATCGAATTCAGTCTCGGTGCTGTACACGAGTCACGCGCCACGTACAATTATCTTGCGCGATGATTCAAGCGATTCAGGCTCCGAAAGAAATCACGGTCTCCAAGTACAAAGGCCATTGGGCAGTTTATCTGGACTCGAGGCTCCTGGCAGTCACCGTTTACAAGCGTGGAGCCGACGCCGTGAAACATCTCCTGGAGTTATTGTTTTCAGGTGCTCATCAGAGCGCCAGCGACTCCTCACCGTCGGAAGTTCGCCGACATGAATCGGAGCACGCCCTCACTACTCAAACGAGAATCCAACCGGCGATTGCGGTTGCCGTTGACAAGGCTGAGAAGCAATTCGCCGGAAACCGGACCCTGCCTTCGCTGACGGTGATGCACAACCCGTGTTCGGGACGTACCAAGCTCACCCCACATCCCGACTGTGAAGATGGAATGTACCGTTTCGGTTATTATGTCGGACCATCGGGATCTGCCCCACGATGATTTCCGAAATCAGCCACAGCCCAAATCACGTAAGGGGCGCCGTTCCACCGGCGGCCCTCTTAAAGGCGTTTCTGTCCGGACGAAGTCCGCGAACTCTCAAAGCCTACCGCCAGGACATCGCCGATTTCCAAGCGTTCACTAAAACAAACTCCGCCGAAGACGCCGCCCGGATTTTGCTGGCGCACGGCCATGGCAACGCCAACCTGCTTTTGCTCGAATACCGGACCCATCTCGTTGAACGAGGTTTGCAGTCGGCCACGGTCAACCGACGGCTGGCCGCTGTGCGGTCGCTGGTCAAATTGGCAAAAACGCTGGGAATGGTGGATTGGTCGTTGGACGTGCAGAACGTCAAGGCGGAGGCGTACCGCGACACGAAAGGCCCGGGCAAGATGGGTTTCCGAGCCCTTCTGCAAACGATAGCTGCAAAGCCGTCCAAGAAGGGGGTTCGGGATACTGCGATACTTCGGCTGCTGTATGACTTGGCCTTGCGGACCGGCGAAATCGTTGCCCTTGATTTCGAGGATGTGGAACTGTCGCGAAAAATGGTCCATGTCTTGGGCAAAGGCCGCCTCAGCAAGCAGCAGTTGACCTTGCCTGAACCGACCAAGGCCGCGTTGGAAGCGTGGTTGCAAGTTCGCGGCACCGCTCCCGGTCCGCTCTTCTGCAATTTCGACCGAGCGAAAAAGGGCCAGCGATTGACTGGCGTCAGCATTTACCGGCTGGTCCGTGGACTCGGCGAGGCGAATGGCTTCAAAACTCGCCCACACGGAATCCGGCACACTGCGATTACGGAAGCGTGTAAGGTTGCGGCAGCAAACGGCATCGGCTTGGAAGAAGTTTTGGACTTCTCGCGACACAGCCGCTCATCGGTGGCAATCCTGATGGTGTATCGCGACCGCGAGCGCAATATCCAAGGTCAACTGGCGAGTTGCATCGCAGCAGAGGCTTCTTTGGCGACAACGTGAGGCCGAAGGTTAATTGCACAGTGAGCAGGAAATTCACTTCCAATCCACTCGATCAACTCGCTTATGATGACCTAAGTTGTTTTCTGCTGCCGGTCATGAATCATTTTGGCTGCGACGGCTTCCACTCCTACTCGGTCCAGCGCGACTTGGATTTGATGAAAGTGCTCGCCGAGAAAGCCGATTCCATTATTTGTTCAGACATTCGGCGGGAGGAGACAAATTCTGGGACCGACTGCGAATATGTGCGGCGCTTGTTGCTTCGAGTCGCTGAAGGAGCCTTTTGTTACGTCGAACCCCTCGAAATAACCGCGTACGCTTCGTCTCCTGGTCTAGCCTTGGAATGTGTGGACCGGCTTGTTGCGCACTATGGAAAACCGAAGCGTCGGGAGCGCCCCTGTTTCTTCCTGCTCAGCATCCAGGCACGCAATATCGATGTAAAACGAGTCACAATCACGCGCCCATTTGTCCTGAGCGACCAAGACTTGGCCTTACATTACACCGGCGACATCGTCGGATTCGAGCGCCATGTGACAAACGCATTAAACTCCCGGCAGGCCGGAGCAACGATTCTTCGAGGCGAGCCGGGTACAGGCAAAACATCCTTCATTCGCCATCTGATAGCGAAGTTGCTGCCAACTCACCGGTTTTATTATCTGCCCGTCCACGCTTGCGCGTACCTGACCTCTCCCGAAATGGTCGAGTTCTGGCTCATGCAGAGCCGGGTACTGCCGGAAAGCAAGAAAGTCGTGGTGCTTGAAGATGCCGAGGAGTTGTTGATGGAGCGCTGCACGGACAACCAAACGAAGGTTTCGAACCTGCTGAACATCGCCGACGGCCTTTTGGGTGAATTCCTTCAAATGCATTTGATTTGCACCCTCAACTGTCCACTGGAGCGCCTGGACCCTGCTATCACGAGACCGGGTCGATTAGTTGCCTACCACGAGTTCAAGAGATTGGGACGCGAACAAGCCGAACGACTAGCTTCGGCCAAAGGATTGTCGCTGCGATCCAGCCAGCCTGATTATTCGTTGGCGGAGATGTATCCTGCCACACCGTGGACCGGTGGCGGAATGTCGAGACGGAACATCGGCTTCGCGCCCTGATTGCGAGTTCGAAAGTGCTTTCTGGCATGCCTCGGTCGTCGTCCTACATGAGCCGATTGCGAAATCGCGTACGCGCGCCCGCGTGCGAGAAAAGCGCGGGGTGTGAGGCACCATCGATGAAGCTGCTGCTGCTGAGCCAGTGCCTGCAAGCAGCAGCCCCCTGACTTCAACGGCGACAACTGCTGAGAGGTTGAGAGGCTCCCCATACTCGCCCTAATCCTCAAGCAGCCTGCTCAATGTGTCGGTGTCTGTCGTATAGTGCGCGTCAGTTTGGAATGTGGTTTTCTGCTTCGGTAGCCGAAATCGTCGTCGGATTGCAGCCATGACTGAAGGCCGGAACAGGCGCTTGTCCATGAGGACTCGGAACAAGCTGCTGCCTTTGACAAAAAGGATGCGGCCTCTGGGCACCACATCGTATTCCGTCTTCCGCAATCGACGGATGCGACTTTGGAACAACCGCCAAGCCGTGGCGTGCGCCAACTTCGAGTCCACGACGCCGGCAGTTGACTCGCCATCGCTGATTGATGAAGTCACCGCAAGCAGCCTACCCTTCCACCACCAAAAGATTCCGATACGACCAGTGATGGGTTTACTCCTGGAGATGCTGCGCTTGCTGGATGAATTTGCACTCATACCCAAACCAAGGTACGCACCGGGATGACCTGGTAAATCAGAATAGGCAAACCTGGAGGTTTCTTGAGAGTTGGGTGCTGACCAGGACCGTGGCTGCTTATGAGTAAGAAAACTTCAATTATCTTTCTCATCCGGGGCATTGGATAATCTGGTGCCTGGCTCAACCCAAAAGTGACACCAGTGACACCATGCTTGGATCTTTTCAAATCACTCCCCCCCTCTCCCGAGCCTAAGCTCCACAGAAATTATTGAACAATGCAAAGGTTCCAATTGGGTGTCATTGGTGTCACTGTCTCCCAACACACCACGGCGCTAACAACATGGAGGTGACACCATCAACTCAGGCTTTGCTGTCACTGGTGTCATTTAGAAACCGTCACTGCACAGGGCATGCTGGCATGATCTTCCATAGCCGTTTGCCACCGGTTGTACGACGATACTCGATCCGGTCAGGGTGCCTCTTGGCCAATCGGCCAAGGTAGGTGCCACAGGCGTTGTTCCAATCAAGCAGCTTCCGTGCTTCGCGTCCCATTGTTTGCGATTCGGTCAATTTTTGTTCCAATTCTGCTGCGGTTCCTTCCCACGGCTGCAAATCACTCGGTTCAGAAAGCTGGAGTGGCAGATGCCGAACAAACAACACAGTATCAATTAGGGTAAGCAGTCTCTCTTCTGCTGACAACTCGTGGACAGCTTGGATAATCTCAGGGTGGTGGTAATGAGCGACCGCAAACCGTCGGCTCGCCCAATCCGAATCCGGTGGAATAGGGTATCGCGTGATGAGGTCCAGCAGTCCCGGCAACTCAGCATAAATCGTCTTCCGAAAGGCTTCGCGTTCCACCATCGTTTCTGTTGGCATTGGCATCGGGCACTTTTGCGCCTTGAAGATCATGAGCTTGTCCTCAAGGCTTTCGTCGATGGGCGGCAGCACGAGCAGTGATTCCGGACTGTCGTTGACTGAAATGCTGAGCCGCCAAAAAGGACCGACCGTGAAGGCGTCGCGGTATTTGTAGTGGCAAGACTGCAATTCACCGGCGACAATGCTTTTAATGCTGTTCGCTAGAGCCAATCGGTTTTGGTAATTGGCAGAGGGCACGTCGTCATCAATGATCAGGTGTTCGGCTTCAAAGAGGTCGCCGTTAAAGTCAGTGTGCCCGCTCAAGTAGCGGTAGCAACGGCAAGACCTCCCTCCGAGTGCCGGCGTGATGACGTGGTGTTGAAGAAACGACTTTCCGGAGTTTGCCGGACCAGCCAGCACTAAGGCTTGCCCCGGCCTCCTGATGCCTTCTGTAAGGGCTTCATAAGCGACCTTGAGCCAAAAGAGCAGGTGAAGCAACTGCAACTTGCCAAGTAACCCCAGGAGATATTTCTTCAAAATCGGCCACGGACGCCGTTCTGGTTTGATCAGATGAAAACTCCGCGTCACCAGAATTTTCCGGTTATCGATCTCGCAGTAACCCTTCCGGTAGCCGCTCAGAGGTCCAGCGTAATCGACGCCGTTCTCGTATCGAATGCGGACCATCACTTCAGGAAGGCTACCGAAGCGCATCGCAATGTCTGGTGAGTTGATGCCTGCTGTCGTGAGCGATTCTCTGGCAGCCTTTTCATTGAGACTTGTCCAACCACCGCCCTTTTCTAATCCGCGGTACAACATCTTAACTTTGTCGTAGTACAGGCGTGGCAGTTGCAGGCGCGAAACCAAGTCGGCAGGCTGCCGAGTTGGGACGTTACTGATCGGGATGATTTGTCGCATACTTCCTTTGTTTCAGTGTTTCAGTGGTTCCCGGCGTGTTTCAGACAGCAGCCATGTGATCCAAATACAGAAGAGTTTGATAGTGGTGTGTGTCCTCCCGCACCCAACCGGGGAGTCGAGTTGCCTGAGCCGGTTTGAACATGGCGCCATCGCAGCCCAAGCCTTCGAGCACAATTTTCGCGTCGGCAAGCTGGCCTGGCTTTAAGTCTGGCGGTATTTGAAACCACCCGTGAAGGCTTTTGTTTCCCGTATCCACGACCGCCACAAAATGCCAGCTTTCGCCAAGCCAAAGAAAGACCGAACTGACCTCGTCTTTAGTGAGAGTGTCCGATTCGACGATCAGGAATCGGTTTTGAATGATGTTGGCATTGCTCCGCTGGTAAGCGCCGGGCTTGAAATGGGCGGGGCAGATGAACGGACCCGGACAACGGCTTTCCGTCTGAAGCCAATCTTTCACCGTCCGAAACCGATTGGCAAAACATGGATCGCCTGTTTCGTTTAGGTGCCCAATCCAGATGTTATCGCTTTTGGGTAAATTCCAGAGTAATTCGCGCCATTGATGCTCAATCAAATCCTCCGGCAATTCGATAGGTGATCGCTCTGTCCAATCGAAGTGGTCGAATGGATGATCAGCTAAGATCATTGGAAGGTTTGCGCGGGCGAGGAGGCGAAGTCCAACCTCTCTTAGGTTACTCGCCTTTTGTTTTTCGAGGGCAGCTTCGTTCTTTGGGATCGCATCGGTGTTGGATGTGGACATAATTGCCTTTCCCCTCTACGCTTGAGTCTCGTTCAAGAAGCGCTGAAGTTCAGCGCGACTGTACAGCGGGGCAGATAGCGCCAGACTTGGCTTGATCAGGCCTCTTCGACGTAGGCGGTCCAAGGATTCAACGCTCATGCCCAAGAGTTGCGCTGCCTCTTTGCGCCGGTAGGCCAATTTTCCGCTACAATCAGTTGACGTGACCGGAACTTGTTGGGAATTACTTCTCATATTTCTTTCGATGCTATTTTGTGTACACCGGGCGGCACAGTGCCAAGCCCACTTCATGCACACGCCAGCACAGAACGGCACCAAAAGCGGGGCAATTCCCCGGCTTGCTTTTACGGTCAATTGCTCTAAAAAGCGGAACCCATGTCGCTACCATCAAAACCGAAATGTCGCAGGTGCGGAACGGCTGACTATGTGAAGAGAAATGGAATCGCAGTTCGGGCTGATGGTGATAGCTACGTCGAACGCTTCAGATGTCAAAAATGTGGGGACGAGCAGAGACTGCCCACGGTGCCCGAAGAGGAGAACCTGCGCCCGCTAACTAAGCTTCGCGAACAAGATCTTGAAGCAATCGCACTCTACACTCAAGGATATCCACTCTCGCAAATCAGGTATGAGACGAGAGTTAAGCAACAGACGTTTCGGCGAAAACTGGCAAGAATTCACGAAAACAATCTTTGGGAACAACTGAGAAAGCTTCTTGAACGAAAGTTCGATGCCATTTTTGACGAGGACGGCTTTTGGAAGCTAGAGTTGGAATTTCGAAACCGCAAACGTGACGACGGAGTCTTTCGACGGGCCGGCCAAGTCACGGCGAAGGAATTTCGAGAGCGTGCCTGGGAGAGCGAAGACGGACATCTTTATTAGAGAAGTTTGAAGCGTCTTCACATGCTATTTTAAGGATTTTCGGGTCTGACTGCTTCGTAGGTGCCGTAACACTGAACGCCATCCTTTTCGCCATTTCAGCCGAGTGGGTGTCTCGTAGGTGGCCGTATGTTTTCGCCACCAACATGCCGCCGTCTTTGTGACCAACCCAAGCAGCAATGGTCTTGAAATCGACACCAGCTTCGATCGCTTGAGAGACGAAAAAATGCCGGAACAAGTGGTGGTGGAAGTGCGGTAAACCGGCTTTCTTGCAAGCCGTACAAATAGCTTTGCGTGCCGTTGTGATGGAAATGACCGGCGCACTTACATTTGGCGCTTCCCTATCACGCAGTATCTCCAGCAATGAGCGCATTGCCGGAAAAAGCGGCACTACGCGGACCTCGTGATTTTTTGTGCCTTTGGTCCCGCCAGTTACGACGAACTGATTACGGTCAAAATCAATATCGACCCACGTAAGGCCAAGAGCTTCACTGAGGCGCATTCCGGAATATGCCAACAATTCCACGAGATCGGCGCTTGATTCTGCGCGTGAACCCAAAGCGCGTATTGCCTCAACCAAGCGGACGAATTCGGCTTTGCTTGGAATCGCAATCTTCCCTTTTGGCAACGTCCGCCGAGCAACCACAACAGCGGGATTGTTCAAAAGCAGTCCTTCCCGAACTGCGTAGTTGAGTACCGCCAGCAGAACGGTTCTGTCGTGGTTGAAAGCTGAGGGACCAACTTCGCCGCCGCGCCGCTTCTCCCATTGGTGGCAATCGAGCGTTGAAATCCTTCGAACCGGCAGCAATCCGAAGTGGCGGTTCAATTGTGTGAGGGAAATGGCCACACTGCGCGCCGAACTTGGCTTCAAACGCGTTTGGGCGATCTCCAGCCAGTCGTTTGCGAATTCCATGAAGGTGATTGCTTTGTCTTTGGTTGGACTGGTCTGTCCGGTCACAGCGCCTCTAAAGTCAGCCAACCGACGTTCAGCTAACTGACGATCTGTGGTCTTGAGCGATTTGCGGAACTGCTTGCCGCGCCGTTTAACCAACGCATAATAAATTCCGCTCGTCGAGTGGCGGTAAAGGCATTCAGCGACCCGTTTGAAAACAGCCGGTGCTTCGCTTGCACTGGCAAAAATCTGAGCGGGTACATGATCCGCGATCATGATTTAGTAATATGAAGCGGGCAACGAAGTGTAAAAAAAATTATTGCATTCATTTCCAGACGCTTACGCAGGAAGGTCAAAAAAGTTTGTTCAATTCGTCAAAAAAATGGATATTGGATACCGAGCAAGCGCCCCCATAGCTCAAATGGATAGAGCAGCAGTTTCCTAAACTGCCCATCCCCGTTCAATTCGGGGTGGGGGTACCATTTTGATGGAAGAAGCTTACGGGTTCAAGTCCTGTCGGACGCGCTACTTTCATTGTCAACGGCTTGCGCCGAAGCAGGCCCTCAGTTACAAGGGTGGGTTACGATGAATCCATCACCGTCCAGAGCTGTCCACGATCGTCCAGCATCGTTTCTGAGCGTTGTAACCAGGTCTTGGAATGTTTCTGGAATGCTTCCGTTGCGCTCTGGATCAGTTGTAGGTAACGGACCACCCAGAAAACCACGATTGCATGCGGCTCACCGCTAAAATCGGCACTGAACGATTCAGGAGACTTTTCCGGTTCCAGACGCTGTAGCGGGAAACGTTCTAAAGAGATATGGCGCGGCATCGCCGAACATGACTTTCTCCAGCAGCCTCGACGCATCCACCTCTGCTTGGATTGTTGAAGCCAGCACCTCATGAAGTCGATGTGTTTTGAAGTCGCGAACTGCCAATGCAAAATCGAGTGCTTCATTATGGGTAAAAACTCTCCCCGGAATCACAGCAAGTTCTGACATGACTAGCCCATAACGTAGGTAAGGGTAAATCTGTTTGTGTTTTCGGGCTTTGGCGCTGTAGGTCAATACATCGTGCGTTGAAATAGAGCCTTTAAATTCAAGAACGACACGCGGGATTTTAACGCCATTGGCTTTCTTCTCGAAAACGCAAAGGTCGGTTTGAAACGCCGACAAACCTCGAGTTGGTTTTCCGGGATCTACCGTGACTTGAAGCTGGTCGTCCACCGTGATCTGATACAGGAGCGGCGCACCGCGCACCACCGTCAGATGCTCGGCTAAGATTTGGTTGGCCGCCTCCATTGCGGCTGTGACGAACGGGTTTTCAGAGGCCATGATGAAGAAAATAACGAAAACCTCTTGGTGTAGTTCATCACGCTATTCTGGGAAGAGTTTTGCATGATAAATGAGGAGGAAGCCGTGAAGATATTTGCCAGCGGATGGACTGGGTCAACGAAGATTCTGGCGTAATTGGCGGAGCATCTCCAAAGCACGTTGGCGAGCTTGCTCATTGGGGGGAGTGATGACAGCGTGGAGGGTGGGCTTGGATGGGCAGGGCGCTTGAAGCCGGACTCGGCTGATGGCCAAGTCTTCTTCAAAACGATCGGGCTGCAAGAGATTGGAAAGTTTCAGAGCGCCGACATTGCGGCGTCCTTCCCGGATCTCCCGCTGCAGATAGCGGATGACGCGCCGGACTTCTTCCAAACCGAAGCCGTTTCGCAACAACTCATACCAGAGGCGCTCCCGGTCAAAGCGCAAGCTCAAGAGCTGCCCGGTCAACTCACAGTAAAGGCAGTGAGCCTGAGCGATGAGAGCGGCATCGACTTGGCCGGCTGAGGGGTTCATCGGCGTGGACGGGCGATCCAGGGCAACGTATCCAGGGCTGATTGGATATCCGCGGCGCTGACGTTGCGGCGTTGGCTTTGGGCGGCCGTTTCCATGGCACGCTGGAGGAGGCTGTTGACGGCGCGAGGACTGCCTTGAGCGCTTTGGAGCAAGAGTTCTTGGGCCGCCGCTTCCAACGGACTGGCATGCAGGCCCACTTCGGCCAGACGCTCTTGCAAGTAGCGGCGCAGGCTTTCGGGGTCCCAGCGTTCCAGGCGCAGGCAAAAGCCCAGGCGGGAGAGCAGCGCCCGATGAATGCCCAGTTCCAGACGAGGCAACAGATCTTCATCGCCCACCAAGACCAAAGAGAAAGGCGTTTGAGTGTCGGCGCGCGCGCAGGTCAAAAGACGCAGCTCTTCAAGGGCGGCCGCGTTCAAGTCCTGCGCTTCCTCGATGAGGACCACCGGCCAGGCCGGCGCGCACTCCAGCCAGAAGGCTCCCAAACTGTGCACATTGTCCCCGCGCCGATAAGAAGCTTTCTTGCCGCTCAAGACGACCAGTTGGCGCAAGAGGTCGCTGCCCATGAGCGAACTGTGGGTCAGACGCAAGAGCCGGCAGGCTTTGGGCGAGAGACTCTCTTTCCAGCGATGGATCAAGAAGCTTTTGCCCACCCCGTGAGGTCCGTGCAAGACGCCGCAGGCGCGCACGGCCAGGAGTTGCTGCAAACGGCGCAACGCGTTTTGCCAGGCGGGATGTTCGACCACGACGGTGCTCTCGGCAAAACCGGGCCAGCGGCTGGCGCCCCAGAGTGTTTTGAGGGCCAGTTCCAGACTTTCAGAACAAGGGACGCTGGGATTCATAGTGATTGCTGGAATAAGATTGAGCGTTGGCCTGCTTGTCGCAGCGCTGGGCCAGAGCCAGGAAGCGGTCGCCCATCCAGATTTCGACCCGGCGATAATGGATGGGATCAAAGTGGACCGTGACGATCTGGCCGCGCAAGTGCGGTGGCCCTTCCCACAACTGGCCTTCCAGAAAGAAGGTCGCATCTTTGCGCACGCGCCGGGGCAGACGCATGAGAAAGAGCCGGTCCAGCTCGGCGTTTTTATCCAGAGTGCGCAATCCCGCACCGAGCAGGGCAAAGCGCTGGGCGGGAGTTTGACCGCGCAAGCTGGCGTGCTCGCGCTGGTGGTAGTCGGTTTCCAACCAGCGCCAGAAACGGCGGTTGAGCTCCTCCAAAGACTGGACGGGCTGGAAGGTGAGCTGGGCTTGGAACTGCGCTTGGAGGGTCCGGAAAAAGCGTTCCAGCTTGCCCTTGCTCCAGGCGTGATACGGTTTGGCGTGGAGCAGTTTGATGGAGAGATTGGCGCAGACGATCTGCAAATGCTGGCTGCGAAAGGCCGCGCCGTTGTCGGTGTAAAGCTTGTCGGGCAAACCACGCGTGGTGATGGCTGCTTTCAAACAATCCAGAAAACATTCCAGCCGTTCCTTCTGGTAAAACTGCGCGTGCACGCAGAGCCGGGAACAGTCATCCAACAGAGCGAAGAGATAAGTCCGTTGCACCGTTTGATCCTCCAGCTTGAGAGCCGGCCCATGCATGCAATCGGCCATCCACAATAGATTGGGTAAAGGCAGCTCGAAGGCTTTGGTCGGCCCGCTGATTTGTCCGGAACCGGCTTTGAGACTTTGGCGGTCCAGCCCCGCTTCGGCTAACCGGCGCTGGAGCG
>Ga0194132_10010582_pt1 | contig 12217 bp, 13 predicted proteins | sample TA2KigOf80mmetaG_FD_148612 | JGI IMG/M metagenome (GOLD analysis project Ga0194132, IMG submission 148612) | Freshwater microbial communities from Lake Tanganyika, Tanzania - TA2015054 Kigoma Offshore 80m | ecosystem: Environmental > Aquatic > Freshwater > Lake | place: Tanzania: Lake... | reverse complement strand
CAGCAATGGGCGGACAGGGGAGGACGTGTGATCTCGATACCGTGTGCCTCCGTATGGCGACCAGTGGGCACGCCGCGGCGGCGCCCGCGCACGTTGCGCCAGACAGCGCCCGGCATCGCCTGACCCTAACGGGCGCCGTGAGCGTGAACGAGGTTGTGCGCAGCTGGGCGCCCCCCGGCATCGCCGGTGTGCCGTTGCGATCGGCACTCGGAAGCCTGTGGCTGATCGTCCCGCTGGCGGCGGTCGCCCTCGTCGGGCATTTCGCCCTAGGGGCCGCGCTGCAGGGCACCCTGACGTTCTTCTTCATCGCCGTGGTAGCGGTGCTCGGCTTCGGGCTCTTCAGCGGCAACTCGGGCATCCTGAGCTTCGGTCACGTCGGCTTCATGGCGCTCGCCGCCTACCTGTCGGCGGCGCTCACGATCCCGCCCGAGACCATGAAGAGCGTGCTGCCCAAGCTGCCGACCGCGCTGCACGCCCTCCACATGGACGTGTGGTGGGCAACGCCCATCGCCGCGCTGGCCGTCGGCGCGATCGCCTTCGTCATCGGGCTGCCGATCGCGCGCATGGCCGGCATCGCCGCCTCGATCGGCACGTTCGCGTTCCTGGTCATCACCAACGCGGTGATCATCGGCGCCGACGACTACACGCGCGGCCCGCGCGCGCTCTATGGCCTGCCGCGCGAGGTCGACGTCCTCACCGCCTTCGTGTGGGCGGCGCTCGCCATCGTCGCGGCGCGGACCTATCGCGACACTCGCTTCGGGCTCATGCTCCGCGCCTCGCGCGAGGACGAGCTCGCCGCCAGCTCGGTCGGCGTCGATATCGGCCGCCAGCGTCTGATCGCCTGGGTGCTGAGCGCCGCCATCGCCGCGGTCTCGGGCGCCCTGCTCGCGCACTACCTCGGCGTCATTTCCCCGCACGGCTTCTATTTTCAGCTCACCTTCCAGCTCCTCGCAATGTTGATCGTCGGGGGCATGACCACGACGTCCGGCGCCGTCGTCGGCACGGTCCTCATCACCCTCGTGGTCGAGGTCCTGCGCCGCCTCGAGGAGGGCTTCACGCTCGGGCCAGTCGAGGTCGAGCAGGTATTCGGACTGACGACGGCCGGCCTCAGCGTGGCCATCCTCTTGGTCATGTACCGCCGCCGCGAGGGTATCCTCGGCTACATCGAGCTCGACGAGCACATCGCCCGCTGGCGCGCCAAGGTCATGCCACTGCCGGTCTCGGTCGCGGCCGTCACGGTGCCACGCCCACACGAGGGTACGTTGGAGGTCAAGGCGGTCAGCAAAGCCTTCGGCGGGCTGCTGGCGGTCGATGCGGTGAGCCTGGCGCTGCGCCCGGGCGAGATCGTCGGGCTCATCGGTCCTAACGGCTCGGGCAAGACGACGCTGCTCAATCTCATCGCCGGCGCCCTCATCCCGACGAGCGGGCACATCGTACTCGATGGCCGCGACATCACCGATTCGCATGCCCGCGACATCGCCCATCTGGGGATCGGTCGCACGTTCCAGAGCATCCGGTTGTTCCGCAACATGACGGTGCTGGAGAACGTGATCGTCGCCGCCCTCGCCAGTCGCCGGGGCCGCGGTCAGGGCGCGCGAGCCGCGGCGTGCCGTGGCCTGCTCCAGGACTTCGGCTTGGCGGAAGTGGGTGGGCGGATGGCGGGGACGCTGGCCTACGGGCCGCAGCGCCGGCTCGAGATCGCGCGCGCGCTGGCGACGGCGCCACGCTACCTCCTGCTCGACGAGCCCGGCGCCGGCATGAACCAGGTGGAATCCGACGACCTGCTCGTGCTGCTGGAGGATCTGCGCCGGCGCTACGGCCTCGGCATGCTGGTCGTCGATCACGATCTTCGCCTCATCATGCGCCTCTGCGATCGCGTCGTGGTGCTGAACAAGGGCGAGCAGATCGCCGCAGGAACGCCCGACGAGGTGCAGAAGAATCCCCAGGTCATTCAGGCCTACCTGGGCGACAGGCGAACGAAGGCCTCTCACAGCGGAAGCGACCCAGAGGGAGAACATCGATGAGCGTATCTCATGTTGCACGGCACGGGCTTCTAACGGCCGTGGCCGTGGCAGCCGCCGCGGTCGGTGCCGGCGCCGCGATGGCCGAGGATCTCAAGCTCGGCGTCTGCGAGGGCGTGTCCGGCTATCTCGGTATCGTTGGCCAGCCGAATGTCCAGGGCATCGAGATGGCGGTCGATGAAATCAACGCCGCCGGCGGCATCGACGGCAAGTGGAAGATCGAGACGAAGATCCAGGACATCCGCTCCGAGGTTCCGCCCTCGGCCGTGTGCGCCACGGAGATGGTGGCCTGGGGCGCCCACGTCGTGATCTCGCCGACCGACGTCGACCATTCGGTGGCGGTGGCGCAAGAGACCCAGCCGAAGAACATCCTGACGATATCATCGTCCGCGTCGAGCCCGATCCTGCCCGCCATGGTCGGCGATTACCTGTTCACCTGGTTCACCGCCGACAACCTGCAGGGCGCGGCGATGGCCCAATACGCGTGGGACCAGGGTTACCGCAAGGCCTACCTCCTCGGCTCCCACGACATTCCTTACACCGAGCTCTTGCCCGGCTATTTCGCGTGGTCGTTCGAGAAGCTCGGCGGCAAGGTTTTGGGCTGGGGCACCTACACCCTCGGCCAGCAGGACTTCAGCGCCGAGGTAACCAAGATCGCCAACCTCGAGGAGAAGCCGGACGTCATCCACACCTCAGCCTTCGAGCCCGACATCGGTGCATTCATGACTCAGCTGCGTCAGGCCGGCGTGACCACGCCCGTAGTCGGCAGCGACGGCTCGGACACGGCCTCGACCTTCGGGTTGGGCGATATCGCCGAGGGCTACGTGCTCACGACCGCGGCCGATCCGTCGCTCGAGCCCAAGGTCGCCGACTTCTTCAAGATGTTCGAGGAGAAGAAGGGCGAGAAGGTGAGCGCCGCCAACTACGTCACCGCCTATGAGCTCGTCTACGCCATCGCCGAGGCGGTCAAGGTCGCAGGCGGCCTCGACACGACGGCGATCCGCGATGCGTTCGCCAACCTGGACAACTGGGCGGGCACGACCGGCCCGGTGACCTACAAGGGGACCGAGCGCAACCCGATCCGCACGGTCTACATCGTCGGGGTCAAGAGCAGTCAGCGCGTCGGCATCACCAAGGTGAACCCGGCCGCCGATAAGGTTGCGCCGGCTTCGGTCAACTACACCAAGGACCGCGAGGGCTGAGCCGCCGCACTGACGCCGTCCGATGCTGGCGGTGGACGACCTGGCGGTGAGCTACGGGGCCGTGCACGCCGTGCGCGGCCTCAGCCTCACCGTCGCGACCGGCGAGATCGTTGCGCTCCTTGGCGCCAATGGCGCCGGCAAGAGCTCGACGCTCAACGCCGTGATGGGACTGGTGCCCGCTGCGAGCGGCCGAGTGGAGTTCGCGGGACAATCCGTCTCCGGCCTCGCGCCGGAGCGGATCGTCCGGCTCGGCATGACCCTTACACCCGAAGGGCGCCACGTCTTTCCCAACTTGAGTGTCGATGAGAACCTCGCGCTCGGTGCCGCGACGCGGAACGAACGCCGCGCCATCGAAGCGACCCGCGCGGAGGTGTTCGAGCTGTTCCCGGTGCTCGCCGAGCGGCGCACGCAGCTCGCCGGCACGCTTTCGGGTGGCGAGCAGCAGATGTTGGCGATCGGGCGTTCGCTCATGTCGGTACCCAAGCTCCTCCTCCTGGACGAGCCCTCGCTCGGGTTGGCACCGCAGATCGTCGACCTGATCTTCGATCTGATCGCTCGGCTCCGCACCCGCGGCTTAACGATCCTCCTGGTCGAGCAGAGCGTCGATCGCGCCCTCGAGATCGCCGATCGCGGCTACGTGCTGCGCAACGGCCAGCTCGCCATGGCGGGGCGTGCCGGAGAGCTGCGCGCCTCGACCGGGGTCGAGCGCGCCTACATGGGCCTCGCCGACGTATAGACCATGGACGTCTTCGTCCAGCACGTCGTCAACGGACTCGCGCTCGGCGGGGTCTACGCGCTCCTGTCGCTCGGCCTCGCGCTGGTGTTCAGCATTCTCGGCTTGATCAATTTCGCCCACGGCGAGCTGTTGACCCTCGGCGGCTACGCGATCTACGGCGGGCTCGCCGTACTGGCGCTCCCCTTCGGTGGCGCGGTCGTCGTGGCCATCATCGCCACCGCCGTCGCGGCGATGGCGATGGAGCGGGTCGCGTTCCGGCCGGTGCGTGATGCCAGCGCGGCCTCGATGCTGCTCACCAGCTTCGCGGTCTCGGCGCTCCTGCAGGTGGTGCTCCAGAACGCCATCAGTCCGCGTGGCAAGGCCATCGTGACGCCCGCGTTCTTCAAGCAGGCGATCACGATCAGCGATCTCGTCGTCGGCTCGATCCAGGCGCTCTCCATCGTGGCGACGGCGATCCTCCTCCTGCTGCTGATGGTGTTCTTACGCTCAACCGTCCTTGGCCTGGCCATGCGCGCCGCGGCCGTCGACTTCCGCACCACCCGGCTGATGGGGATCCACGCCAACGCGGTCGTGGCCACCGCCTTCGCGCTGTCGGGGATTCTCGCCGGCGTCGCCGCGCTCCTGTGGGTCGCCCAGTCGGGAAGCGTACGACCGCTGATGGGGCTGGTGCCGGTGCTCAAGGCCTTCATCGCTGTCATCCTCGGCGGACTGGGCAGCCTGCCGGGCGCGGTCGTCGGCGGCTTCGTGCTCGGTTTCATCGAGGTGTTTCTGCGCGCCTATCTGCCGGGCGCGGCGCTGGAGTTCCGCGAGGCGATCGCGCTTCTCATCGTCATCACGATCCTGTTCTTCCGGCCGCAGGGGCTTCTCGGTCGTCGAGTTGAGGCGGCGCGCTAGCGAGAAGCGCTCACACGCGCTCGAGCGCGAGCGCCAGGCCTTGCCCGACCCCGATGCACAGGGTGCACAGCGCATAGCGCGCGCCGCGGCGCGCGAGCTCGTAGGTCGCGGTGGTCGCGAGCCGCGCCCCGGTCATGCCGAGCGGGTGACCGAGCGCGATGGCGCCGCCGTTCGGGTTGACGTGCTCGGCATCGTCAGGCAGACCGAGGTCGCGGAGCACGGCGAGAACCTGGCTGGCGAATGCCTCGTTGAGCTCGATCAGGTCGATGTCGCCGAGGCCGAGGCCGAGCCGGGCGAGAAGCTTGCGCGTCGCCGGCGCCGGGCCGATACCCATGATGCGCGGCGGCACACCGGCGGCGGCCGCACCGAGCACACGCGCCCGCGGTGTCAAGCCGTGCCGGCGGCAGGCCGTCTCCGAGGCGATGGTCATGGCGCAGGCACCGTCGTTGACGCCGGCGGCGTTGCCTGCCGTCACCGAACCGCCGGCGCGGAAGGGCGTCGGCAGGGCGGCAAGCCTGGCGAGCGTCGTGTCGGCGCGGGGGTGCTCATCGTCGGCGACGGCCGCCATGCCGGGCGATACCACAGGGACGACTTCCGCGACGAAGCGTCCGGCAGCTTTCGCCGCCGCAACACGCTGCTGCGAGCGGCAGGCGAACGCATCCTGATCGGCGCGCGCGATCCGGAACTCGGCGGCGACGTTCTCGGCGGTTTCCGGCATCGAATCGACGCCGTATCTCTCGCGCATCACCGGGTTGACGAGGCGCCAGCCGATGGTGGTGTCCTCGATTGCGGCGCGGCGGGAGAACGCCGAGTCGGCCTTCGGCACCACGAACGGAGCGCGCGACATGCTCTCGACGCCGCCGGCAATGATCAGCTCGGCCTCACCGGTGTTGATGGCGCGCGCGGCCTGCGCCACCGCCTCGAGGCCCGAGGCGCAGAGGCGGTTCACCGTGACTCCCGCGACCGTAACAGGAAGGCCCGCCAGCAGCGCCGCCATGCGGGCGACGTTTCGGTTGTCTTCCCCGGCCTGGTTGGCGCAGCCGTAGATGACGTCATCGACCGCCGCCCAATCTGCGGCCGGGTGGCGCGCCATCAGCGCTGCGATCGGGATCGCCGCCAGATCGTCGGTGCGCACCGATGCGAGCGCGCCGCCATAGCGTCCGATCGGCGTGCGCACGGCATCACAGATGAAGGCTCCCGCGCCACCTCCCGGCATGGGCAGACTCTAACGAGCCGGCTCACGCCGCGATACCGGGCGACTCAGGCAAGGTATTTGCGCAGCGGCTCCCAATCCATGGCCGGCCAGCCGCTCTCGAGGTGCGGCCGCGCCGCGTCGGGAAACCCGACGTGGTCGAGCACCAGCCTGGTCTCGCCGCCCTGCTCGCTGAGCTCGAAGCGCACGATCGAGTACACGCCCTCGTCCCAATCGCCGGCGCGCCAGGCCTGAACGACGCGCCGGCCCGGCACGAGCTCCAGGTTACGGCCCACGATGCGACCGCCGAAGAACGAGAACGCGCCGCGCGCCTCGCGCTCGATCTCGGCCGGCGCGCCGCCCGTGACGGCGCTGAACTGCTGGGCGTTGATCAGCGCGTCGTAGACCCGTTTCGGGCTCGCCTTGATCACCACTTCCTGATGGATCGGCTCGGCCATCGCTACCTCCCTGTGTGCTACCACCGGCCGCCGCTACCATCGGGGCTTGAAATATTCAACTATATAGTTGAATATTTCTGATGCCATTGGCTCTCGCTGCCACGCGCGCCCGCGATGCGATCGAGGAGGATGAGCTTGATCGCATCTTCCATGCGCTCGCGGATCGCACACGGCGCGCTCTGCTGCGCCGGCTGTCCGGCGGTCCAGCCCGGGTGAGCGACCTCGCCGCACCCTTCGCGATGTCGCTCAATGCGGTGTCCAAGCACATCAAGGTGCTCGAGCAGGCGGGGTTGGTCGCGCGCGACGTCGAGGGGCGAGTCCATACGTGTACGCTCGCGGCCGACCGCCTCCGCCACATCGAGCATTGGCTTGACTACTACCGCCGGTTCTGGGGTGACACGCTGGAGGCACTGGCGGACTACGTGGAAGGAGAGCGATGAGGGGGGGTGTATGACTGGACCGGAAGCAACCGACAGCGCGTCTGAGGGCACGCTCGGTCTGATGGTACGGCGCACGATCAGGGCGGAAGCACACCGGCTGTTCGCCGCCTGGACCGACCCGCAGCTCCTGCAATGCTGGTGGGGGACGCGCGAGGCGTCCTGCGCCGGCGCCGAGATCGACCTGCGCGTCGACCGCATCGCCAACCGCTTCTCGGACGGCGCTCTTCTGTGGATTCTCGGTGAGTTCCTGGCAGTCGAGCCGCCGCATCGACTGGTGTACACGTGGCGTCTCGAGCCTGGCGGGCGGCCACCGGATCGCGTCACGGTGCGTTTCGTTCCGACCGGCGACGCGACCGAGGTCATCATCGTCCACGAGCGGCTCCATGACGCGGCGGTGCGCGGGCGGACCGAGGAGGGCTGGGATGCGTGCCTCGATCGCCTCGCCGCCTTCGTGGGCTGACGCAGCCGGCGCTTGCGGCGGCGCGGCCGAAGCGGCACTCTCGTGGACACACGGCCGTAGAAGCACCGCGGCGCGAAGGAGCGATGTACACCAGGCAGGCTCTGCGCGAGCTCGGCATCGCGGCGGCCGGGCTCTGCGAGGACCACCGGCGCGACCTCGATGAGACCGGCTATTTCATCGCGACCGGCGTGCTCACGCCGGCACAGTGCGCAGACATGGCGGCCGAGTTCGATCGCCTTCTCGCGCTCGAGGGCGAGCGCGGCGGGCACGAGACCGGCATCGAGCCCGGCGCCCCGCGGGTCGCCAACATCTTCAACAAGACGGCGGTCTACGATCGCTGTCTGGCGCTTGCGCCCGTGCTGTTGGCGGCGCACCACCTGCTCGGCGAGATCAAGGTGCACGGCGCCAACCTGCGCGACCCGCTGCCCGGCCGCGGCGAGCAGGAGTTGCACGCCGACGTGCCCAAGCTGTTCGCCGACGACTGGTGGGTGGTGAACGCCATCATCCTGTTCGACGACATGACCCGAGACAACGGTCCGACGCGGGTGGTGCCGGGCTCGCACTGCTGGCCCCCGATCAATGTGGCGGCCGCCAACCGCGCCGACTGGGAGCCGGTAGCGCCGACCGCGGCGGAAGCGCGCCTGATACCGCTCGACCTGAATGCCCCCTATCCCGGCGAGATCCACGTCGAGGCGCCGCGGGGCGCGGTGATCGTCACCAACTCGTCGGTCTGGCACGCCGGTACCCGCAACCTGGGGGGCGCGCGGCGGCGGGTGCTGCACCTCTCGTACACGCGGCGCGACCTGCCGCAGCAGTTGGTGCAGCGCGAGTTCTTGACCCGGGCGCTCTACGAGCGGCTGAGCCCCGCGCAGCGCTTCCTCATGGACATCGAGCCGGAGCCCCCCGCGGCGCGCGCGCGCTCCTCGATCCGCCCGCGCCAGCCCGGCGATTGGTGGAAGTAGCCTGGACTAGGCGCCGCGGGCGCTGAGCTCGCCCGGGAAGTGGCAGGCGACCCAGTGCCGGGCGCCGCGTTCGGCGAGCGGCACCAGCGCCAGCGCGGCCGCCAGCGCCAGTCGGCGGGTGCGGAACGCACCCCTCACGGACTCAGACATTGCCCTTTCCTCCCCTTGGCGTTTCGGCTTGAAGCCAGTGGTGAGCGTACGGAGCACGCCAGTGGTGGTCAAGAATGAAGCCCGCCGGCGGGACCGCGCGGGTGCGTCAGCGCGGAGCCCGACGCCGCGTCGTTGCCGCGGCGTCCACCGCGCCGGTATCGTCGAGGACGACACCGTAGACGGTCTCGGCGCGGGCGCGGCTGACCCAGCCCTCGCGGACATCAGCCGCGACCCGCTCGGGCGCGCGCTCGCACGGCGGTCCGTTGCCGCCACCGCCCGCGGCATACGAGACGATGGTCTCGCCCGGCACGAGGTGCACCGGGGCCCACGAATCGAGCGGGACGAGGTCGCCGTTCCGGGTCCGCCGGTATTGCCGGCCCGGCGTGCCATCCGCGCCGCCGCGGGCGCCGCGCGCCGGATTGACCACCCCGTCGGCCGAGAAGCCGCCCTGCATCTCGCCGTGCGTCGGCCCAAACTCGGCCAGCACGTTGGGCGCGCCGCGGAAGCGACCGGCGCCCTCGGTGTCGGGCAGGACGCGGCGCTGGCTGATGACCAGCGGATAGCGCAGTTCATCGACCTCGACGGCATCGTAGCGGATGACGCCGCCCACCCCGACCGTGCCCAGACTGAGCCAGCCATCGGCCGCGGGTGCGCCCGGCCCGGCGCCGAACCCGAGCATCAGGTAGTTCACGTAGTACTGGTTGGTGCGCGGGTCGGTCCCGGCGATCCCACCGAAGGCCGGCGGCAGCACGAGGCCGCCTTCGGACAGACCATAGCCCTCGGCGATCTCGGCAGTCGCGCGCTGGACGCCGTTGATCACCCGGTCGCTCAGGTTCGTGGTCCCGGCCGAGCAGCTCGTCGGGTGCCTTTGGATGCCGACGCAGCAGTTCTCGCGCAGCAGCACGCGGACGCGGCGGAAGCTGCCGGCGTTGGCGGGCACGCCGGGCCCGAGCGAGTTGAACAGGCCGAGGAGCGCGGCGGTGCGCGAGCCGGCCTCGCTCAGGTTGAGACCGTTCGGCATGCAATCGGGGTTGTTGCGGAGATCGATCTCGACCGTGGCGGCGTCCGGGTCTATCGCCACACTCACCTCGATAGGCACACCCTCGATCTGCTCGAGGATCGGATCATGGCGGTTGCGTACCGTGCGGCTGCCCCGGGGCAGGCGGCGGAGCGCCTCGATCATGCGCCGCTCGGAATAGTCGAACCACTCGGCGGTGTAGGTCTCGAGGGTGTCCCAGCCGAGCTCCCGGCAGAGCGCCACGAGCTCGCGCTCGCCGATCCGCGCCGCGCCGAGCATGGCGAGATAGTCGCCGCGCCACTGCTCGGGGGCGCGAATGCGCATCGCGCACATGCGCAGGATGTCCTCGTTGTCGCGGTAGTCGCACTGGATGCGCGTCGCAGCGAAGATCAGGGCGCTCTCGTGGTAGACGTCGCGGGCTACCGGCATGACGGTGGTGGGAATCGAGTTGCCGCAGTCGGCCTGATGCGCCTTGGCCTCGATCGCGAACCGGTAGGTCCCTCATCGTCGATCACCGGCACGATGATGGTGTGATCGGCGGCGTGCCCGCAGCCATGATAGGGCGAGTTGTGGAGGTAGGCGTCGCCCCGGCGCAGATCGGGGTGGAGATCGGCCATCGTGCGCGCCATCTGGTCCGGCCCGGCCAGCACATGGATCGGCTGGCTCTCGACCACCGACAGGAGCCGGTGGTCGCGCGTGACGATGCAGCACGAGAAGTCGCGCGCGGTGTTGAGCACGCCCGAGCGGCCGGTGCGGTGCAGCGTATTGGCCATCTTGGCGCAGATCGCGCCGAGCTGGTTCGAGACGATGGCGAGGCGGACGCCATCGAACGCGGGCGCGGACATGCCGTCTCCGTCTATGCGTGGCGGATGGGCTAGACTAGCACCCGCAACCGCTGATCCGCGACGCGCGCCGGCGCCGTAGCGCGGCCACTAGTGCGTCTGGGCAGCGGCCTCGGTCACCACCGCCTCAAGGCAGCGCGTCGGGGGCGCCACCATCGCCAGGTCGCGACCCCGCACCTCGGCGTGCCTGACGCGATAGGTCTGCGCGCCGGCTTCCGAATAGAGGAACAGGTGAAGGACACAGGTCGGGCCGGTATAGAGCCACACTTGGGCAGGCGGCTCGTGACGCAGCAGCGCGGGCTCACCGAACAGCTTGGCGATAGCGCCCGCTTCCATGCCGACGAGCTGCTCGATGCCGCTGAGGACCGAGGGCAGCCGAGCCGCAGGTGCGGGCTTCTGCCGCACCGGCGGCCGTACGGCCGCTTCGCGCGGCGGGTTCGGCGTCGGCGTCCGCGCGACGCCGGCACCGGTCACGGCCGCAGGTTCGGGCACGGGAGCCGGACTCACGCAGCCCGTTACCGTCAGCGCACCCCCCAACACACACCCTAACGGCCGCCAGCCGCGGCGTGCAGTCACGCGCTCAGCCTCCGCCGTTGGCGCCGCTCCCGTGGGGCGCTCAACGGCTCTCGCCCACCACGAGCTTGGTTACATCGTTGGCCGCGTCGTCTTCCTCGGCCGACAGCGCTTGCACTTGTCCGCCAACCTGGCCGCCGCGGGCGATCTCGATCTCACCGTAGTGGACCTCGCCGTTGACGCGGCCGGACGCCTCGACCTGAAGACAGCCGCGCACCGTCAGGGTCCCTTCGAAGCTGCCATTGACGCGCGCCTCGCGCACGTCAGCGACGCCCTTGAAGACCCCGCCCGAGGCGATCTCGAGATGATGACAGCCGCGCAGCGCCGCCTCGACCCGGCCCTCGACCACCAGCCGCTCGCACGCGCCGATCGAGCCCGACAGGTCGATGTCGCGGCCAACGATCAACGTCTTGGCCTCTGCGCCATAACGCGAGGCATGCGCGGCGCCCGTGGACGGTATGTCGGTCAACCGTCGCGGCACTTCCGGGCGGTACAGGGTCTGACCTTCGCTGTTTGCCATCTTCCGGTCCTTCACGCGGCGCGCGCGCCGAGCTACGCCGATAGCGTCTTGAAGATATGCACCATCGCCGCCGCCGCCACCAGAGGCATCAGCAGGTTGACAAACGGGATCGTGAACAAGAACGCCGCCGCCGCGCCAACCACGAACAGCCGCCACGCGTTCGCTTTGCGCACTTGGCGCGCCCTCTGGTCGTCGAGCTGCCGCAATGCCACCAGCTCGAAGTACTCGCGCCCCAAAAGATAGCCGTTCAGTCCATAGAAAACAAAGAAATTGAGTGGCGGCACAAACATCAAGACCAGGTAGAGCGGTAGAACAACGATGTTGAGCATCGCCATCACCAGCGCGAAGTTGAACCCGACCGCCAGCGAGCGCCAGAACGCCGGCGGCCGTCCCGGCGGATCGGCAGGATAGTGGCGGCGCTCGACCGCGGCGACCACGTCATCGAGAAGGATGCCAATGACACTCGAAACGACCGCGGGGAAGAAGATCCACGTCACGACCAGGAAGGCACCCCAGCCGAACGCCTCGACGATCCAGTTGAGCCAGCCCCAGGTGAACAGCCCGAGACCATCGAACAGCCACCACACGAGCACCGCCAGCGCGACGAAGACGCCGGCACTCAAGGCCAGAGCGCGCCACAACACGGCGCGGAACTCGGGCGAGCCGAGTTGCGCGAAGGCCATACCGTAAGCTCGGATCATGCGTCCGCTCGCGGCGCCGCGGCGCGCGGCTCGATTGGCAGCCGGGCG
>Ga0194132_10010579_pt1 | contig 12220 bp, 24 predicted proteins | sample TA2KigOf80mmetaG_FD_148612 | JGI IMG/M metagenome (GOLD analysis project Ga0194132, IMG submission 148612) | Freshwater microbial communities from Lake Tanganyika, Tanzania - TA2015054 Kigoma Offshore 80m | ecosystem: Environmental > Aquatic > Freshwater > Lake | place: Tanzania: Lake... | reverse complement strand
TTGAAGTAAATAAAGAATTCGCTGATATTCTTAATGTTCCAGTATCAGCAGCAATTACTTGTGTAAAACCATCAGGCACAGTATCTCAGTTAGTTGATACTGCATCAGGCATACATCCACGTTATGCACAATACTATATTCGTCGTGTAAGAGCAGATATGAAAGATCCTCTTGCTAAGTTTATGATTGATAAGGGATATAAGGCTGAAGAAGATTTCTATAGTAAATCTAACTGGGTGTTTAGTTTTCCAATGAAGGCACCAAAGAACTCGGTTACTCGCAATGATATGACTGCGATTGAACAGTTGGAACTCTGGAAACTTTATCAAGATCACTGGTGCGAGCACAAACCATCAATTACCGTGTATGTTGGTGATGATGAGTGGCTAGAGGTTGGCGCATGGGTGTATAAGAATATTTCAGTGTTATCTGGAGTTTCTTTCCTTCCACGCGATAATGGTTCATATCGTCAGGCGCCATACGAAGAAATCGATGAGGCGAAGTATAATGAACTTCTTGAACTTCAAAATGCTAACATTAATTGGATTGAGTTTATGGAAGAAACTGATACTACAACCTCAGCAAAAGAACTTGCATGTTCCGCGGGTGTATGTGAAGTTTGAGGTAATTTGTGAAATTCAGTATTATCACACCAACACATTTAAAGAATGCATTTTTACTTGAATTATATGAGAGTTTAAAAACGCAGTCATACTCTAATTGGGAATGGATTCTCTGGCTTAATTGTGGCGCATCACGATCAGATGTTGATGCGGAAATTATAAATGATTCTCGTGTGATAATCTTCGAATCGAAAGAGGATAATAACAAGGTTGGATATAACAAACATAAAGCATTTCATTTAGGTTCGGGTGATATTTTAGTAGAACTTGATCACGATGACATACTTACATCAGACTGTTTAGAAGAATTATATAAAGCATTCTTAGATCCAAGCGTAGGATTTGTTTACAGCGATACAATTACTTATCATGTAAAAAATGAATTTAATCCATATGATCCCGCATTCGGATGGACGCACAAAAAAGTTGTTTGGCGTGGGCAAGAATATTATTCTATGGATTCATTCGAGCCAACAAGTCGAAGTTTAGCATATATTTGGTATGCTCCAGATCATGTTCGCGCTTGGCGTAAATCAGTATATGTTGAAATTGGTGGACATAATGTTGATTTAGAAATTTGCGATGATCATGAACTATTAATTCGCACATATCTTAATAGTAAAATGCATCATATTCCTAAGCCATTATATGTTTATCGGATTACAGGTAACAATACATGGTTAGAACGAAATCAAGCAATTCAAGATAAAACTCGCGAGTTGTTTAGACAATATGCGTGGGACCTTGCGTGTAAAGATGCCAAAGATAAAGGATTAGATATTGTAGAGTTAGGTGGTGGAATTAATCCTAGATCAGGATGTAATATTAATATTGACCTTGAAGATGGTAATCTAATCGCAGATTTAAACGACGGCATTCCATTACCAGATAACAGTGTTGGTGTTATAAATGCATCACACATTATAGAACATCTTCACGATAAACATAAGATCATGTGCGAGATTCATCGAGTTCTTGCTGATGGTGGTTGGGCATTTATTCAAGTTCCTTCGACAGATGGTCGAGGTGCATTTCAAGATCCAACTCATGTAAGTTATTGGAATGAGAATTGTTTTTGGTATTACACTCGAAGAGATAAAGCAATGTTTATTCGCAACGAAACGATTCGCTTTCAATCTTTTAAATTAGATACATTTTATTGGGAACCAAGAGAGCATAATATCGCAATCACAGATGCTTGGTTGGTTGCTGTAAAAGAAGATAAACGCAGACCACACTTATTACAAATATGAGCGAAATCGCAATATTTCACCATGTTTACCAGTTTGGTAATTGGGAAGAAATTTATACAGATCAGCTACTAACACTGCAGAGTAGTGGGCTTTTTGATGCAGCCAGTTACCATTTTATTGGTGTAAATGGCGAGCATAAAATGCCATACGACCTTACGAAAGTTAATAAAGTTTTTTATAACGATAAGAATACTGAAACGGAATACTGCACTATTAAAGCATTGTATGATTATTGTTATCTAAAAGAAAATGCCAAAGTATTATTTCTTCACACTAAAGGTGTCACTTGGTCATATTCTAACGAGAATAAAAACAATATAATTAAAACATATGCTGGTGACTTTAAGAAAAAAGAAATTTACCGCAACGCACAAGATTGGAGAAAATATTTAGAACATGTTTTAGTGGAGGGATGGAGAACTTGTACGTCATTATTAGACACTTATGATATTGTTGGAACTGAGTGGGTAGAAACTGCATATATCAAAGAAATTAATTATAAAATCCCACACTACGCTGGCGGAATGTGGTGGGCAACATCAGACTATATAAAATTATTAAATCCTAATTTCATTACAAATAATATGATTATAGGAAGATATGCTACAGAACTTTGGGTGGGAACCAACAATCCAAATTTTTATAATTTCTATACATCTAATAGGAATTTGTATTTGTTCCCAATTAAATCGAATGAATATAAAAATTTAATATGAGTAAAGATATAGCGAAAATTGCAATTATTTCTATGTTTAAGAATGAATCTAAATCAATTAGATTGATGTTAGATTCAGTAACACCATACATTTCTTATTGGGTGTTGCAAGATAATGGATCAACTGATGGAACTCCAGAAATAGTTAAACAATGGGCTGAAGAAACTAAAATTCCTGGATTTCTCTACAAAGTAGAGGAAGGTTGGGTTGGATTTGGTTGGAACCGAGATCATGTTCTGCAAACATTGAAGCGTCAAGATCATAAATGTGATTGGATCATGAAGATGGATTGTGATGAAACCTTAGAAGTCGATCACGATTTTGATTGGTCTGTATTCGAAGATGATTCTGCGCAAGCATTTCATGTAACTGCTATATCAAATAATATCATTTATTTTAGAGCATGGATTTGGAATGCGAAATTACCTTGGCGGTTTAATCATGATCCTGCTCATGAAACTATCACATTAGATATAGAAGGATTCGGCGAAAACTTTAATCGTAAAAATTTAAGTCGTAAATTCAGACACATAGCTGGAGAAATGCGAGGCGAAAGTTATAGCACTCCAACTAAGTATATCAGTGACGCATTAAAATTAGAAGAAAGATTAGTTCGTGAAGGAACAATGCTCACAGATTTGTATCATTTTTGGTACATTGGAAAAAGTTATGAAGACTGCTATCGTGGGGAGTATTTTCCTCTCAAGAACATTCATCAGAATGAATATGCTCGCAGATGCATCTTTTACTTTCAACAAATTTTAGATTACACACACGATTATAGTAATACTAAAAAAGCGAAAAAAATAGATGAGATGGCATATTTTGCCATGAACAGCATTGGTCTCGCATATAAATTTTTGGGAGAGCACTATAAAGCACTAGAATACTTTAAAGATGCAGAGCAGTTTTCGCCTCCAAGAAATGAACATTTAGTCAATCTCGCCGAGACATATTGGGAACTTACAGACTACAAACGAATGCTTGAGTGCACCAAAAAAATGATGGAGCCTGAGCGAACTAATCCATTCCCAGATTATTTTTTTATAATGAATCAAAGTTTATACCATGATACAGGTAATCACCCACAATATTTGCATAAATTTGCATCTGATCTACAAAATAATTTAAACCTCGGGACAATTCTTAGTATACGAAAAGTTCAAAAAGAACGATTATTCATAGTTGATAATTTCTATGAAGATCCGATGCTAGTAAGAAACTTTGCATTACAATTAGAATTTAATGAGGATCTTAAATACTATAAGGGAAAACGAACGAAATCATACAAAACACCACAAATGCGTCAAAGATTTGAACAAATTATTAATAAAAAGATCACAATTTGGGATGAACACGCAATGAATGGAGTTTTTCAATACTGTACACCAGAAGATGCCTTAGTATATCATTGGGATAATCAAACATGGGCTGGAATGATATACTTAACTCCAGGAGCACCATATCAAAGTGGAACTTCTTTGTTTGCGCATAAGTCTACAGGAACTAGATGCGAGTCAGATTTCGGTTCGCAAATGGCATTTACTGGCGGATTCTACGATCGTTCTAAATTCGATTTAGTTGACACAGCAGGAAATATATTTAATCGATTGGTATTATTCGATGCGAAGTGTATTCATGCAGCGACCGAATATTTTGGGCAAACGAAAGAAGATTCTAGATTATTTCATTTATTTTTCTTCGATTAAAGATTTGCAACTTTAATATATAATACAATGGCATATTTAAATCTAAACATACCACCAATTGAATGCCACGTGCGTTCAAATTTTTTACAGAATCGAGTTAATTTCGATGAGAAGAAAGACACATATCTTCCGTGCGTTATATTTGGAATGGCTTCTATTCCGAACCGTGTGCCGCTATTTCATTTTATCATGGAAGACGAAGGGCTTTGGTTTCGCATGCCGATCCATGCGTTCTGCCACACAACTCCTGCGCCTCAAGAGGAATTATACAATTTAGTTTTGTGGGATTGTTTTTCTTATTACGCATCGATTACAGTATTCGATATGCTAAATAGAAAACCATTTAAGTATTTAAATCGTGAGAAAAAATGGTGCGATGGAACATATCTTTTCACAATCGACTGGGCTCATGAAGATCATACAATACCAAATATCGGATATAGTGAAATCCCAGGTCAACATAAGTGTGGTCATTTTATACAATTAAATGATGGTAATTTTGCGATTCAGCCAAACAATCGCTGTCGCGCCTTTGAACCATCATTCGTAACAAAACCAGGTCAGAATGTAATTGAACGGAAACTTGGATCAACATATTGGACTGTTGAAGATACTTCGAAATGGGTTCTTTCGGATGATGATCGTTTTAATTACGAGGTAAAGAAAAATGTCTGATATAGACAACGAATTTGATTTTGGATTTTCTTTTGAAGATGTAGAGCCTGTGATAAAGGTTGCATCTACAACCACCGAACAATCGGTAGCCAGCAATGATCAACTTCTTGCACTTCAAGAAAAAATTGACGCTTTATTGGACACGCAAGAACAAACTTTACAGTCAGCTTTAATTAAAGTGATGGAAGAGAAAAACAAAGCGAAACTTAAAGAGATTGAGGGATTGATTCTTCCATTACTATATAATCTAATGAAGAATCCTGAAAAACCTATGATCAAATGGGAAAATCGTGAACCAGTAATTAAAAAGCAAATCGAAAAGATTCTTGCTGTTACAAGGGGTTAATTATGCCAGATTTAAAATTAGTATGTGATAATTGCGGATCTTCATTTGCATTGTCATACGACGACGATGAGGTAAGTTATTCGCCAAGTCATTGCCCATTTTGCGGTGACCTTTATGACAATCAGAATGAAGAACTAGACTTTAACGACGACAGCAACGAGGATTATCTAGATGAAGATTTAAATCTAGATACCAACGAAGATGATCGTCGTTGGAATTGATTATAGTCTTACATCACCTTGTGTTTGCGTTTTACGCGATAAGACATTCTCAAACTCATTCTTTTATTTTCTAAACGATCGAAAAACCGTTCAAGGTAAATTTTACAATATCCTCGGCGAACAGCATGAGGAATATCTACTAGATCAGGAACGATATGAGAATATCGCTGAATGGGTTTTAACCATTTTATCTGGTTTAGTTAAAAAAGATGTTGTAATTATGATTGAAGATTACTCTTTCGGCTCTAAAGGCAAAGTATTTAACATTGCCGAAAATTGTGGTATTCTGAAGCACATGCTCTACAAAACAGGATATCGTTTCTTTACAGTTCCTCCAACAGTCGTTAAGAAATATGCAACTGGTAAAGGTAACGCTACAAAAGAAAAAATGTATGACGCATTCATGAAAGATACTTTTGTAGATTTACATAGTATAATATCTCCTACGACTAAGTTGGGATCACCGACTACTGATATTGTTGATGCTTGGTATATTGCAAGATACATGTTCGATAAAAAAACAGAACAAGAAAAAGCATGAGGAGAATAAGATGCAAAAAGAATTCGATTCTTGCGATGGTGCGCTATGGCATATAGTTCAAAATAAAACTACTGCTGGAGTTGATTCCACAATTTACAATTACAAAAACAAATTTGTTGAGCCAGATGATCTTGGATACAAGTATCATATTCTAACTTATAAGGGGGATGACTATGACTCTGCTCAAGTCTTGTTTGCATATATTGGTGATGTAAAACATTTTATTGACAATCATGCTAAAGCAGGGTATAATGGTATGATGATCAAAGATAGAGCAATACCAAAAAAAGATGTCAAACAAATGTTTCGCAAGATTTTATCTAATTGGGAATTTCCTGCCAATACGATCAGAGAGATTGTAAAGCAAGTATGATTGTTACAAAAGAAAATTTAATCGATATACTTCGTAATAATGTTGTTACTGTTACGTTTACCAAAGTCAATGGTGAAGAGCGTACAATGCAATGTACTCTTATAGCAGAATATATACCGAATGCATCCACTAGCAACGGAAAAGTTCTGTTACAGGAATCTGAAACGAAAACTGTTGCAGTTTGGGATATAGAAGCAAATGCTTGGAGATCGTTTCGTTTAAGCAGTGTAAAGAATATTTCAATCGGATAAAATACTAAATACACAACCAGTCACCCTACCTTTCGGTGTAAGGTTTGTCGCACAGCGATGACTGTTTTTGTAAAAGAGGAATCCAGGAAATGGTGTACAACATTTCGCGAAGGATGAACCGAATTTTAATAAAATCGTAACGATTTTTCTCTATATAACGAAGAAGGGGACGAAAGTCCCCTTTTTTGTATCTATCGTAAGTCATTGATTTTATTAGAGTTTTTTCTATTGCGTTTAATTCGCTTCTAGTATATAATGGTTGTATGAGTAAGTCAGAAAGGTACGCCGACCTAGAACGGCAAGAGGAAGCGTTACACGCTCAGATTAGCGAGTTACGCAAGCGACTAGACGCAGTACACCTAGAGCGACTTTTACTAGGGGACGCGCTCAGAGTCAAGATAGTCGACGGAGGCGTATACAGGAAGCCAGGAGTAGACCAGACGCTCACAGTCAGGCGCGAGGAAAAATTCTGGAACGTATACGACGAGAGCGGACTTCAGAAAATCTATACCACCAGCGACGCAGCGGCACGCGACCTAGGAAACTGGGGAGCGAAGTTAGTAGCCTAACCAAGAACAAGGTCGCCCCGAAAGGGGCGACTTTACTTTTTAGAAATTGTAGAGTAAGATAAAGAATATGGCAAAGTTTATACCAAAGGTTGTTCCCGAACCGATCTGGGAAAAGCGCACTGGTCCTTGCAGTCAATTTGATTTGGTGCATGCGTTTCAGTGGTACAATCATCACAAAGACCCCAAAGATGCACGAAAGTATCTGATTGAATATTTGAGCGAGAACAATCAGATTACGGATCTACAAAAGCAAGCAGCGCCGAGTCTCAATCTTTCTTGGAACATTGTTGACGGTTGGTTGGCGCGATGCCTCAGTCGTGGTGCATGGATTCCAGATACATCATTCGCAAACTTTGAGGAGCGCATGCATGCCTTTCGAGATCGCTTGGACAAAATTGTCACAGAGAAGAATCTTACAACAGCAGTCGTTGACGCAAGCAACGTCATCTCGATTCAAGACCGAATTCAATCCAAAGTCGATTATTTCATCATGGAACTTGAAGGCAAGTTTGACGACGTTTGGCACAAGCAAAACGGAGAAGAATTCGTACCATACACCTGGATGGTCGAGAACGAAGTAAAGCCAATGCATGCTTCGAAGATCGCAGAATACTTTCGCCAACGTGCGAAAGACTGGATCGCGATCATCGAGTCCAAGGATGAGTATGTAAAAGAATCGTATCCGCGCCCTCGCAAAGAGATGGTCGAGGCTGCGAAATTCTTTACTGCGATTACAACTGATGCCGAGAAGTTGGCTTCGAACAAGAATGCTGCTCGGAAACCACGAAAGAAGAAGCCTGTTTCTTTCGAGAAAAAGGTCGCTCGACTTAAGTTTAAGGTCGAGGACACAGAGAACAAACTAGTCTCCATAGACCCAATACGAATTATGGGATCCCAGCAGCTGTGGGTTTTTAACACTAAGACCCGTAAATTGGGAGTATATGCCGCCAATGACTCATCTGGACTCGCTGTAAAGGGTTCTACGATTCAGAACTATAAATACAGTGAGTCAATCTCTAAGAAACTCCGAAAGCCCAAGGAGGTGCTCGCGAGAGTCTTGGAGGGAGGCAAAGTTGTATTGCGTAAGGTTATGGGCGAGATAAACTCAAAGCCCAGTGAGTTGAACGGTCGGATCAATAAGGATACAATTTTACTTCGAGTGGAGTAACATGATCTCTGTAACGAGCAACTATCTACGTCGAAAGGATCTTGCGATGGTTCGCAAGTATTCAAAATTTGTTCTGAACAAACTTGTGCGTGCAGGAGTGCAACGTAAATCCAGAATCACAATTAAGATTCTCGGTGAGCAAGAAATCAAAGATGCTGCTGATCTTCTCGATTTGAAGAAGTATAAAGCATGGTGTACTTATGATGGTGTTGATGAACAAAATCGTAAAAAGTTCACAGTTATTTTGGATCAAAAAAATCTAAACAAAAAAGCAAAGAAACCAATCACACGCCTCAAGAACATTCTTATTGATCTTGGGCATGAACTTACTCATGTGAAACAATATCTGAACAATGAGGTCTTTGATTACAAGGATGGCGGTGTTCGATACAAAGGAATCATCTTTGATGGTTCTTACAATGATGACGAAGAATCCTATTACGAAAGCCCATGGGAAATTGAAGCCTATGGTCGCGAGTGGGGTTTGTATCGTATGTTTTGTAATAAAATAAAAGAGGAGCGTTTGAGTAAGTAATCATGTCTAACAAGAAAAAGAGTGAGTTCCGCGAAAAATATTACAGTCGGAACAGCGAGGGATTGAAGCAGCGACGTTTGAAGAATGAGTCGCGTTGGAGGTTCAATCCGAATCAATCGTTCGAGAACGATGACGTCATGGAAGAAAACGAAGAGTTTCAAGACTCAAATTACGACGAAAAACAATGATTGTGTAAGTCATTGATTCTATTAGAGTTTATTCTCTTTACTATAAGATCGTTTCGCGCGATAATAATAGTATGGAAACAAGAAATTACACCTTCGACGCCGACATTCTGTCGGCTCTTCACAAGTATGCCGATCATCTCACAGCAAATTATAATTCCACTGGTTCTGCTGGCGGATATTCTATCAGTTATGTAAAGGGTCGCAAGTTTTTGAAGGTTGTTTCAAACTCTTGGGGTTCGCGTTCGGTGCATTCTTTTATTTGCATCAAGGAACACGATGGCTGGAAGTATGGCGACATTCTGAAGGCAGCGTCATGGGCGCAACCTGCGAAGAATTTTATTCGCGGCAATGTGCTGAATACTGAATCGTACAAAGATCATCGATGGGTGGGACTGTAATGGATAATGAAATTGAAATGTTGAAGCAGCGTATCAAGAATCTTGAGATTGCTCTCCAAGGAAGCAATGATCTTCTTGAGGACATGATCGCAGATCCGAGCGTTGGTAGTATGTATCGTCTTCTCTGTGACGCTGAAGAATTGGTTGGTGAAAACAGAGCAATTCTTGAAGGCGAGTTTGAGGAATAATCATGGCAGTATCTGTACCTAAAGTTGGCGCGAAGGTTCGCGTCACGACGATGTATCCGAACACCTATGCGTATCGTGGCAAAGATGACAACTATGTCACACACACGCGCGAGGGTGTGGTGATTCAGTCAATCTTTCGTGATCCGTTCATGTTTGCTGTAAAGACTGGTGCGCCCGATCATCCAGTTTCGGAGTTCAATGCGAAGTCTCATCACATTGTAAAGATTGAATACATAGTTGGTGGTGCGTCACAAGTTGCCACTGACACGAAAGCATGGAAGGTCAAGAGCGAGGATGGCAAGAGAGTTTATCTTGTTCAGCGCATCGATGGTAAATATACTTGCACTTGCAAGGGTTTTGAGTTTAGGAAAGATTGCAAGCACATAGGTGCTGTGAGTAAGAAGTGATGAGAAAGTCAGACGAACAATTGTTGAAAGAAGCAAACGAACTGGATGCTTTGTATACTTCTGCAGAGATTCATGATCTCAGACAGCAGAATGCATACCTGCTGCGAGTGCTGGAGGAGTTGGTCTGTCAGATTCAAGAAGATATTGTTCCTGATGCAGCCACTCAGCATTTTTGGGATGCTGTGCAAACTGCAGAAGAAGCATTAGGTTATGAAGAGTAAGAAGTTATGAGTTATCGAGATTCATTGATTGCTGCTGGTGCGCGAGTAATCGCGTATGAGCATTTTGGCGATTGGCAAGGCTCATGGATAGCCTTGGTAGAATATCAAGGTCAGCGTGGCTGGGTGCAAGGCGCATTCGGTTCTTGCGATTATTGCGATGCATTTCAATCTCAGTTCGATTGGGACACTGACTTTGCATGCGAAGATGTGAAGGATCGTCTCGCGCAGTTCGGTCGTAGTTATTTGGATGATTTGCAAACGACAGAGCAAATTTTGCGTAAGTATAATGAAGATTCTTCTTGGGATTCTGAGTCCGAAGATGCTGCGTTCTGGATTCGCGAAGTAGAACAAACACATAGGACACTTCAATGAAAATTGATAAGGGTGCATTGATCGCGGTTTTAGTAATCGTGCTTCATTCTACAATTCCGTGGTAGTCGCTCATGGATTCTATCATGGTTGGCTACTAGAAATATTTTAATTATGATTCTACAACCCAAAACTCTTTACGGACATCGTTTCCTAGAATTATATGGAAACGAATGGATTCTAATTCGTAAATCCGATTCATGGCATTCAGCCAAGCGTCTAGGTCCTTGGGGATATGTCCAGCAAGTTGATGGGCTGAAAACTTTTTTTATGCATTTAGCCGATGACCCTCATTTTTTAATACAACAGTAATATCTTTTTTCTATATCTTGATCTAAACGATGAACACATTATTATTACAATTAGCAAAAGAAGCAGGCATCACTTCAAAAAGTGAAGATAGTATTGATCCAAATTATGTAAAATTTGCAGAATTAATTATAAGAGAATGTGAAAAAAGTTTATTTAAATGGAAAGATGAACCTGTTCCGCAAAATCCATCTGATGCTGATCGCTGGTGGGTCTCGCGCACACAGGTAATGATGCTTATTAGAAAACATTTTGGAATAAACAATGAGTGATCTTGTTCGCATGACACCAGAAACAATCTGGCACTTCACCTGTGATTCTTGTAAGAATTGGTGGAGCATCAGTTCAGTTGGATCTGGATGGAAACCAAGAAAACTTTTCTGCCCTCATTGCGGACACAAACACACATACGAATATCCATCGATTGAGTTACAACTAGTTGATTCTGGTGATTACACATGATGAAAGATTTTTTGACACTTCTAATTATTCTAGGGCTTGTCATCACTGTTGGTATAACAGTCATCTATGCTATCTTTAATTTTGGATTAATCGATCCAAGTTCAGGTGCAAATTTAGGTACATAATATGACTGCTCCAATTACTTTTGTTCCTACACCACGATTAGACTACACACAAGCATATAATGAGTTCAAAGAGAACTATCGTCTTTATCATCTACAGGAACAACGAGAACAAGATCGTAATGAAAAATTGCGCCTTGAGAAATTTCAAGAAGAGCAACGCATGAATGAGAAGCGAGAGCTTGTCAAAGAATTAGAGGATGTAAAGCGATATGAACATCTATCAAAGTTGCAAGCATATCGTGATTACAAATATGCATACTATGTGGGTACACTAGTTGATACTTACATATAAGTTTGAATTATGATAGACGAAGATGCAGTCAAAAAATATTTGCTTGAGCGCAAAGAGATATATGATGCGATGAGTAAGGCGATTGAGGCGAACATCACGAACTTTGAGCAACTCAAACAAACGATTCCTAAATTGCAGGATATCTGTAATTTAATTTATGGTGAGAAAGAAATACCTGCTGAACTTGATATGAAAAGAGTATTTCGTTTCTTTAGAATGATATGGAAAGATTCGACAATTAATTTTTATCGACAGTGAGATTGAGGGAATATACAATGGAA
>Ga0194132_10010578_pt1 | contig 12222 bp, 10 predicted proteins | sample TA2KigOf80mmetaG_FD_148612 | JGI IMG/M metagenome (GOLD analysis project Ga0194132, IMG submission 148612) | Freshwater microbial communities from Lake Tanganyika, Tanzania - TA2015054 Kigoma Offshore 80m | ecosystem: Environmental > Aquatic > Freshwater > Lake | place: Tanzania: Lake... | reverse complement strand
AAAACGGACAAAAGTTCTTGATTATGATCGGACAAGCTGAAGTCGTGCGCGCTCATTGTGAACCGTAAATCAATAACTCCACGAGACTTGAAACAAAAACCAAATCTGTTAGCCGGACAGTTCTGGAATCGAGTCTCAGAGGTTCTCGACGCGGCAGGACGAACCGCGAGGGTAGCGATGTCATCGAAGCCGGGGAAATTCGCGATTACTTCGCCGAGCGGTGATCGGCCGTGGTGGGGGCGGTGGCTTCTTATTTTGCCTTGGGTGCTGACGGCGGCTGGGACGTCGTATCGCGTCTGCGGGGCAGCAGAAGAGCTTCAGACGCCTCCTGTTCGTCAAACTCCCGACCGACTCAGCACCTCCGTCTTCGACACGGTCTCTCCGCCAGCCGATAAAATCCGTGACCTTATCTATTTGGTCACCGCGATTGCCAGCGTGATCTTGCTGTTGGTCGGCGGCATGCTGATCTATTGCATCATTCGCTTTCGTCGGCGCAAGACCGACCGTGGCGAGCCGCCGCAACTCTACGGCAGCCAGCCCATCGAACTGGCCTGGACGGTCGGGCCGCTGTTGACGGTCTTTGTCCTGTTGATGGTGGTCATCCGCACGGTGGCGGAAACGAGGCGGCCCGAACCATCGGCGGACGCCGTGCGCATCCGCGTCGTGGGACATCGCTGGTGGTGGGAGTTTCAATACCCGGATTTCCCCGGGCTTACCACGGCAAACGAAATGCACGTGCCGGCATCGGTGCCTGGGCGTGAACGGCCCATTCACTTGGAGTTGGAATCGGCGGACGTAGTTCACAGCTTCTGGGTGCCGCGGCTGGCCGGCAAGACGGATGTCGTACCCGGCCGGACCAATTTGATGTGGTTCCAAACGGCCCACACGGGCTCGTATCGCGGACAGTGTGCGGAATACTGCGGGACACAGCATGCCAACATGTTGATCCGCGTGGTCGTGGATGCTCCCGATGAGTTTGAAGCCTGGGCGGCGCACCAGGCCTCTTTGCAGCAGATCGATCCGGAGTTCGCCGCCGGCCAGGGCTTGTTCATGAACCGCACGTGCGTCAATTGTCACGCCATTCGCGGCACGGAGGCAGGCGGCACCGTCGGTCCGGACCTGACGCATCTGGCGACGCGCAAGACGCTGGCCGCAGGCACGATCGACAACACACGTAAAAACCTGGCGGTCTGGCTGCACGATCCGCAGTCGATCAAACCAGGGTGCGACATGCCGTCGTTACGGCTGACCGACCAGGAAGTTCGAGACATGGCGGCGTTTCTGGAGAGTTTGAAATAGCGATGACCACCGTAGCGGACATTCCGGCCAGGTCCAGCGTCGATATTACGATGCGCCTGCACGGCTGGGTGACCACCGTCGATCATAAGCGGCTGGGGATCATGTATATCGTCACCGGCCTGGTCTTTTTTATCGTCGGTGGCATCGAAGCCTTGCTGATGCGGTGGCAGTTGTTTACTTCCGACGGCCAGGTGCTCAGCGGCACGACCTTCAACCAGATGTTCACGATGCATGGCACGACGATGATTTTCTTCGTTGCCATGCCGATGATCTTCGGCATCGCCAACTACGTTGTGCCCCTGATGATCGGGGCGCGGGACATGGCGTTTCCGCGGCTCAACGCGTTCAGCTTCTGGATGTCGTTGCTGGGAGGGGTGCTGCTTTACGGGAGCTTCTTCGCGGGCGGGGCTCCGGACGTCGGGTGGTTCGCGTATGCTCCGTTGACCGAGTACACGTTTGCCCGTTCGACGGCGACGGACTATTGGATCTTGTCGCTGCTCATTAGCGGCGTGGGCACCATCGCCACCGCCATCAACCTTTCCGCAACCATCCTCGCGCTGCGGGCCCCTGGAATGGCCCTGGGCAAATTGCCGCTATTCGTTTGGATGATGTTGATTGATGCCTTTCTCGTTCTATTTGCCTTGCCGCCGCTGACCGCGGCACTGGTGATGCTGCTTTTGGACCGGCAATTGGGAGCCCATTTTTTCGATGTGCAGGCAGGCGGTTCGGCGCTGCTTTGGCAGCATCTGTTTTGGTTTTTCGGCCACCCGGAAGTCTATATTGTCGCCCTGCCGGCGTTTGGCATTATTTCCGAAGTGATCCCGGTGTTCGCCAGAAAAGTCATTTTCGGATACGAGTCGGTGGCGGCGGCGTCCGTTGCCATCGGTTTCATTAGTTTCGGCGTCTGGGCGCACCACATGTTCGCCGTGGGGCTCAGTCCGGGACTCGATTCATTCTTTGCGGGGGCCAGCTTGTTGATCGCGGTGCCCACCGGCATCAAGGTCTTCAATTGGCTCGCCACGCTTTACGGCGGCCGCATACGCTTCGACGCGCCGATGCTCTTTTCCCTGGGCTTTCTTGGCATGTTTGTTTTCGGCGGGCTGACGGGCATCATGCTGGCTGCCGCGCCAATCGACTGGCAGTTCACCGACAGCTACTTTGTCGTCGGCCACTTTCACTATGTGCTCTTTGGCGGCACGGTGTTTGGCCTGATGGCGGCGTTCTACTACTGGTGGCCCAAGATGACCGGCCGCATGCTGGGGCGACGACTGGGTCAGTGGCATTTCTGGCTGCTGTTGATCGGGTTCAATCTGACTTTTGGACCAATGCACGTGTCCGGGCTGTTGGGCATGCCGCGCCGGATTTACACCTATCAGGCCGGGCAGGGCTGGGAATTGTGGAACCAACTCACAACCATCGGGGCTGTCATCCAGGGGATTGCCATGGCGCTGTTCATTCTCAACGTGCTGATCTCGTTGCGCCGCGGAGAGCTTGCCGGCGACGATCCTTGGGATGCCTGGACGCTGGAATGGGCCACCACGTCTCCCCCGGCAGAATACAACTTTGAAACGATACCGGAAGTCCGCAGCCGCCGGCCATTGTGGGATCTCAAACACCCGGACGATCCGGACTGGAAACACGAATGACCACCGCCGATAGCATGTCGCCACGAGATTGGGGTTCCGCGAGCGGAACGGCTCATGCCGAACCGGTCTTTCAAGCCGGCCGTTGCGGGATGGTTGCGTTCCTGGCGAGCGAAGTGGCGTTCTTTGGGACGCTGATTGTCGCGTATCTCAAGTATCTTGGCGCGGACAATGGCGAGCTGACCCCGGCCAACATGCTTCACCTGCCGACGGCTTTGGTGAACACCGCGCTGCTGGTGTCCAGCAGCATCACGATCGCCTGGGCGGCAACCGCGCTGGCTCGCGGGAGCCACAAAGCAGCCTGTCGTTGGCTCGCGCTGACCGTGCTGCTGGGATTGGGGTTTCTCGGCGTCACCGCCAGCGAATGGTATGACCTCATCAGCCGCGGCCTGACTCTGCGGACGAATCTGTTTGGCACGACGTACTTCACGCTCATCGGCTTCCACGCCGGGCACGTCACTCTGGGGTTGCTGGCGATGATCTGCTTGCTGGCGATTTTATCGTCGCAAAAGCAAGTTGGCTTCCTGGCGGAGCCGGTGGAGCTCGTTTCATGGTATTGGCATTTCGTGGATGGAGTTTGGATTGTGCTGCTCCTGGTGGTGTACATCCTTGGGCGGTAGAACTTTCGCGCTTCAGTTGATAGGCAATCGTCGTAAACCATGAACAACCAAAACCAGTCAACATCGCAACCAGACGGCAGCGTCGAGATGCCGCGGTCTACCTCCTGGCCCTTGGTGCTTTCGGTCGGCCTGACGCTGGCCTTGGCTGGCGTCGTCACCAACTATGCCCTTTCGGCGACTGGCGTCGTGCTGGTGATTGTCAGCGTGGTGGGGTGGATCCACCAGTTGCTGCCGGGAGTAGGGCACGAGCAGGTCTTTTGGGTGCCGCAGCAGCAGCGAGCCAAACCCATCGCAGCGTCAAAAATACCCGTCGTGCCGCTCAAGCCGGGCATGCCCGGCCATCGTGCGCGGCTGCCGGAAAAAATGCATCCCTATTCCGCCGGCGCCACCGGCGGCCTGATTGGCGGCGCGGCAATGGCGGCGACGGCCCTGGCCTATGGCATGCTCAGCGGCAACGGCATCTGGTATCCGATCAACTTGCTGGCGGGAATGGTTATGTCTTCCGTGGCGGAACATCCGCAGCAGTTCAGTCTGGCGGGCCTGATCATCGCCACGCTCATTCACTCCCTGACCTCCTTGGGTGTGGGAATGTTTTTTGGCGTGCTATTGCCAACGCTCCCGTGTTGGCCGGTTTTCTGGGGAGGAATCGTGGGGCCGATCCTGTGGACCGGGGCCATCCATTCGTTCATGGGCGTACTCAATCCCAGCCTGGCGGAGAAAGTGGATTGGCCGTGGTTTGTGGCTTCGCAGTTTGCATACGGTCTGGTCATGGGTATGGTTTTGACTCGCAGCGAAAAGGTGTGGGCAGAAAAAGACCGCCGTCCCGGCACTTCCAAAACGGAGACGTCGGCATGACGCTTTGCAGCCTACGCAATGCTAACCCGAAGCGTCAGCGAGGTAGCCGCGGGTGTCCTCGCTTAAGCTTCGGGTTGGTGTTTGGTTTCGCGATTCTGCTGCTGACTGGCTGTGACGGCCGGTCCGTTTTCTATCAGCCCGATCGCGCTCGGAAACAGAAAATTCCCAGCCAGGTCAACGATTTCCACACGCTATTTGCCAAAAACTGTTCAGGGTGCCACGGCGCCGGCGGGCTGCAAGGTCCTGCTCCACCGATTGGCAACCCGTTGTTCCTGGCCATGATCTCCGAAAAGCAACTGGCCGACATCATCCGTGACGGTCGCCACGGCACGCTCATGCCCCCTTTTATCACGACCAACGGCGAGGGTCTGACGCCTGAGCAAGTCAGCATCATCGCTGACGGAATCAAGAACGGCCAGCTGAGCAAGTCGTCGCCTTCGCCGCTGCCGGTCGTTCCTCCCTACGATGTTGAACCTGCCAGCACGGATCCGGCCGATGTGGCCGCGGGTGCCAAGCTATTTGCCCGCCATTGCGCCGAATGTCACGGAAAGGATGGCCGCAATGGCACCCTGGCCGGGGCGCTTAACGATCCTGTGTTTCTGGCGCTGATCAGCGATCGCGCCCTTCGTACGGTGATTATCACGGGCCGCGCAGACCTTAAGTCGCAAGAAAAAAACCCGATGCCCAGTTTCGTGCGCCTCGCGGAAATCACGCCACAAAACGCCTCCGAGAAGTGGCAAGAGTTGGACCAAATTGTGGCCTACATTGCGTCATGGCGCACGGCTGATGCACAGGCTTCACTTTCGCCACTCAAACCGAACAACGAGACTGAGCGATGACGCACGCCATCGAACCACCATCGGATGCCCCGCTGCCCGAAATGCCGGGTTGTCCGCCCCCGACTTCGCCTGCCCGTCGCAAGATACTCGGTTGGTTAGGCGGGCTGAGCGGTGCCATGGCGGCCGCCTGTGCGGGCGTGCCCATCATCGGCTATCTGTTTTCTCCGCTGACGCATCGCCCCGGCAGCACGTGGATTCCTCTGGGCAAGCTCGAAACCTTCGCCATCGGCGCCACGCAGCTTGTCACGTTCGACCATCCTGATGCCAAACGTGTTTCCTGGACGGGTCAGGTGGGCAATACGGCTGCCTACGTGCGCCGTTTGAGCGACACGGAGTTTCAGGTGTTTGCCGTTAACTGCACCCACCTGGGTTGTCCGGTCTCGTGGTTTCCGCAGTCGGGGTTGTTCATGTGCCCGTGCCATGGCGGCGTCTACTACGAGAACGGCGACCACGCCAGCGGCCCTCCACCGCGGCCGCTGTATCAATACAGCTATCGGATTTCCAACGGCCAGTTGGAGGCCTACGTGGGTCACATGCCAACGCTAAACGATCTGCCCGATCTGCCGCCCACGGAGCAGACACCGCAGGTGAACGGATAACAACGATGACGGACCAATATCCATAACGCCTCCGGGGGCTGACGCCCCCGGCTCGCCTGCTCAAATGCTCCTGGATCGCCTGATACTCGCATGAAACGGATCGTCAAGAATATCGCCGACTGGATCGACTCCCGTCTCGGCGTGCGCGACGTCGTGCTGCCGATGCTGTTGCACCCCACGCCATCGGGATCACGATGGTGGTATGTCTTCGGTTCTTCGGCACTGACGATGCTGCTTCTGCAGATCGTCACCGGCATCTGCCTCGCCCTGGTCTACGTTCCGTCGGCTGGCGAGGCGTGGAATTCGCTGGATTACCTGACGTACGAGCAACCGCTGGGTTGGCTGATCCGAGCCATTCACAACAACGCCGCCACGGCCATGATCGTGCTCATGGTGGCTCACATGATCCAGGTTTTCCTCATGGGGTCATTCAAGTTCCCACGGGAAATGACCTGGCTCATCGGTGTGGCCTTGTTCGTGCTCACCCTGGGTATGGCGTTCACTGGCCAGGTGCTGCGCTGGGACCAGGACGCCTATTGGGGCTTGGGCGTGGGGGCCGCCATGCTGGGGCGGGTTCCCTATATCGGCCCTTCGCTGGTGCGGATGATGCTTGGCGGGCCGATCATTGGGGCCGACACACTGAGCCGATTCTTCGCCCTCCACGTGTTCGTCATACCTGGGCTGCTGCTGGTGAGCCTGGGCATTCACCTTTGGCTGGTGCTGCGGCACGGCGTTTCCGAGCCGCCTGTAGCAGGCCGTCTGGTCAGCCCCGTGACATACGGCGCAACCTACAAAGAAATTCTCAAGCGGGGAGAAGGGTTTTTTCCGGCCGCCGTGATGCGCGACCTGATTTTTTCCTCGCTTGCGGTCATCGTGGTCGTGACCATTTCGGCGATTCTTGGGCCTAAAGGTCCTAGCCTCGAACCGGATCCGGCCATCGTCGCCGCCGAGCCGCGCCCCGATTGGTATTTTCTTTCTGCGTTTGCGCTTCTGGCGCTGAGCCCCCCCTCGATGGAGACGGCGATCATTCTGATCCTGCCGGTGGTGCTCTTGGCGATTCTGGTCCTCGTCCCATTTGTGGCGGGAAAAGGAGAACGGAGTCCTCGACGTCGGCCGGTAGCCGTGTTGGCGGTGCTGATTGCCCTGGCGACCTACGGCGTGCTGACCTGGCTGGGCCACACCGCTCCCTGGTCGCCTGACATGCAGGCCTGGAGCGGCACACCCGTCCGGCCGCACATGGTCCAGCGTCTGAGCCCCCTGGAGATGCAGGGTGCCGTGGTGTTTCAGAACAAGACCTGCCGCAACTGCCATGCCCTCGATGGAGAGGGAGGCCAGCGCGGACCGGATCTCACCTACGTGGCGACCACTCTGAATCGCGACGAACTGATCCGCCAGGTCATCCAGGGTGGCGGCAACATGCCGGCCTTTGCGCAGCACTTGACCCCGGCGGAAGTCGCCGCGCTGGTGGCGTTCCTGGAACGATTGAAGCCGGACGATGCGGTCCCGCTGCGCAAGCAATCAGGAAGTTGACAACGGACCAATGTGACCATTCTTTGAAAGCGGCGTAGGCCTGCATGAACTCGACCCTCTCCGCCATTCTGATCTCCTGGTCCTTTGCGCCCTGGCTGGCGTTTTTCCTGGGCCTGACGGCGGCGATTTATCTTCGTGGCTGGCGGCGACTGCGCCGGCGCGGTGTTCGGCAATTCCAATTCAAACATCTGACATGCTTTTATGCCGGCTTGGGAACCATTTACATCGCGCTCATGTCTCCGCTCGACGCGCTGGCCCCGCTGCTTATGTCGGCCCACATGGTGCAGCACCTGCTGCTGATGCTGGTGGCGCCGCCCCTGCTGTGGTTGGCGGCTCCCGAAATTCCGATGGTCGCCGGTTTGCCGGCAGCGGTTCGACGCACCTGGGTGATTCCCCTGTGGCAGCTTCCAGCGCTGCGGCGGTTTGCTGCGTGGCTGACGCGCCCGGCCACGGCCTGGACGACCGCCGTGGTCGTCCTGTGGCTGTGGCACGTTCCCGCCCTGTATCAGTGGACGCTTCAAGACCGTTGGATTCACGACGTCGAGCACGTCAGTTTTCTCCTGTCGTCGCTCTTGTTCTGGTTTCCCGTGATCCGTCCACATCCGCACCGCCGCAACGACTCGTTCTGGCTGTTGCTGCCGTATCTGTTTTTGGCCGGAGTGCAGGGAAGCGTCCTTTCCGGGATGCTCACTTTCGCCGATCACGTGTTGTACCCGCACTATGAACAGGTGCCGCGCTTGTGGGGGCTCTCCGCACTGGCTGACCAGGCCATCGGCGGCGCGCTGATGTGGACCATTGGCTCGTTGGCTTACCTGATTCCACTGGTCCTGACTGGCCGCCTTGTACTGAAAAGCAGCAGCGCTGCCGTGGTTTTTCGCAGGTCTTGCACTTCGCATCAGTCGCTGCCGTCTCCCGTGTTCGCGGGGGCAGAACGTGCCGCAGCCGCGCCGAACCTGTCCGGAAGTATGGCCGCCATCCCGTGGTTTGAGCAGAGGCTCCAAACCCGCGATTCCGAGGCCGTTTCGAGGGGGGGCCGTAGTGCCGACCTCGCCTCTTCGGTTGCCGTTTCGACCGATGGTTTACTACCCGTACTCAGTAGCGAGTCGTGTTGCAAGGCGAGTGCGCCACCTCTGGATGTTTTACAAGTGCCAGTAATGGGAGCCGTGTTGCGCCGCGGCACTACCCGCCACGTCTTGCAGTGCATCCTGCTGGCCGCCGCGGTGATCGTTGTTGTCGATGGACTGTCAGGCCCGCAACTTGCTCCGGCGAATCTGGCCGGCGTAACCCCTTGGATCCATTGGCGCTGGTTGCTGGTGATGGGCTTGCTGGCGGCGGGCAATCTGTTCTGCATGGCTTGTCCCTTCACCTTGGCGAGGCACTGCGCCAACGCGTGTCTGCCTTCGAGTTGGACGTGGCCTCATTGGCTCAGCAACAAAGGGCCGGCGATTGTCTTGCTGCTGCTCTTTTTCTGGGCCTATGAACTGTTTGCGTTGTGGGACAGCCCGTGGTGGACGGCCTGGATCGTCGTAGGCTACTTCTCCGCGGCGGTGGCGGTTAACGGGCTGTTTCGCGGGGCGCCGTTTTGCCGCTATGTCTGCCCCATCGGCCAGTTCAACTTCGTCTATTCACTCGTTTCGCCGCTGGAAGTCAAGGTGCGCAACCCACAGGTGTGTCAAACGTGCCGGTCTCATTCCTGTCTGCGCGGCAGTGAGACGATGCCGGGTTGTGAGATGGGGCTGTTTCAGCCGCAGAAACAGGGAAACTTCGATTGCACGTTCTGCCTCGACTGCGTGCGGAGTTGTGCGCACGACAACGTGGGGTTGATCGCTGGCTTGCCGATCGCCCGTCTGGCCGCGAGCGACCACCTCGACGGTGGAAGAAACACAATGCGAACGAGCGCCCTGCTGCTCATCGTGGTCCTCTCGGCCGCCGCCGTATTGAGCGCCGGCTGGATGACCGGGCTGGGATCCGCGCTGCAATGGCAAGCGCAGAACCTGTTGGGTGAATATGGAAATCCAGCGCTGGTCACCGCTGGTACGATCTTCGGCTTGCTGATCCTCCCCCTGGCTCTGATTTTTCTCGTGGGCTCCGCCAGCGGTGCGGCTGAAGGGACGGGCGATTGGCGTCGGAACGTGGGCCGCTATGCGCCCGCCCTGATTCCCATGGGGTTGGGTATCTGGGCCGCTCACTACACCTATCACTTCCTCGCCGGCGCCGGCACGCTGGTCGCCGCGGCCTGGCGCTTTGCCGGCGATCATGGACTGGCCTCCTTCGCTTCCACGTGGACCTGCCCGTGCTGTGCCGGCGAACTTGCACCGTGGATGTTGCCGACGCAATGCCTCCTGCTCGACCTAGGCCTGCTCGCTTCGCTTTACGCGTTGTATGTTGTTTCCCGCAGGCAGCATGGCCGTTCGCGGCAGGCCCTGACGGCAGCAGCCCCGTGGGCGATATTGGTGCTGGCGCTGTTTGCCATAAGTGCTTTCCTACTCCTGGAGCCGATGGAGATGCGAGGCACTTTGGCCGCCTGGCCGGGAGGGGGGCCATGAAAGGCCATGCTTTGGCGGTGCTCTGCTTTGTTCCCGCTCTCATGGGGACGGACAAGGCGTTGGCCGATGGCGGAACCGTGCAGTTTTCGCGACAAGTTGGCGACATGCGATTTACCGTTATGACAGACCCCACGCCTCTGCGCGTCGGCATCGCGGACGTGAGCATCATGCTGCAAGACGCGCGAAGCGGCGCTGTGATTCATGACGGCCGCGCCACAGTGATCTTCAGTCACGCGGCAGATCCACCACTAAGCATGAGGGGAGAGGCTACGCGGGCGGCAGCTACAAACAAGCTGCTGCGGGCCGCCCAATTGGACATTCCCCGGCCTGGAAAATGGCAATGTGAAGTTGAGTTCGTCACGTCCGAAGCGACGATCCGAGTACAAGAAGTGCTCAACGTGGCGGAAAGGCCCGATCGCTGGCGTGCGGCCGCGCCGTGGCTTTTCGCTCCTTTGGTGCCTATGGGACTGTACGTCGTGGCGGAATGGCTGGCCTCTCGGCGGAAAGAATCACGGCAGGCCCGGTGTCGGCCCTGACGTGCTTGGGCCGCCATGTGTCTTGCCCCACCTGATAGGATAGAGGGAGAGGCCGTTGCACGTCCGACAACGCTCTCGGCGCACGTGACGGGTCGGCGGAACCTTGGCAACGATCTCTTCCCATGAATTGGCTGACGATCACGCTCATTCTGATCGTCGTGGCGCTGAGCGCGTACACCATCGTGTTGGCGGTGATGCGCGGGCATAGCGCGGAAAGCGCGCTGGCTTGTGTGTTTGCCATTCTGGCCCTCCCAGGCGTAGGAGCGATGTCCTACTTGCTGCTGGCCAGTCCCAGCATCCGCCGTACCTCGCGGAAGAAGCGCCGCACCCGGCGACGTGCTCGCGAAGCCATGCCCCCCAGCGGCACTGACGTGGCAGAACCGCACCCCAAGGCGGAGCCGATCGAATCGCTCCTGGAACTGGCGGAGCGGCTCACCGACCTGCCGCCGACCACGGGGAACGCGGTGGAACTTCTCTCTCACGACGCCAGCGCGTTTCGCCGCATGGAGGAAGCGATTCGGGCCGCAAAAAAGACGATCTGGGTGGAATACTACATCATCCGTAATGATGAGACGGGGTTGCGCTTCCTCGAACTGCTGACCGCGAAGGCTGCGGAAGGGGTGGAAGTACGATTGCTGTACGATGCGGTGGGCTCACTGGGGCTGGACCGCCAGAGCCTGGCTTCATTACGCAGCGCGGGGGGACTGACGGAGGATTTCCTGCCCTGGAATCCGTTGCGCCGCCGCTGGGCCGTCCATTTGCGCAATCACCGCAAGATGGTCATCATCGACGGCCGAGTAGGGCTGATCGGCGGGATGAACGTGGGGGATGAGTATTCGGGCCGCGCACGTCGTCGCGGTCGTTGGCACTTTCGCGACAGTCATCTCATTATCACGGGCCCCGCCGTGGGCGGATTGACGCAGACGTTTGCCGAAGATTGGACCTTTGCCACGGATGAAGTTTTGACCCCTCCGCGTGTGCGCGCGGGGGAAGCGGAGAACGGAGCCACGGTGGCGATCGTGCCAAGTGGTCCGGGAGCGAAACGCCAGCAGGGTCTTGTTTTTCGCGGGCATTTCCGCGGCCCAACGGCAGCTTTACTTGTACAGCCCTTATTTTGTTCCGGATGGCCCGACGCTGGCCGCACTGCAAGCCGCGGCGCTGCGGGGGGTGGATGTCCGGATCATGGTGCCGGCGGTCAACGATGTTCCCTTGGTTCACTATGCCGCACGGACCTATTTTGCCTCGCTTCTGCGGGACGGAGTGCGGATCTTCGAATATCAGCCTTCGGTCCTCCATGCCAAGACCCTGGTCGTCGATGGAACGTGGAGCATCGTCGGCTCCGCTAACGTCGATTTCCGCAGTTTTCGTCTGAACTTTGAACTCGGCGCCTTGGTGGCGGATGCGGGGCTGGCCGCGGACCTGACGGCTCAATTCATGGCCGATCAGCAGCGCAGCGTGCAACTGACGTTGAAGATGCTCGCCCAAGAGGGACCGCTGCGCCGTTTTCGCGATCACGTAGCCAGGCTGCTATCGCCGCTGCTCTGAGGGACAGCAGGGCCAGCCGATACCGGTCTCAACGCTTGGCCGGTCTGATCATTTCGCCGATCGTCTGCCGATGGCCTCGGGCATTGCCCAGGGCCTCTTCGGCCAGGGCCTTGGCCACGCGATCCCCTTCCAGTGCCCGGACACACTCCTGAATGGCCTGGATATCCAGATCGAGCGCTGCGGCAATCTCCCGCAGCAAATAGTCGAGAG
>Ga0194132_10010577_pt1 | contig 12222 bp, 10 predicted proteins | sample TA2KigOf80mmetaG_FD_148612 | JGI IMG/M metagenome (GOLD analysis project Ga0194132, IMG submission 148612) | Freshwater microbial communities from Lake Tanganyika, Tanzania - TA2015054 Kigoma Offshore 80m | ecosystem: Environmental > Aquatic > Freshwater > Lake | place: Tanzania: Lake... | reverse complement strand
AATCACGAACGCTGCTTCGAGGGAATCCCCATTCTCAAACGGGCTCTGACTTGGTCATGCTTCAATGTTCCTTTTCTCGGCTTCAATGAGGCCGAGGCGCGCGCGCCTCGGATGTGGAGCAAGAAGCTGGGGTTAACCTGTTTCAGGGCTTGCTTCAATGAGGCCGAGGCGCGCGCGCCTCGGATGTGGCGCTGTTGGCGACCTCGCCGGCGGGCCGGTAGTAGCTTCAATGAGGCCGAGGCGCGCGCGCCTCGGATGTGTCGCGTTGACGGCAAGCTTGTCGGCGTGTGGGACTAGCTTCAATGAGGCCGAGGCGCGCGCGCCTCGGATGTCAACGGGTTTCGATCGTGGCGGCTCTCGCGGCTGCCGCTTCAATGAGGCCGAGGCGCGCGCGCCTCGGATGTAGTCACTATACAAACTTCTGAAGGGTCAGCCAATTTTGGCGCACTTTCGAGCGGTCGCAAGCTGGAAGCCTGAGCGGCCGACTAAGCGGTTGGGTCGAAGTCTTCACGATGTCAAAGAGCCCAATAAGCTCAGTAACCTGTCGAGATTCGAGTGGTGTCCAGCGAAGCGGGGTCACCAAGCCGCTCGAATCCGCACGGCGAGATCCGCGTCCGATCAAATAGCCTGTCCCACAAGGCGCGCCCGATACCGGATGAGCCACACGGAAGTGCCGCCATCATACAACAGTGGCACGCTTTTCGATCTTCGCAAATGTCTTGCCGATGCTCTCGACCGCCAGTTCGGTCTTATCTGCCGGGCCAACATCGATCAACAGAACATGGTCTTCTCCGGCCTTCACGAGCTCGCGGAGTCGTGTTTCCAAATCGGCGCGCCGGCGCCGGGACAGGCGGCACTGAAAGACTGAGAGCTGAATCCACTCGCCGAACCCGTGCATGGTCTTGAACACGCGACGCCACCGTCGGTCGTTGGAGATGTCGTAGGCGACGATGTACGTTCGTTCGTCGCTCATCGATACGCTGCCCTCATCGTGGAAGGTAGTGGGGATAGCTCGGCAGCTCGCCCAGAAGGTATCGAGCCAAGAGCCGCGCCTGCACGAGCACCAACCGGCGCATGCTCAGCCGATAGCCGAAGACGGGATGGGTGGTCTCCTGCGACAGACGTCTCTCGAACGCGTCGATGAAGCGGCGCCGACCGGCAGCAGTCAGCGCAGTCCCCGTCGTGGCTACGACGAAGTCACTCGGTGAGATCTCGCCGGTATTAATCGCGTAGAGCACGACAGAGTCGGCGATGATCGGACGGAACGGTTCCATGAGGTCGAGCGCAAGCGCCGGCCTTCCATAGCGAGGCGCATGGTAGAAGCCCCGAAAGGGGTCAAGGCCGACCGCCGCCACAGCGACCGTCAGATGCCGGGTCAGCATGGCGTAGGCGAGCGACAGCATGGCGTTCACGGGATCGGTCGGCGGCCGGCGGTTCCGGGCTTCGAAACGGAACGGCTTCAATCCACCGGAGTCGGGGGCGGTCCCGCCGGTCTCCGGCGGCGCGAGCAGGCCGGCGAAGGCCCGGAAATAGGTGGCCGCAGCGTCGCCTTCGAGCCCAAGTAGCTCGGCCATATTGGCTGCACCGCCGGCAGCCTTGCGCGCAGCCGCTAGCCGATCGAGCGGGGCATCGCGGGCGGCGGTGTCACCGCGCCAGTTCCGTCGCAGGATGGTGCGCTGGTTTACGGTCTTAGCCGCGACCAGATCCCGCGAGAAGCGCAAGCAGAAGGTATCGTCAAAGCTCGACCTGTATTGCGCCGTACGGATCTCGACGTTGCGGTGGCCGATGCCGTGGGCAACCCCGCGGAACCATCCGCCGTGACTGTGGAAGGTAACCGGAATATTGCGTTCGAGCAGCGCGGTGAGCGCGGGCGTGGTGATCGCGACATTACCGAAGAGTGCGACGTCGGAAACATCGATAAGGCGGACGGTCGTTTCTCCCTGCTCCTCATCGGCGATCTTGAGCGTCTCGCCCTCTTTGTTGATGCGCGCCCGTTGCGACTGGACGACCAGGGGGAGCGCTTCGTCCGCAGGAACCGCGATCGGCCGCGGGGCGAGCGGCGACCCGCTCAGCGCGCTTACCTCGTCCGGAAGACACACCGAGACGAGGGCGCAGCGGGGGCACTTCGGGCTATCCTTCAGAGGGGGCGGAATCCGGCCTTGGGAGACGATCAGGCGCAGGCCGCTGAGGGCGTCGCGCGCCGCAGCTCGCAGCGTGTCGTCAAGCACGACGCGGACGCGCTCGCGGCTCTCCGCGTAGTAGATGGCGCCTTCGTCCACGCGATAGCCGTGCTCTTCGAGCAGCAGCGCCTGCAGGCACACCTGGACACGCTCGGGTTCGTAGGCACCTTGCTCGACATGCGGCCGCTTGCCGCGCTTATAGTCGACGGGCGTGACGGTGCCGTCCTCCGCCTCGGCGACATCGATCTTGGCGATGACACCGAGTGTGGTCGAGGACAGTGTTAGCGAACGGCTGACGATCTTGGGCTCGGCCTCCTCCAGCGCCCCCGGCGCAGGCAGCGGAGCATTCGGGCGATCGACGCGCGCATGAACGCGGCGGCCCTCGACCGTGTCACCGGTCTCTGACCATTCGGCCTGTGTCCACATGAGGTAGGCAAGGCGGGGGCAATAAACGAACTCGTTCACCATCCGCGCGGGGACGAGCGGCGTCTCGCCAGTTACCGGCGGGGCGGGGAGGCGGAGCTCGAGCTGGTCATCGGCCGGCATGGCGCTCGATCTGCTGCAAAGGCCGGGCGCGGGAAAAGTTCATGAACTTGCCGACCGAAATGCGTCGCGCAACCACAACGTGATCGACCCCAAGATGCTTGAGCGCGTCGGGCTTGCGCAAATCTGGATGGGCGATCAGCGCGCGGATGGCGGAAAGCGTCACCGGGTCACGCCAGATCGGCCAGGCGAAGGAAAATCCATCCGCCCCAGATGCACCGCCGATGATGCCGGGGCGCACACGTCCGGCCCGCGTTTCCGGAACGATGGTGAGCTCGGCAAGGCCGACCGCGGCGAGACGGTTGGCGCCATGCTGGGTGCGCATTTTGTATGCCGAATCGGTGGGGTCGCCTGCCATGAGGGCATAGCGAACATCTTCCTCCGGGTCCCAACGAAAAGAAAAGGTCGGGTCGTCGCGATGCCAGGGCTGAAACAGCGCCTCGGCCAGGCATTCAGATGCGGATAGGCTGACAGCCTTTTTCCCCTTGCCGCGCGGTGGCGGTGCCGGCTCCCGCGGCACGCAGGCCAACCGGTCAAGGAAATGCTGATGGCCTTGGCCGAAGAGCAGGCAAAGCGGCGTGGGATCAATGGGCTCTTTTTTGTCGCCCTTGATGGCGGCATCACTCATCAATGCCGCCAACAGATCGGCACGTTCCCGCGCATCAAGACGGGCGGCTTTCGCTTCCTTTTCCAGAAGCTCGCGGCACTCCGCCCGTGAATGGTTCAGGTCGTTCTTTCCACCAAAATCATGGGTTGCCGCGAGCGTCTCAAGCCCCTTAGCCGCGCTTTCCGTCACTTCTTCTGGCGTGGCGCCGCGCGCCAGAAAGAGCTTCGGCCGCAACGGCGGCATGTCGATGTCCCAGGCGGCGCGAGGGCGAAGTTTACCGCCTTCTGGGCGCTCCCGGTCGGTGGCCTCAAGTGCCCGCAATAGTCCGAGAAGCGCCAGGAAGGCGAGCAGATTGTCCGGCTCCAGTCCGTCGAGCCGGTGACAGGATGCGGCGGTCATCTGGAGTCCTCCTTGGCGGCTCTCTCCCCCGAAGCGCGATGATCGGCGAGCCGCAGGATGGCTTCCATGCGGGCCAGCTCCCATACTCCGTAACGGGCTTTGAGCCGCACGAAGAGAGTGGGCCAGTCTAAACCCTTCCAGTCGAAGGCAAGCGATTGAGGTCCCGATCCGCGCGGCAGTTCGGAAGGCAGGCCAAGCACGGAGGGCAAGTTACGCGATTTGTCGTCATCCGCGTCACGATGCGGGAAGAAGGGGCGGCCCTGCCCGTGATGCGAGCCGATGAGCCAGAGCACGAGCTCAGGATCATTGGCTTCAGCGAAGCGCGCAACATACGGGGCCAACCGCACCGAAAACGCCTCGTGCCGCCAGTTTTCCGGCAGGCCAGAAGCGGTGCGCGCCGCACGCGGCAGGGGGCGGTCTGATTTGGCGAGGACCGCATCTGTTTCATCCGGGTTCGGACCCAGCGGGTCGCCGTAATGGAGCCATGCCTGAAAACGCAGATCGGCCTTTCCCGCGTCATGGAGATAGCCGGCGAGTTTCAGGTCCGCGACACGCGCTGTTGGAAGACCGGCGGCTTTGGCAAAGGCTTCGGCCTTCTTTTCCACATCCCCGCTGTGCTCTGCGAGCGTCAGGCGGAAACCGGGTGTCGAGCCGGCTGCATCGTCTTCGGTCGCGTTCGGCTGCCCATCCTCTTCTTTCTTTTTGCCTTTGATCCCGAACGGCGCCGCGAAGACGATACCGCGCGGGCGGCCTTCGTCGTCTCTTCCATAGAGGTCCGGATAGGGAACGACCTTGCCGGCCTTAGCGTTGTCGAGCGCGTCGAGATCGCTCCGAATGACTTCGGAAAGATCAAGATCGAGCAGAGCCGCTCGCAAATCCTGCCAACGCTGCGATGCAGCGCCCGCCAATGCGTCGGCCAGCGCTTCGTCGCTCACAGAATCTCCGACGAGGCCCGGCACCACGCGAACCGCGAACCGGCGACCAGCGAAAGGTTCGGCCGCCTTTCTCCCAACATCCGTGGCGGGTTTCTCGCATTCAGGGTTCCAGCCGAAATCGTCCACGCCGCGGTAGCGCGCGGGCGCGATGATGGTCTCTCCCGGACGAAGCGCAGAAGGGACGATCCATTGAGAGCGCTCATCATCTCCCTTCCAGCGGAAGACCTTGCGGTCTTCGCCTCTGAGCGCCGGAGAGGACTCGTCTTCCGGCCCGGCGGCGGAGGCGACGTCCGCCAGGTGATCCAGGATTCGGCCACTTGTAAGCCACCGACGCACCGCCCAGAGCGGCAATTCGATAGCTTCACTCACGCGTGGCGGAACGAGCGTCAGTAAGCTCCGGATATCTTCTTCGTCCCGATGCTTCTCAGGGTCGATGTCGGCTCGCCAGACGACGGTGATCGAATCCGGTTGGCGGTTCGGTCCGTGGAGATAAAGCGCAACCTCCGGATCGGCGGCGGGGATGGGCGATGTCTGGCTTAGAAGGTCGAGATGGGCGGGCAGGAGCACAGGAGCGTCCGCTTTCGGAGAGAGAGCGTCGGCGTCCATGCGGACAGCGAAATAGTTCAGGCCGAAATCGACGGTATGGTCGCTGCCCTCTTTTCTCGCCGCCTCCATCAGGTAATCCCAGGCCGCCTTGATCGCTTTGCCATAGACCGGATCATTGAGGCGTCCCGAAAGGTCGGACTTCGAGGCGACGATGGCGGCATAGGGTTTGATGCATCTGCCCGCGCGGTTGAGCCGCCCGAAGCGCTGGCGCAGTGCGTCCAGGGGTGCGGCCTCGGTGATGAGCGCGTCGAGATCGATATCCACACCCGCCTCGATGCATTGCGTGGCGACCAGGATGAGCGCCTTGTCCAGAGCGCGTTCCGCGCCGGTGCGGATCGGGGCGAGCCGGTCGGCGATGTCGTCCCGATCTACCGGGCGGGCCGGACCTATCATCAGGATGAAAGCTGCTTCCTCCGCGCCAATCTTCTTCACCCGCTCGAACACGGCCCGCGCCCGGGCCACGCGATTGACCACAATGCCAATTGCCGGAGCGCGAGCGCCATTCTCGGCCGACTTGAAATGCGCCATGGCGCGTTGGACCGCTTCCACGATCGCCATGGCCCGATGGATCAGGTCCTTCTCGCTGTTATCCGTTTCCCCGCCCTCGGTTTTAGCCGCATCTTCCGTCTTCTCCTTGGGCTTCGCAGGAGTGATGAGATTTGCGGGCTTGGAAGCGTCCAGGCGCTTCGACAAAACCGGGTGCGATTTGTCTTCATCCTCAAGCGAAAAGCCGTATTGCGGTTTCTCGGCGGGCGTTGCGGTGAGAAGCGCGACGCCCCAGGGCGCCGTGTTGTCCGTTTCGCGCCAGTTTCGCCCCTGATAGATATGCACCCATTCCAGCGTTTGCCGAAACGGCTCCGCCACATGCGCCTCGTCGAGCAGGATCAGGCAGTCCGAACCGATGAGGCCGGCATGGACCGGCTTCATGGAATCGGAAACGCCATAGCCGCGAAACAGCAGGCGCGAGCCGACTTGGTCAACGGTTGAGCAGAGCACCGTCGGTTGCGACGGTGTGCGCGCCCAGTCGTCCTCACGAGGGATGCCGCCGCGCAGGCGGCGCGCGATCAAGGGCGGGCCGTCGCTAGAAAGCTCCTTCAGGCAATCAGCCACGCGCGCCGCGACGGGGCCTCGTGGAGCGGCGAGCGCGTTCGCGAGCTCTTGCGCGCGCGTGAAGGCGTCATCCACCACTAGGCGGCGATCCACCACGAAGGCAATACGGACAGGCGCGCGCCGTGAGCCCCCGCGACCGACCTCCAGCGCCAGATGAAAAACGGCGATGTCGATCGCAGCCGTCTTGCCCGAGCCGGTCGGCAAATCCAATACGCTCGGCCATTCGCCTTTCTCCGCAATCTGCCGCAGCAGCCGCGTTTGCCAGGGGAAAGGCTCGTGGCCGTGAACCTCTTCGAAGAAGGTGACAAAATCATTCGACGACAACATCATCACCTCTCGGGATCGAGAGGGCGACAAAGCCCAAGCCCCATGAAACGTCCCGCCCCAAGTACCACGGGACCTTCGACGGGGGCGGCAAAGCGGATCACCGCATGGGTGAGTTGACGACTCGCGAGTGATCGCGGCAGGCGCCAGCGCATCCAATCAGGTGACTTTCCCGAAGGATAGGCCGAAGGCACGCCTTGAACGGCCGCATGTTTGTCGGCGACGGCCTCTTCCGGTTCCGGCAGCCCGATATTGCGACAAGCGCTGGCGATCTGCGCCTTGATTTCGTCCTGCCGCGGCTCGCCTATCTCTTTCAGATGCCGGTCGAGCGCAATGGGCGTGACCGTGGCGAAATTCTGCGCTCGCCTCACATAGAGCGCCGGATCGAGGGAGCGTTTGTTAGCAGGCGGTTCGAAGGTGGGAGAGAGAGCGATTAAGAAGGCCCTGTCGGGCGGCGTTCCGTCTTTCGTCTTGAGCGTCAGGACCCGGCGCCCCCGTTCCTCGTCGATGGGCGCAAGCTTTCTCAAAACCTTCCGAAAATTCTCATCCTCCAGGATTGACTCGTCACGCGGCGGAATGAGCGCAAAGCCCATTACATGACCGTCCGCATAAGAAAAGCCGGTGAATGGCAGCGGAACGACGGCAAGGTGAGGCGCGCGGGTAGGATTCCCATCCGCGGCATGACCGCTGATGACCTCCGGGATTTCATTTCCAAGGCCGATCTGCCGAAAACCGCTGAGCAGGGTATCCCGCATGGTTTTGGCGACGAGAGCGCAAGCGCGAAGGTCCGGCATGTCGCCCTCGACATGTTCGAAGAGCAGCCAGCGCTCACCAAAAACATTGGTCCGTTCCTGCTTTGCTTCGGACAGTGGTGCGACGCGCGTGCCGGGAAGCGGCCTTCGCCCCGCGTCGAAGGTCTGGCGCAATTCGGCAAAGCGCCCGGCATAGACGCGCCGTTCGGGGTGCCTTGCCTCGCTCAGGCCGCGGGCATCGTCAGCGCGCAGAAAGCGGCAGCGCGTGAAGCTCGCTGAATGGCCGACATAGGGCGTATCGTTGGCCAGCCGCTGCAATGCGGTGAGTATCTCATCATTCAGCACGACGCCGTCCCAGAACAGCCGCACAACCGGATCGTGCGGGCGAGTGGCGGGAAAGCGGCGCGGTTGGCGACTGCGCAAAGCCGGCAGAACGCCCCTGGCATTTTTCTGCTTGTCGCTGCTCGGGTCATTGGGCGGGACGAACACTACGGGCGCTGTGCGCGGCGCCGCTTCCGAAGCCAGAAGGCGCGGCGGCGGCAAGACCTCCAGCCATTCGAGCGCTTCCGCCTCTTGTCTGTCTTGGCCTCGCGCCGCCCATGTGGCGACAAGAGCGGAGAAGATGCGGTCGGGCTGCGGCGGCCAGTCGGGGAGTTCGCTGTCGGGGCCGACGGCGGCGAACGAGACGCCCGACACATATTCGACTTCGAGAACGAGGGTCATGGAGTCTCGTCCGCCTCTTCACCCTCACCACCTGCGCCGGAAAGCGCCAGTTCTTGGCTCTTGCGGACGATCTTAACGAGCTTGTCCTGCGGGGTGAGGCGAAGCGGTTCGGCGGATAAGGCGAAACCGGCGTCTCGCGCAACTTTGAAGGCTGCGTCGTAGAGCGCGCGAGCAGCCGCGCGGTCGAGCGCGATTTCATCCGTTTCACCGTCCGGATGCACCAGTTCCAACGGCTTCCGGCCCTGGCAGACGAGATCGCAGCGGGAGCGAAGCGCATAGCCGCGCGCGTCCTGCTCGGCGAGTGCGACAAGCCCCAACGCGGCAAGCAAGCTGCGCCCCGCCGTATTCCGTTCGGCACCGCCGAAACGCAGCCGTCGCAGTGCGGCAAAGCTCAGCACGAAGCTGTGCTCGATATGGTCACAGGTGACGCCAAGCTGCTGGATTGAAGGGGTGATGTTGCCGTGATTGATCTCTGACGGCCTCACCTGTTTTGCGTTTTTCCCCGCACCTTCTATTTTTGTGTCCCATCCATTTGCGCCTTTGAAGACTTCGACCTTCCTGAGCACGCCCAAGGGGTCGATCCGGCTGCCGGTGCGGCGGCCCGCAGTCCGGATGTCGATCTCGCCGGTTCTCCGGTCCGCCACCCCTTCCACTGGCACGTTGATGCCCACGATCTCGGAGACGAGACAGCGCGCGAACTTGGCACCCAGGCCGCCGCCCTCGCCAGTCGAATGCCAGGCGCCGAACAGAAGCGCAGTGGGCGAGATTTCCAGAAGCGCCGAGGCATCCTCCGCCTTGGCCTTGGCGAGGCGCTTTCCGTCGGCGCTGTCCATGAATGGCTCGCGTTTCAGCAGGCTGTCGCGCAAAATGGCATCATAGATGCGATGCGGGGCGTCGAGCGAGGTGATCTCGGTGATGCCGTCGAGCTTGGCCTCTCTGAAATCCACGACCACATGCGGGATCGGTACGCCGTCACGGATCGCGTCAAGCAGGCACTCTTCCAGCCGGTTCGCCTGAGACTGCACGCTGTCGACGAGGACGCACCAAGCTTCCTCCCCGTTGAGCCGGCGGCGCTCATAGACATGGCGGGGCGGGGCATTACGCCCCTCGCCCGGATACGTCGGCGGGAAGATCTTGTCGCCCGGTCCGCCGACTGGCTGCAACCGCTGCACCCGTCGGATTGCGGCGTTTTTTTCGACCGTATCTTTCAGGCCTTCGAGTGTGAGTTCCATGTCAACTTCTCCTGGTTTGCTCGTGCGTTCGGCGAGTGCGCATAAACAGGGACGCCACAGCCCGCATCGCAGCTGCCACGTCCGTCGCCACGGTCCACCGGTTGACTACATAGACGAGGCGTCTCAGCAGGCATGGACCGCCGCGAGCCGATTGGAAAGCAAGCACCAAGAGCCAAATGGCCATGGCCCGCGTCTTGCCGAGGCCGGTCGGAATGTCGAGGCAGAGCGGAATATCCGAGCGAATGAAATGATCAAGGAACAGCCGCTCCTGCCACCCAAGCGGTGCGTTCCCAGTCAACGCGTGGAAACCGCCAGTGAAGGATTGGAGCGGATTCACCTCCGTTTGCGCGCGTCGCGCCCCCCTGAATCTAGCTTCGCGGCCACTGCCACGCCGAAATCGGTCGAGCCCTCCGGCCAGCTACGGCGTTGTACGCGTCGGATCGCGGCGCTCCTTTCGGCCGCGTCCCCGAGGATTTCGATTGTGAGTCTCGCCTCCCCCTACGCTCTCCCCTTAATCTAAGGCTTTTTGGATTATTATAGATCGCAACTTTGGATTTTGCATCACCTGTAAAACTTGCGCAACTTTCGATTGAGACGAGAACAATTGCTTTAACGTACAAATGCCCATGCCTGCCACTGCGCCACCTGGCCTGCCCCGATCGAGTGGTCCAGTTTCAGTCTTAGTTCATGACGGGTCTTTGCGCTACCGCCGGGATGGCCGGCGAAGCAGCTCCGGATGGCGAAGCCGGCCACTGGATGACTTCGGGAGCTGGCGGGCGATACCCCAGTGGACACCTCGAAGAACCCGATCGTTGGCGACCTGGCGTTGGCGATGAAGGCGTTGCAGGCGTTCGCAATCAGTTCGGCGACGGCGGCGACCGGACTCTGGTACATCTGGATCCCAAGCGAATCGATGATCCGCCCGTGGAAGCTGAGATGGAGATTCCTCGTTGCCGGAGCACTCACGCCCGTCTCCCTCGGCGGCGGCTGCCGCATTTCGTTGCCCTGATAGCCGTCAGTGAAGGATAAGTTGTGTCCCTCTCTTTCCGAAAGCTGCTCCGCTCGCAATGGACCGCGTTCCCCCCGCCATACGATCCGGCATGATGTCCGCCGTTCGCGGCCGGGATACCGGCCCAGAGCGGCTGGTACGGGCGGCCGTGTTCGCCGCCGGCTACCGCTACCGCCTGCACAGGCGCGACCTGCCGGGCGCGCCTGACCTCGTCCTGCCCCGGTACCGCACGGCCGTATTCGTCCACGGATGCTTCTGGCATGGCCATTCTTGTCCCCGCGGCAGGCGGCCAGGCACGAACACTGCCTTCTGGAACGCCAAGCTCGACCGGAACATTGCCCGCGACCGGGCGGCGGTGGCGGCCCTACGACGTGCCGGCTGGCGCGTGGTTGCGATATGGGGGTGCACGCTCTCGCGCGGCGTGACGCGCCTGCTGGCGCTGCTCGACCGGCAGCGTCACGACGCTCGCTGGCGTTCTTTCATCGAATTGACGAGATAGCCGGCGAAAAACCGCGCGAGCTTTGGCGGCACGGCGTTGCCGATCATCCGCGCGACCGGCTCGACTTCGTCTTCCGGATGGAATGTGTAGTCCTCGGGGAACGATTGCAGGATCGCTGCCTCGAGGACGGACAGCCCGCGGACCTGGCTGACATCGTAGTGCCCAAAGCGCCCGTTCGACACGCTGTGGCACTTGGTCGTGATGGTCGGCGACGGCCGGTCGGGCCTCATCCGGGTGTAGACGTCGGAGAAGCAGCGCGTTTGGAGTCTGCGGTTCACACGCTGATGGCAACCGAGAGAGAGGTCGCCATGCTCGGTTTCCTCCATGTAGGCGTTTGACTCTCCTGGCTTTGCCGACGCCAGCCGCTTGTAGTTTAGCTCGCTCAGGCCGCGCGTCCTGTGTCCCGGCAGCGTCGGGTGAACAGCGCCAGCGGCAACCGGTGGGAGGTGGCCGATAGCATCGGCAACCGTGACAGTGCCGGCATCCGGATCGGCTTCCGGCACCAGCAGCTCACCCTCCATGAGGTCAGCAAAGCGCTCCGGCCGGACGACGTCCCGGCCAATCGCCATCAGGATCGACCTCTTGCGAAACTGGGGGATGCCGAAGCGGGAGGTGCAGATGACCTTTGACCCGGTGGCGTAGTCATACGCCTCCAGGGCTCCACGGAAATTCTCCCACACGCCTCCGTACCTCGCATCGCCGATGCCGGCCACGTTTTCCGACAGCACCAGGTCGGGCTGGAACTTTCGGACGAAGCGCATCGCTTCCCGTAAGAGGTTCATGTCCCGCCGGCGTCGCTCTACCCGATGATCGCTCATCTCCTTCCGTGCCAGCCGCGTGAACGGCTGGCAGGGCGCGCAGATGGCAAACAGTAGCGGCACTCCCGGCATCTTTCGCCGGCAGAAAGAGAGGAGATCCTCCAACGTCTTGAACAGCTGCCGCTGCTGTCCCTCCGGATAGTCCGGCTTACGCGGAAAAATGTCGTAGTGGAGAAAGCGTGCCGGGCTGAGGTCGACCGTCGTGTTCAGGTTGTTCTCGACATATGTCTGCCGGCACTGGGCGTCTTTGTCGATTCCTGCAATCACGTATCCGCCCGCATCGATCAGCCCGCGGGTCGTGCCCCCGGCACCGCAGAAGAAGTCGACTGCGAAGAATCGCGGCTTCATGGCGCGAGGCCGCCAGCATCACGCGCGGGCGGCATTTTCGTGTCCGCGTTCGGCCTCATCCTTGATCCGCCTTATGTCCTGAAGCGTGAAGACACGCCAGTTGTTCCGGTCGCGCCGCACGTCGTCGACGCGCCCCT
>Ga0194132_10010573_pt1 | contig 12224 bp, 10 predicted proteins | sample TA2KigOf80mmetaG_FD_148612 | JGI IMG/M metagenome (GOLD analysis project Ga0194132, IMG submission 148612) | Freshwater microbial communities from Lake Tanganyika, Tanzania - TA2015054 Kigoma Offshore 80m | ecosystem: Environmental > Aquatic > Freshwater > Lake | place: Tanzania: Lake... | reverse complement strand
AGGGGAATGCAAAAGCGTCACGCAGAATTGCGCGCCGTCCTGGTAGCGCTGGCCTTGGCCTTGGCGGCCCCCGTGGCCGGCGCCTCGGAAGACGAACAGCGCGGCTGGAAGATTGAAGCCGGCGGTCTCTCGCTCAACCTGATGATCGACGCCGCGACCGGCGGCTATCACGTCTCGAACTCGAATTTCGGCCTTGGCACCACGGCGGTTGACGCCAACGGCGCGCGCCAGGGCACGCGCAACTGGCTGGAGTACTTCGTCAAGCCGTCGCTCGGCCTCGAATACGACCTTCAGGGTTCGGGCGCCGCTTACGGGCTGTTCAGCGTCATCGGCGCGGGCACGCGCGGCGACGGTGACGCTGCCAATCCTTCGCCCACCGCAGGCCGCCCCGAGAAACTCCTGCCCGAGGACGCGGCCATCGGCTGGAAATCGGGCGACATGCTCTCCGGCCTGGGCGACAACGCCCTCGATCTCTCGTTCGGCCGTCAGTCGATCCGCATCGGAGACGGCTTCATGATCCTCGAAGGCACGGCCAACGGGGGGCGGCGCGCTGCCTCCGTGCTCGGCCCGCGCACGGCCTTTGAGCAGACGGCGGTGGCGCGGATCAACACGGCGCCCGTGCGCGCCGATCTCTTCCGGGCACGGGCCGTCGTGGATCAAACACTCACCCGGGACAACGACAACCCGCATTCGGAATTCTTCGGCGCCAACCTCGAATGGTTCGAGTCCAGCCACGAGGACCACGGGCGCTTCGAATACGACGAGCGCCTCTGGTACGCCGGCCTGATGGCGCTTCGCTTTACCGAGGCGGATTCGACCGGCGGTCGTAACTTTTCTTTCATGGGGGGCGGCAACGGCTCGGCGCTCGGCGCCAACCGCGACGGCCTCGAGATCTACTCCGCCCGCCTCGGCGGCGCTGTCCTCCCGATGCTGCCGGATTTCTCGCTCTACGGTGAATACGGCATCCAGCGGAATGACAAGACCCTGCGCAAGGTGCGGGCCGACGCCTGGTACCTCGAGCCGCATTACACACTGTGGGCTCTGCCCTGGAGCCCGCGTGTCGGCTACCGCTACGGCCGCTTCAGCGGCGATGCCAACCCCAACGACCAGACCGACAAGTCGTGGGACCCGCTGTTCCCCGGCAACGGCCCGCGCGGCATCGGCACGTGGACGCAGGGCGAGATCTACGGTCGCTACACCGGGCTCGGTAACAGCAACCTCAATGTCCATCATGCACACCTGTTGGCCGTGCCCATCGAGGACACGCTGCGCGTCGGCCTGATCCTCTACCGCTTCAACTTCAACGAGGCGGGCCAGACGGCGAACGTCACCCACAAGGGCATCATGGACGAGATCAACGTCTACGCCGAATGGGAGACGCCGGTGAAGGGCCTGACCGTCGTCCCGGTGCTGGGTGCCGGCAAGGCACGCAGCGGCCTCAAGCAGAGCCTCGGCACTGACGCCCGCAATGACCGTACGGTCTGGCTGGCGCAGATCGGCGCGGCGTTCAGCTTCTAGGAATAGGCCGCTTTTCTAGGCCTTGCTGGTCCCGGCCGTCGCCACAGCCTTGGCGCCTGGGCGCGGTATTCTGCAAGCGACGTTTCAAGGAACTCCCGCGACAGGTCGCGGGTGATGAAGACTAACATAACGTTTGCAAGTTCCTCACCGGCTACAGCCCCTTTCGTTGGTAGCTTGGAGAATATGCTTTAGTTAGTCTAAGGGTACGATTTCTCGAGCCCCCTCTGGCGGCTCGCTCCGCTACCCCCCTCCTCCTGCTTCGCAGGGGGGGAGGGGTTGGGGAGGGGGCGGCGGTTCGCCGTCACTGACCCAACTCGCTTTTCAAGAACACCAGCACGCGCGCATAGGCATCGGCGCGCGCCGCAGCGTTGCCGCCGACCGAAGGCGCCCGGCCGCTGGCGCCGGCTTAGACGTTCTCGAGCACGCGGACCTCGGTCGAGAGCATATCGAAACCGTGGCGCGCGTCGGGGTAGACGACATTCTCGACCGCGCCGCCGCGGCGTTTGACGCCGTCCAGGAACTCGACGCAGGGCGGGGCCGGGGGCCAGTCGTTGGCGGCGCCCAACAGCGCGAGCAGCGGCACGATCGGACGCCACGAGCCGCCCTTCGTCGTCGACCGGCACCAGCCGGGGTACACGGCGATCGCGGCCTTGAACTCGGCGCGGGTGATCGCGGGCGGCGGGCGGGCCCCGGTCGCGGGCGCAATCGTATAGAGCACGGTGCCGCCGCCGTGCGACCACCCCATCAGCGCGACCCGATCCGGGTTCACGAACCGCTGGCTTTCGAGGTAGGTGAGCGCACCGTAAGCGTCATAGGGCCTGACTTGGCTCGGCGATGCGGCATTGCTTCCCTGGCCGCACACCTTGCGGATATTGCGCGAGGTGAGACTGTCGACCATGAGCGCGACGTAGCCGTGGTCGCGCAGGTACTCCGCCCACGCCCGGTAGGTCGAGAACAGGCGACCGTTGCGGTCGACCATGCTGCTCAGCCATGGAGGCCGACCACGGCCGCGAACGGGCCGGTGCCCTCGGGGCGGTAAAGCACACCGGCGATCTCGGCCGGCTTGCCGCTCGCGGGATCGAGGGCGTGGGAGGGGAACGCGACCTTCTCCTGAGCCGCCGCGCTGCCGATCGCCGCACTTAGGAGGAGGGTCGCGAACAAAACAGCCCCTTTCATGCGAGCAGCGGCCGGAGCTCGAGGCCGACGCGGTCAATCATCTCGAGCCGCTCCGCGTCCTCGCCGCCGGTGCGCTCGCCCTTGCCCCAGGCGAAGAATATCCACTGCTTCAAGTCGAGCGTGCGCTTGAGGTCGTTCATGCGCTCCGCGACGTCGGCGGTAGTGCCGAACAGGCGCGGCGAGCGCGACAACAGCCAATCGTAAAGCCCGAGCTCCTTGGCGCGCTCGACCACGATCTCCTCGCGGTTCTTGCTGCGGTAGACCGAAGCGAGGCTGTGGGTGTCGGCGTTCAACTGCTTGAGCTTTTCCTTGTACTGGTCGGGGATACCCTTGCCGTCCATGCTCCCCATCGTGAGCCAGCTCGGCAGCCACCCGATCGAGCGGCGCGCGGCGGCCGCATAGCTCTCGTCGAACACGATGTGCGCGTTCCACCAGATATCGAACGTCTTGGGATCCTTGCCGGCGGCGCGGCGGCCCTCTTCGACGATGCTGCGGGCGTGGGCGATGTCCTCGGGCGCGAAGCCCATATGGATGACGGCGCCGTCGGCGACCTCGGCCGCCATGCGCAGGATCTTGGGACCGGAGCACATGACGTAGACCGGGAGATCGAACGGCTCGAAGTGGGCCCACGCCGGCTTGAAGCGGTTGCCGTCCCAGGTGACGTAGTCGCCGGCGCAGAGCGCCTTGACCGTCTCGATGTAGGAGCGGAGCAGCGCGAGCTTGGCCGGCTTCCGGCCCATCGACCACAGCGCCGAATCGCCGGTGCCGATCCCCATCATTAGCCGCCCAGGCGCCAGCTCGTTCATGGCGACGAACGCGCCGGCGGTCACGCTCGGGTGGCGGGTCACCGGGTTGGTGGCATAGCTCATGATCCGGGCGCGCTTGGTCGACAGCGCGACCGCGGTCAGGCACACGTAGATCTCGCGCATCAGGTTCTGCGAGTCGGCGGCGCCGACGACGTCGAGCCCGATCTCGTCGCAGCGGCGCCAGAGCTGGAGCGCGCGCTTGACCGAGCCATGGCCCATCATGACGCTCAATTTCCAATCGCTTGCGGCCATCGTCGGGCTCGGTCGGTCGGGCTAGCGGCGAACGTCGCGCGCGAGGCGCGGGTTCAAGGCGTCGGTCAAACCCTCGCCCACCAGATTGAGCGCGAGCACGGTGAGGAAGATGGCGAGCCCGGGAAACACGCTCATCCACCACGCGATCCGGATCACGTTCCGCGACGCGCCAATCATGAAGCCCCAGCTCATCAATTGCGGGTCGCCGAGGCCCAAGAACGACAGCGCCGATTCGAGCAGGATCGCGGACGCCACCATCAACGAGGCGTAGACGATGATCGGCGGCATCGCGTTGGGAAGAATCTGCGAGATCATGATGCGGGCGTGGCCTTGACCGATCACGATCGAGGCCTGGACGAACTCGCGGCTCCTGAGCGTCAGGAACTCGCCGCGCACCAGCCGCGCCACCGGCGGCCAACTGATGGCGGTGATGGCGACGATCACGGAATAAATGCTCGGGCTGAAGATCACCACCAGCACGATCGCCAGGATGAACGGCGGAATAGTCTGGAACAGTTCGGTGAAGCGCATCAGAGCATCGTCGACCCGCCCGCCGGCATAGCCGGCGGTGCCGCCAATCAGGATGCCGATCAAGGTCGAGGCGAGCGCAGTCGCGAGCCCGACCAACAGCGAGACGCGCGCGCCGTGGGCGATGCCGGCGGCGATGTCGCGGCCGAGCATGTCGGTCCCCAGCATGAACACCGGGTCTAGCGGCTGCAGGAACGGTCGCCCGGCGAGCTTCCAGGGCGAGGCCGGGAACACCAGCGGTGCACTCGCCGCGAGCACGACCACCGCAATCATGACGACGAGGCCGAGCACCGCGCCGCGGTTGCGGCGATAACGCCGCCAGAACTCGGTCACGCTGCGACCTCGATGCGCGGATCGACCACGGTGTAAATGAGGTCGGTCAGGAGGTTGAACACGACGACCAGCGCCGAGGTGAGGAAGAAGACGCCGAGCAGCAAGGTATAGTCGCGCCCCAACGCGGCTTCGAACGCGAGCCGGCCGATTCCAGGCCAGGCGAAGATGGTCTCGACGATCACGGTGCCGCCGACCAGATGCCCGGCTTGGAAGCCGGCCATCGAGATCACCGGCAGAATCGCGTTCCGCAAGATGTGGGCGCGGACGATGCGGCCTTCGTCGACCCCTTTGGCACGGGCGGTGGTGACGAATTCTTGGCGCGACACCTCGAGCACCGAGGCGCGGGCGAGGCGGGCGTAGACCGCGAGGTAGAACAGGGAGAGCGCGACGGTCGGCAGTATCATGTGGTGGGCGACGTCGAGGACGTGGGCGAAGCCGGTGTGCCCGGCGCCGACGGTGGCGTAGCCGACCGCCGGCAGCCAGTCGAGCACGACCGAGAACAGGAGGATGCTCATCAAGGCGAGCCAGAACAGCGGCACCGCGTAAAAGACGAGCGCGAGCACGGTGAAGGTCGTATCGACCCAACTATTGACGCGGAGCGCCGCGACGGTGCCGAACACGACGCCCAGGACCAGCGAAAGGACGTAGGCGGTGATCGTCAGAAGGATGGTCGAGGGCAGACGCTCGGCGATCAGCTTGATAACCGGTTGGCCATGCTTATAGGAGTAGCCGAGATCGAGGGTCACGAACCCCCACATGTAAATGGCGAGCTGTTCGTGCAACCGGCGATCGAGGCCGAAGTCCTGGCGGAGCTTGGCGAGATACTCCGCGTCCGCCGCGCCGGCCTCGCCGGCCAACGCCATTGCCGGATCGCCGGGGGCGGCGCGGATCAAGAAGAAATTGAGGACGATGATCGCGAGGACGACGATCACGCCCTTGAGCAAACGGCGCAGGATGTATCCGGCTCGACCCATGGGATGCGGTTAGCGGCGGCGGGATACGGCGGCGCCGGCCGGTCCCCCGGACGCGGCGCCACCGGTCAGCGGCAACACAAATCGGACGTCACGGCACCATGTGGACGGCTTCGAAGTCGTCCTTGTTGCCGTGGGCATTGACGATCACGTTCTTGAATTTCTTGTTGATGAAGTGTGGATACTCGAACTCCAGCAGCCACACGAAGACCGCGTCATCGACCATGACTTTCTGCATTTCGCGGTAGATCGCGGCACGCTTCGCCTCGTCCATCTCGACCGCGCCGTTGGCGAACAACTCGTCGACCTTGGGGTTGGCGTAACCCGCCATATTGTTGAACGGGATGCCCTTCTGGATGTTGGACGAAATGTAGGTACGGGCGACGCCCAACTCGGGGTCGCCGTATTGGCCGATGAAGTTGACGGCGAGGTCGTACTCCCAATCGCCCATGCGCTTGATCCAGGTCGGCGCGTCGACGGCGACGATCGGGGCGTCGATGCCGACATCCTTGAGCGCCTGCTTCAGGTACTCGCCGATGCGGACGAACTGCTCACCGTAGGTCGCGGCGATCGGCATCAAGGTGGTCTTCAGGCGGACACCGTCCTTGTCGGGCTTGAGGCCCATCTCGTCCAGCAGTTGGCGCGCCTTGGCCGGGTTGAAGTCCCAGCCGGTGTCGACCTTGGAATCATAGTACTTGGTGACGCTTGCGAACGGGCCGGTCGGGATCTTGCCGAGGCCGTAGTAGATGTTCTGCTGGATGAACTTGCGGTCGATGGCGTGGGCGAGCGCTTTGCGGAAGCGGACATCGTTGAACGGCGGCTTCCGGTAGTTGAACTCGAGCCACATCATGACGCCGATCATCTCGTAGCCCTTGGTCGTCATCTCGAGGCTCGGCAGCGCCTTGAGCCGGGCGACGTCGTAGCCTTCGATGTTGCCCCAGCTCGTGAAGTGAACCTTGCCCTGTTCGAGCGCGATGGCGCGGCCGGCGGCATCGGGAATCGAATGGAAGTAGATGGCGTCGAGATAGGGAAGTCCCGGCTTCCAGTAGTCGTCGTTGCGGACGAGCTTGATGTGCGAGCCCTTTTTCCACTCGGCGAACTTGAACGGGCCGGTGCCGATCGGCTTTTCGTTCCACGGGTTCTTTTGGTATTCGGTGCCTTCGTAAAGGTGGGCCGGATAGATCGGGATCGACGATGGGTCGAATGCGGTCATGAACGCCGCGTAAGGCTCCTTGAGTTGGAACACGACGGTGTGGTCGTCGGTCGCGGTCGTTTTCTCGACCCGCGCGAACACGCGGCGCGAGAGCGGGTGCGTCTTCAGCAGCTCGGTCGTGGTGAAGACGACGTCTTTCGCGGTGAACGGCTTACCGTCGTGCCACTTGACGTTCCGGCGCAGCTTGAAGGTGTAGGTCTTGCCGTCGGGCGAGATCGTCCACGATTCGGCCAGCACCGGGATCGGCTTGAAGTCGTAGTCGTACTTCACCAGCGACTGCATGATCTTGCTGCCGATCACCTGCGAAGGAACCTGCAGGCTCAGACCGATCGCGAGATGACCGGGCTCGGGATTCATCAAGCTATGAAGTTCGCCGCCCCGTTTGGGCGCTGGCTGAGCGAACGCTCCGCCGAGCCCGAGTAACGCAAACGTCACCGCGACCAAGGACGCCCAACGAACCAATATGCGCGTAGTCATGACTGCCCTCCCCTGAAAAGCCACGTTCACGGCTGCGATCGACTATGGCAGAGGAGGCCCGGCGGGGGAAGGGAGTGGACTTGCTAGAGCGGGGACCCGTCGTTGTTGACGGGCTGACCCGATACGCTCATGAGCGCGGCCAAATGGACCGCTTAGCGGGTCTGGTAGTACTTCCGGCTTGGCGCCCAGAACCGCATCCCGATCACGATGCCGCCGATCGCGAAGCCATGGATGCCGACCTGGGGCGTACCGGCTTCGACCACTTCGGGGAAGCCGACGATGGCGCGATCGAGCGCGGCGACCGCCCGCTCGGCGTCGGTGCCGGTCGCGATCAAGACCTGCGATTCGACGATCCGGTAGGTGTCGGAATTGACGATGGTGTGGCCGACTCGGAATTGACGATGGTGTGGCCGACGATATCCTTGTTGGGGACGGTGATGCGCTCGCCGTCTTCGCCGGTCAGAATCGTGGCGCCGAGCCTGATCTCCTCGACCACGCCGCTCACCTTGTTGACGGTGATGATGTTTCCGACCGCGAACGGCCGGGTCAGGATGAGCGACAGGCCGGCGCCGAAGTTGAAGAGCGGCCCCTGGATCGCGAAGGTGGCGCCGAACGCGGTCGTGCCCGCGTGCCTTAGCGCCGACGGGGCCGAACGAGGTGTGAAGCTATGATTTTGTGTTCGATGCCTGCGCGAACGGCCAACAGCTCAAGTGTCTGACGGTGACGGACGAGTTCACCAAGGAGGGCCTGGCGATCAACGTGGACGGCCGCATCCGCTCGCCGCGGGTGATCGAGGTTCTGGCAAGACTGGTGAGCCAGCGCGGCGCGCCGAAGGTCTTGCGTTCAGATAATGGTCCCGAGTTCTTGTCGCGAGCGCTTCTCGGCTGGTTCGTCGCCGAGGGCATCGGCACGGCGTTGATCGATCCGGGAAAGCCCTGGCAGAATGACGTTGCGGAGAGCTTCAACGGCAAGTTCCGCGACGGGTGCCTGAGCCTCGAATGGTTCCGCTCGCGTGCCGAGGCGAAGGTTTTGATCGAAGCGTGGCTACGGCATTACAACGCGGTCAAGCCGCATTCGAGCCTGGGCTATCTGACGCCGAACGAGTTCGTAGCGAAGCTGAAGCGCGAAGCAGCATCCCGTCAAGCAACGGGCCGGGACGCTGCGGTACCTGGGGCCTCCGCGCCCCGGCCCGTTGCATCACCACCCTGCGAGGGGCACACACAACGAAAAGCCGGAACGGTAGTCTCAAGCTAACCGTGGTCCAAAGAAACGGGGCAGGTCATAGCAGCGTAGCGAGCATTTACTTACGCGCTTTGCTATACACCAAAAACAATCACGCTGCAGGCCGCATAAGTACTGGATTATTTTTGGTTATCGTTTTTCATAATCTCGTTAACACGAAAGTGTGACGGGCGCGCCTCAGGACGTTCGCCATCGTCTCCGGGAATCTGTCGAGGAGACCGCGCTTACGCCAGGGCGTAGAGCGCGACGGTGTTGCCGCCGACGACCTTTTCCTGGTCGGGGCGCGAGAGGCCGGCAAGCAGGTTCTTGACGTGACCCTGGGCGTCCAGTCCGATCGACCGAATGTGCGGGAAATCGGAGCCCCACAGGATGCGATCGGCGCCGATCTTGGGCACGACATAAGCCGAGTCGGGATCGTTGATGACGCCGTGCCACATCCGCTCGCGAACGTAGTCCGATGGCTTCATTTTTAGCTTGGGCATCTCGACATAAGGTCCGAGGCCGTTCCGCATCGAATCGACCCGGAACATGAAATAGGGGATCCAGCCCAAGTCGAACTCGCCGATCACGAGCTTGAGTTTGGGGTGGCGGTCGAGAATGCCGCCGAAAATGAAATCGTCGGAAAGCACTGGCATGATTTCGGCGAACAACATGAGCATCGCCCCTGAAACCCGCTCGAGTTCGTCTGCCGTCTCGAAGTGGAGCGGGTCGGGGTTCAGTCCGGTGGCGGCGTGGAGGGTGATGGGAACGCCGAGCTCGGCGGCGCGGGCCCAGAACGGATCGTAGACGGCCTTGCGGTAGGGCGGGCAGCCCTTGGGCGCGGCCAGGTTGATCATCGCGCCCTTCAAGCCTTTCTTTGCGGCGCGTTCGAGCTCGCGCGTCGCCCAGGCGACGTCGTGCATCGGAATGACCGCGATGCCGACGAGGCGCCGGGGCGCGTAGCTGCAGAACTCGGCGAGCCAGTCGTTGAACACGGCTGCGGAATCGCGCAGTACCTCCGGATAGTCGCTCGGGTACTGCAGCAGCATGTGGGTGGTGTAGAGGACTTCCGACTCGACCCCCGCCTGGGTTTGGAAGTCGACCCGCTTTTCCGGGATGTAGCCGGCCTCGCGGAACCCGAACTGGTCCTGCTCCTTCTCGATCGCGGCGAATTTGCGGACTTGCTTCCCGGTCCAGAAGAACCGACCGGAGCGGCCTTTGTAGTTGGTGAATACCCGCGGCGTCAGATCGCCATGCTTGGCGCCGATTGTCTTTTCCCAGAGATCGGCCGGTTCCATCACGTGCGAGTCGCCGGAAACGACGCGCGCGAAGCTTGAGGTCATAGGATTCCTCGGGTTGAGGCCCCGATGGGACAGGGGGGGGCCGTTCGTTGATTGTCGCCGGGGTGGTGGTTGGAGATCAAGGTTCTTGGGTGGGGCCGGCGGCGTTCGCCGGTCTTGTCCCGGCGCCGATGTTCCGGTTTCGTCCCGACCGATAATATAGCATAGTAAATATATCATTTAGTATACAATTATAATAATATAGTTAAATATTTAAAAAATTTAGTATGAATGGTAGAATGATAGGGTGGCGCGCTACGCGACCGTCGTCGGCGCCCTTGAACGCCCCCCCCTCCGTCCGTAGAGTCGGCGCCGAGAGGGCCCGGGGAGGGGGCATGCAGGCCGCGTTCACCGTCGTCGACGGAGTCGAGACACGATTCTTGTTTGCCGGCCGCGGCGCCGGCCGGCCGGTGCTCGTGCTGTTGCACGGGCTCGGCATCGCCGCCGATTCGTGGTCCCGCAATATCGACGCGCTGGCCGAGCAGTTCCACGTGATCGCACCGGACCTTCTCGGCCACGGCTTCACCGGGTTCCCGGGACTAGACGGTCGTGCCGCGCACCCGGTGATGGTCGACCACGTCCTCGGGCTCCTCGACCAGCTCGGGGTCGAGCGGTTCAACGTCTGCGGCCATTCGTACGGCGCGACCATCGCCGTTCTGCTTTATTTCGCGCACCCGGCCAGGATCGAGCGCCTGATCCTGAACGGCTCGCACCGCATTTTCCAGAACCCCGACGACACCGTGCTGGGGTTCGATCGGTCGTTCGCGAACGCGATCGCCGCGATCCGCAACCCGAGCCTCGCCGCCTGCCGCCAGCGGCTCGCCAATATTTGGGTCAACGACGCCGCCCTGCCCGAAGAAATGCTGCTGCTGCAGCTCACGAGCTACGCGCGCCCGGGTTTGGCCGACGCCTACGAGGCGATCGCCCGCGCCAATTTCGACAACGACCTTTCGCGCCCCTATCGCTGCGGCGACCGCATTCATGAAGTCGAAGTCCCGGTGCTGGTGATGTCGGGCCGCGACGACATCCGCGTTCCGGTTGCGGACCTCGAGGCCGGGGTCAAGCGGCTGAAACGCGCCCGGCTTGTGTTGGTCGATCGTTGCGGGCATATGCTACAGGCCGAACATGCCGCCCTCTTCAATCGGACCGTGACCGAATTCATCGCCGCGCTGGCTTGACCGCCGGCATTCCGTCGACAATGTCCGCCGCTCCGCCGCTTCTCGAGGTCGAGAACCTGGTCGTCGCGCTGCCGCCCGACGCCGACCGCCCGCACGCAGTCGACGACGTAAGCTTCGCCGTCAATCACGGCGAAATCCTGTGTCTGGTCGGCGAATCGGGCTCCGGCAAGAGCATCACCGCGCAGGCGATCATGGGGCTGCTGTCCGAGCCGCACGTTCGCTTAGCCGGCGGCCGTATCGTGTTCGAGGGCCGCGACTTGACCGGGCTCGACCGCGCCGCTTGGCGCGACCTCCGCGGCAGCCGGATTGCGATGATCTTCCAAGAGCCGATGACCGCGCTCAATCCGGTGATGCGGGTCGGCGTTCAGATCGACGAGGTCCTGGTCGCCCACACCGACCTCGATCGAGCGGCGCGCGAACGCCGGGTCATCGAGCTTCTGGACTCGGTCGGGCTCCCCGATCCGGCGCGGTTGCGCCTGTCTTACCCGTTCCGACTCTCCGGCGGGCAACGCCAGCGGGTCATGGTCGCCGGGGCACTGGCGCTCGAGCCGGCGCTGCTGGTCGCCGATGAGCCGACCACGGCGCTCGATGTGACCACGCAGAAGCAGATCCTCGAGCTGATCCGTTCGATTCAGCGCGCCAAGCGCATGGGCGTGCTGTTCATCACCCACGACTTCGGCGTGGTCGCCGAGATCGCCGACCGCGTTGCGGTCATGCAGCACGGCCGCATCGTCGAGATCGGTACCGCTGCCGAGATCCTCAATAATCCGCAGCACGCCTATACGCGGCAGTTGATCGCGGCGGTGCCCCGCTACCAGGCCGGTGCGGCCATCGCCGCCGCGGGCCAAGCCGTGCTGTCGGCGCGGAGCGTCTCCAAACGTTTCGTCTTGGCGGCCGGGCTGTTCACGCAAAAACGTGTGCTCGACGCCGTCAAGGATGTCGACCTCGTGGTCCACGCCGGCGAAACGGTCGGTCTGGTCGGCGAATCGGGGTCGGGCAAATCGACTTTTGCCCGCTGTCTCGTGCGTCTGATCAATGCCGACCGTGGCGAAGTCGAGTTCGCCGGCAGCAATCTACTGGCGTTGCCGAACGTGCGCCTCCGCGCACTGCGCCCGCGCATCCAGATGATCTTTCAGGACCCCTACGCCTCGCTCAATCCGCGGCGCAAGGTCGGCCGCATCATCGCCGAAGGCCCGATCGCCCACGGCGCC
>Ga0194132_10010572_pt1 | contig 12224 bp, 14 predicted proteins | sample TA2KigOf80mmetaG_FD_148612 | JGI IMG/M metagenome (GOLD analysis project Ga0194132, IMG submission 148612) | Freshwater microbial communities from Lake Tanganyika, Tanzania - TA2015054 Kigoma Offshore 80m | ecosystem: Environmental > Aquatic > Freshwater > Lake | place: Tanzania: Lake... | reverse complement strand
AACGTGAAGGCCGTCGAGGTCGTGAGCGACCCCGGCGACCGCCTCGCCTACATGCTGCGCCCCAATCTTCCCGTCCTTGGCCCGAAGTTCGGCGCCGAGGTCAGCAAGGTGCGGTCAGCCCTCGCCGCCGCCAACCCGGGGGAGGTGGTCGCCGCCATGCGCGCCGGCCGCCCGGTCGAGCTTGCCGGCTACACGCTGGCGGCGACGGACATCCTCGTCACGGTGCAACCGACCGAGGGCTACACCGCCGCCGAGGAGGCGGGCTACGCCGCGCTCCTCGACACGCGCGTGACCGCGGAGCTAGCGCGCGAAGGGATGGCGCGCGAGGTCGTCCGGCACCTGCAGGACCTCCGCCGCGAGGCCGGCCTCGACGTCTCCGACCGCATCCACGTCACCTATGTCGGTGACGACGCGCTCGGCGAGGCAGTGGCGGCGTTCCGTGCCTACATCGAGGGTGAGACCCTCGCCCTCACGATGACCGAGGCCGACCCGCCGGACGAGGCCACGGCCTTCCGCGGCGACCTCGACGGCGTGAGCGCGACGCTGTCGGTCAGGAAGGCGTGAGGCGCCCCATGCCCCCTCGCCCGAGTATTGGGCGAGGGGGACGGAACGTGGATGCCTGCTCGCGCGTTCCCATGAACATGCACCCGCTCTTACGCCTCGCCGCCTCTGCTCTGGCCGCCGCCCTCCTCATGGCCTGTGACCGGAGAGACACCCCCACACCTCCCACGACGCCCACCGCGAGTCCGATTGCCTCCGCCACCCCGGTGGTCACGGCCACCTCGGTGGTCACGGCCACCTCGAGCCCGAGCGCGCCGGCTACCCCGACCGGGACGCCGACGCCGCTTCCGCCGGCCGGGCCGACTCCACCACGGGGCTACGAGACCTCGTGCGCCTCGACCTACCCGTGGGGGAAGCAGGTGACGAAGATCTTTGTCTGCATCGATGAACCGAAGGCCGGTGTCGCCGTCAGCCGGGGCGGCACCCTTGTGGTCCGTGGGTACGCTGGCGGCTCGTTCGAGAACAACGTGGTCGTCGAGGTACGTGCGGTGGACGCCGGCGGCCGGTTGGCGGCGACTTCGCTGTTCCTCAAGCCGCTGACCTACAGCGCACCCGACCTCGGGATGCCCGGGGCATGGCAGATGGTGATTCCGATCCCGGCGAACGCCACGCCTTCGAACGCGCGCGTGATCGCGCACTTCGAAAGCCCGAAGGACGGTGAGCGCGTCGCCGAGGCGAGCGTGGAGATCGTGATCCGGTAGCGGGACGCCTCGGACTATTCGCGCCGGCGCGCCTCCGCCGCGCGCGAGGCGTTGCCCGAGCCGCGGCCGTTGCGCGGGCCTACCGGGTGGCGCACCTCGTTCTCCGGCGCCATCACGAGGCCGCGCAGGAAGGTGAGCGTCGACCGCTTCCAGTCGCCCGCGCCCTTTCCCCCATTGGCGATCCCGGGGAGCGCCGCACTCACCTCTGCGCCAAACACCACGATGGTCGCGGTCAGGTAGACCCAGAACAGCAGCACGATCACCGACGAGAGCGGGCCGTAGATAGCGTCGAACGTCGCGATCGTGTGGACGTAGATGGCGAAGATCTGCTTGAGCGCCTCGAACAGCACCGTCGTCACCAGCGCGCCAGGCCAGAGGAACCGGAACGCCAGCCGCCGGTTCGGCAGCAGCCAGAATGTCAGCAGGAACGCCACGAATGTCAGGCCGAACGGGATCACCAGGAACCCGAGGGTCCACACGTACCCCAGCCAGCCATCGAAGACCGACCAGCGGCCGACCTCACGCTCGATCACGCGCCATGCCGTCGTCAGCGCGACGCCCCCGATGAAAGGCAGCCCGAGCACCGGCATAAGGAGGAAGTCCACCGCCTTGCCCCGGAGGTACGGCCGCCCCTGCTCGGCGGCGAACACCACGTTGAGGGCGTTCCGCAGCGAGGCGGAGAGCGCCGCCGCCGTCCACAGCGTCACGAGGGCGGAGACGAACGTCAGGGTCGGGCCGAGATTCGCCACACGTTGCAGCGCATCAGCGATCGTCTCGTCCTCGACGGGGAGGACATCGAGGATGGCGGCGAGCACACGGTCCTGGAACGGCTGGTCCCGCAGCACGATGCCGAAGATCGAGATGGCGAGCAGGGTGAGCGGGAAGAGCGAGAACAGCGCGTAGTAGGAGATGGCCGCGGACATCTGCGATCCGCGGTCGAGCACAAACCCGACAAGCGCGCGCCCCAGGAGGCGTGGAATCTGTCGCAGCCAGAATCCAGCGGAGGACGTGGAGGGCGTGGCGGTGGGCTGACCCATACCGGACTCCTCGACCTCAGCCCCCACGTCTCTATTCTAGTCACCAGCGCCGTACAGGCGCGGGGAGCGACATGACTGGCGAACGCCTGCAGCCTCAGCGCCTCCTTCACCGCCGGATTGTGGTGAAGGTCGGTTCCAATGTCCTGACCGGCGGCGAGGATGGGCTGCACACGCCCACGATCGCCGCGATCGCCACCCAGGTCGCCGACCTCGTCCGTCGCGGCGCGCAGGTCGCGCTCGTCACCTCGGGCGCCGTCGCCGCCGGGCGGCACCGCCTGCGTGAGATTGAGGCGCTGCGCGACGATGCATCGAAGCTGGCGCCGCGCGACGTGCAGTCGCGACAGGTGGCCGCCGCCGTCGGACAGGCGCGCCTCATGGCGCTGTGGGACGCCCTCTTCGCGGAGGCGGGCGTCGCGGTCGGTCAGGCGCTGCTGACGCGGCGCGACCTCGCGGACCGTCTCGGCTACCTGAACGCGCGCAACACCCTCCTTGCGATGCTCGACCTCGGCGTCGTGCCCGTGATCAACGAAAACGATGTCGTCTCCGTGGAGGAGTTGCAGGACGCGCGCATCGGGGACAATGACAACCTCTCCGCGCAGGTCGCCAACCTGGTCGACGCCGACCTGTTGCTCCTCCTCACCGACATCGCCGGCCTCTACAGTGCCGACCCGCGACGCGACCCGGAAGCCCGGCTGATCGAGCGCGTCGAACGGATCGATGATGTGGTCGAGGCCGCGGCGGCCGGGGGCGCGGGGACACGCGGCACCGGCGGGATGACGACGAAGGTGCAGGCCGCGCGCATCGCGACGGGCAGCGGGACGCACGTCGTGATCGCGGACGGCCGGTCGCGCGACATCGTCCTGCGCACCGCGGCGGGCGAACCCGTCGGCACGCACTTCCTCCCGGCAGGCGACCGCATCGAGAGTCGCCGCCGTTATCTCCTCTCCGGCCTCCAGGCGCGGGGTCGCGTCATCGTGGACGCCGGGGCGGCGGGCGCCCTCCTGCGCGGGGGGAACTCGCTGCTGCCGGCGGGCGTCCTGCGCTGCGAGGGCACCTTCCAGCGCGGAGACGTCGTGCAGGTCGTGACCGCCGAGGGCCGTCACCTGGCCTCAGGCACCGCGAACTACGCGAGCGACGAGGTCGCTCGTATCGCGGGGAAGCAATCGGGCCAGATCGTGGACCTCCTCGGCTACGAATTCGGCGAGGAAGTGATCCACCGCAACAACCTGGTGCTGGTGTAGGCGGTTACGGCTGTGAGGCGAAGGCGGCTTCGAGGGACGCTAACGAGAAGAACAGGTGCAGCGGATCGTCGAGCAGCTGCAGCGCACCCTGTCGCTGATACCAGGCGGCGGCGCCCATATCGATCGCATCGACTTCCATACCGACCACGCCGAGGTCTGCAGCGATACCGATGGAGCGTTGAGCAGCCAGAGCGAGCAGTGACTGTCCTACGCCCTGGCCTTGCAGCGGGAGGTCCACCGCCAGCCGGGCAAGGCAGATGACGCCAGCCGGATACTGAGGTAGACCACGGCTCACGCTTGGCGGAAGCACATCAGCGTCGACCTGCCCCGCGCGGACGCTGTAATACCCCACTACGCGCGTCTGATCGGCAACGGGCGATAGCACGTAGGTCTTTGCGATGCCGTTGTCATGGTTCTGGCGCGCGAAGCGCATCAAGTATTCGTTGAGTTCCGTGACACCGCAGTCGAAGGCGTCACGCTCATGCTGACGCGTGATCGCTAGTTCGATCCAGTCAGTCACGACTGGCGCGGCGGGATGTCAAAATCGAAGGTGCCAGAGAGCGCGCGAGCAGCAGCGGCAATCATCCCTGGCGTCGGCGGCGGTGGGTTGTCGAGGTACTCCATCAAACGCCGTGCATCGCGCTCGCTGAGGACAATGCGGTGTCGATCAGCGAGTATTTCTTCGGCTGCCGGCAGTACCCGGCGCAGCACGAACGAAGTCACGTCGAGATGCTCGCGCGCCGCTGCCGCCGCGAGCAGTTCTTTCTCCTCGGGCGTCATCCGCAGTTCCACGCGCGCGCTTCGGGTTGTCCCGACCATGCCGTCCTCCGTGTACGGATGGTAGCCGTACAAACGTCGCCCTGTCGAGGCGTCGCGGTGGGGCCCCAGGGACAGCGCCTCCCAGCCCACTCGGGTAATCTGTCTTCCTGAGCCGTCCCGTGGGAGTACCGACATGACCGCCACCATGACCGAGGCCGTCGAGAAGGCCCGCCGCGCCCGCGCCGCCAGCCGGGTGCTGGCCACCGCCTCCGCCGACCAGCGCAACGCGGCCCTCCGAGGCATCGCGGACGCCCTCGAACGGGAGAGCGCCCGCATCCTCGCCGTGAACGCGCCGGAGGTGGAGCGAGCGAAGGTGAAGGGGATCACCGACGCCTTCATCGACCGGATGGTGCTTACCGAGGCGCGGATCGCCGGCATCGCGCGGGACACTCGCGCGGTCGCCGCGCTCCACGATCCCCTCGGCAGCATCGAGGAGATGACCACCCGCCCGAACGGCCTTCAGATCGGGAAGATGCGCGTGCCGCTGGGCGTCGTCGCGACGGTCTACGAGTCGCGTCCGAACGTCACCGTGGACATCGCCGCGATCTGCCTGAAGTCGGGCAACGCTGTCGTGCTGCGCTCCGGCTCGGACGCGCATGGCTCTTCGCAGATCCTCGCCGAGATCGTGCGCCGCGAGGCGGCGGCCGCCGGCCTGCCCGTGGACGCGGTGCAGTTCATCGACTCCACCGACCGTGACGAGGTGGGCGCGCTGCTCACGGCGCATGACTACGTCGACCTGATGGTGCCGCGCGGCGGCGCCGACCTGATCCGCCGTGTGCGCGACGAGGCGACGATGCCCGTCGTCGCCGGCGGGATCGGCGTCTGTCACACCTACGTGGACCTGGATGCCGACCTCGACATGGCCGAGCGGATCGTCGTGGACGCGAAGACGGTGCGGCCCTCGGTCTGCAACGCGATGGACACGCTGCTCGTCCACGCCGGCGTGGCCGAGACATTCCTGCCGCAGATCGCGGCGGCGCTGGGCTCGCGCGGCGTCACGTTGCATGTCGACGACCGCGCCGCGCGTCTCGTCGCCGGCGTGCCCGTGACGCCGGACGACTACGACCGCGAGTGGCTCTCCCTCGACTGCTCGGTGCGCGTCGTCTCATCGATCGACGAGGCGCTCGATCACATCGCCGCCCACGGCTCCGGCCATTCGGAGGCGATCGTGACGGACTCGTGGATGGCGTCGCAGCGGTTCCTGAAGCAGGCGGACGCCTCGGCGGTGTTCGTCAACGCCTCGACCTATTTCAACGACGGGGGCCAGTTCGGCCTGGGCTGTGAAGTCGGCATCTCGACTCAGAAGATGCACGCGCGCGGCCCGATGGGGCTGCGCGAATTGACCTCGTACAAGTGGATCGTCCTCGGCACAGGCCAGACGCGAGGCTAGCGAAGAGGGTTCCGATGCTCGACTACCGCTTTGAACGTGTCGCCCGCACCGCCCACTCCGAGCAGTGGGTGATCGAGACCGCCGACCGCCCGGTCGGGCGCATCGACCTGCACTTCACCAACGCGAAGACCTACGGCACCCTCGTCGTCCAGCAGTACCTTGTCGACGACGAGATCGAGGAACTCCTCGCCGCCATCGACGAACGTCTCGTCACCACCGCGGATGAGTACCGCGAGGACTTCGTCGTCTCCGTCTGGCGTGGCGAAGACCTCGGCGTCTTCGCCCAGGACGAGGGCGACGACGATGACGATGAAGAGGTGGCTCTGTAGCCGGGGCGTCCCTTACGGATATGGATCGCTGACGCTGGCGTTCGCCTGCGCCTTCCGCTCGGCCGGCCCCCACAGTGTCTTGATGTACTCCAGCGTCGCGCGGATCTGAGCGTCGGTCAGGGTGTCGTTCCACGCGGGCATCGCGCTTCTGATGCCGGGCCCGCCCGCGACCTGTCCACCGTCGCGGACGATGCGGAACAGCAGGCCGTCCGCGTGGTGCCAGGTGTGCCCCGAGGGGTCGTGAGGTGGCGCGGGATACGTGCCGTCTGCTTTCTTCGTCTTCCAGTCTGGCTGCCCCTCGCCGCGTTCGCCATGGCACGAGGCGCAGTGGGTGATGTAGAGCGCCTTCCCGTCGCGGGGATTGGCGGCCGTGGTCGCGGGTGACTCGGAGCGCCCGGGGATGGGCGCTCCCGCGACCGCCCAGATCGCCGTTGCGACCAGAAGTCCGAGGGTGACGTAGGCCGCCGTCCGCCGTCGATGGGTCGCCAGTGGTGTCGGGCTGCCGGCGCGGGGAGCCCCGCGCCGCTTACCGCTTGCGCGCGATGACACGGTGCGCGGCGGCGGTCACGCCAGCGGCGTTCAGCCCCATGATGTCCAGGACCTCGTCCCAGGTGCCGGACTCGCCGTAGCGGTCCTGCACGCCGACGAACTCCATCGGCACCGGGTGGCGCGTCGCCAGCGCCTGCGCGCACATCGCGCCGAGTCCGGAGTAGACGAGGTGCTCCTCCGCCACCACGATCGCGCCGGTCTCGCGCGCGGCGGCTTCCAGGGCCTCGACGTCGAGCGGGCGGAGTGTCGCCATGTTCAGCACGCGCGCCTCGATGCCGTCCTTCGCCAGCGCCTCGGCAGCGCGCAGGCTGCGCTCCACCAGCAGGCCGCAGGCGACGATCGTGAGGTCGCGGCCGTCGCGCAGCATGTCCGCCTTGCCGAGGCGGAAGCGCGGGCCCTCCGTGTAGATGACGGGCAACTTCGGGCGCCCGGTGCGGATGTACCACGGCCCGCTGTTCGCGACCGCGGCCTCGATGACCGCCTCCGCCTCCACGATGTCCGAGGGCACTACCACGCTGAAGTTCACGAGGGAGGAGAAGAGCGCGAAGTCCTCGATCGACTGCGCGGAGGCGCCGTCTTCGCCGGTGGAGACGCCGCCGTGCGACGCGACCACCTTCACATTCATCAGCGGCTGCGCGATCGACATCCGCAGCTGGTCGAACGCGTGCTCCGCGAACACCGCGAACGTCGTCGCGAAGACCGTGCTCCCGAGGGTGGCGAGGCCCGCTGCGGCGGAGAACATGTTCTGCTCGGCGACGCCGAACGTGAAGAACCGCTCAGGGAACGCGTCCTTGAACGACCGCGCCGAAGTGGACTTCCCGAGGTCGGCGTCCACGACCACGATGTCGGCGCCGGCGCGCTGGAGGCGGATGAGTGTTGGGCCGAGCGCCTCGCGGGTGGCGGCGGGGGCGGGGATGGTGGTCATCGTGCGCCCTCCAGCTCCGCCAGTTCGGCCATCGCCTGTGCGTACTGCTCGTCGGACGGGGGCGCGCCGTGGAAGTTCGGGTTGTTCTCCATGAAGGAGACGCCCTTGCCCTTCGTGGTGTTGAAGATCACGCATGCCGGCTTGCCGCGAACCGAATAGGCCCAGCGCAGTGCGTCCTCGATGGCAGCGAAATCATGGCCGTCCACCCCCGCGCGCACGTCCCAGCCAAACGCGCGGTACTTCTCGTCCAGCGGTTCGCTGCGCATCGTGTTCACGGTGAAGTCGTCGTTCTGGATGCCGTTGCGGTCGATGAGGGCGATCAGGCCGTCGACCTCGTGGTGGGCGGCGGCCATCGCCGCCTCCCATACCTGGCCCTCGTCCTGCTCGCCGTCGCCCATCAGCACAACGACCTTGTTCTCCATGCCGCGCAGTCGCATCCCGAGCCTGATCCCGAGGCCGAACGAGAGCCCCATGCCGAGCGCCCCGGCCGAGTTCTCGACGCCGCCCGGTTTGCCGAGGACGGAGTGCCCCTGGAGCCGACCGCCCCGGCGACGGAAGGTGCTGAGTTCCTCGACGGGGAAGTAGCCGCATTCGGCGAGGAGGGCGTACTGCGCGGGTGTGCAGTGGCCCTTGCTCATGATGAAGCGGTCGCGTCCGGCCCACGCGGGGTCGTCAGGGTGATGTCGAAGGAAGCGCGTGTAGAGGACCGACATGATGTCGATGGCGGACATCGATCCGCCGATATGGCCCGACTTCGCGTCGTACACCATCGTCACGATGTGACGGCGCAGACGGCGGGTCAACGCCCCGAGATCGGTGGATTCACTCACGACCATGTGAAATTCCCGCCCCCCGCTTGGCGATCAAGCCGAGTATATGGAGCGAGTCACGACTTGGTCGAATCCAGCACCGGTACAGGCTGGACGCACCGCGGTCAGCAGTCCGAGGAGCCTTCGCGGATTACGCGGAGCAGCCGGAGAACCCACAGATCGGACAGAGGCTGCACCCCTCGCCGAAGACCAGCGGTCCCGCGCAGTGCGGGCATCGAGGTCCCATCGCCGGTCTGGCGCGCCGTGCCCGCCGCTCGGTGCCCATCGCGGTCGAGGTGGCCTGGGCGGCCGGGGAGGTCAGGGTGGAGGAATTCGGGGTCATGGCGTCACCTCGGGTAGCAGGGACGCTCCGTGAGGCGAACGTCCGTTCTATGCCGAGGCTAGAACAGAACGGACGTTCTCGTCAATGCAGCGGCTGCGCCACCTGTCGACGCGCTCCCTACAACCGGCGAAGTCGCGGCGAGGCCACCGCGGCGCCCGCGACGAGGAGCGCTATCGCGCCGCCGGCGGCAACGGCCCAGCGGGTGCCGAAGATATCGGCGGTGCCGCCGAGGACGACCGGGCCGAGCCAGCCGAAACCGATCGCGGTCGTCCAGAGCCCGATCACCCGCCCGCGCATCTCGTCGGGCACGCTCGCCTGGAGCAGCGCCCATTGCAGCGCGTCGAACATCGCAGCCATCGAGCCGATCACGACCATCAGCCCGAGTGAGAGCAGGAAGCGGTCCGAGGCGGCGAGCGCCAGCAGGCCCAGCGCGAACACCGCCGTCACCCCGGCCAGCAGCAACCCGCGCCGTGCCACACCCACCAGCTGCGTCAGCGCGAGCATCCCCAGCACCCCACCCAGGCTCGCGCCAAAGGTCAGCAGTCCGAGCCCGGCCGCGTCGACGAGCAGCACGCGGTCGGCGAGTGCCGGCATGAGCGACTGGTAGGAGAACGCGAACACTTCGACGGCGAGCGCGAGGAGCAGGAGCGTGAGCACGACGGGGATGCGCATGGCCACGCGCAGTCCTTCGACCGCATCGCCCCACAGCGAACGCCTCGTACCGGCCCCGTGACGCACCACCGGCGTGACTCGCACTGTCGAGTAGACCAGCACACCTAGCGCTGACGTTGAGGCGGCGAGCAGGAATACGGGGCCCGACCCGAGCACCTGGAGGAGCACACCGCCGGCGACCGACGCGACCAGCGCGATCATGCGCGTGCCGGTGGCGTGCAAACTGATCGCGCCGGCGGCGCGTGCCGGGCCAACGATGTCGCCAATGAGTCCCTGGATGGTCGGCGTCTCACTCGCGCGAGCGATCGAACCGATCGCGACGAGGGCGAGGATCGGCCACGCCGAGTGCAACCCGACGAACCCGAAGGCCGCGAACACGCACATCAGTACGGACTTGGCGCCCGTGGCCGCCATCAGGACCCGTGGCCGCGGGAAGCGATCGGCGACCGCGCCTCCGAGCGGGCCGAGGAACATGCCCGGCGCTGACCGCGCGGCAAATGACAGTGCTGCGAGGAAGACCGAGCCTGTCGTGTCGAGGACGAACCAGCCGACCGCAAGCCGCTCCATCCATGTCCCGAATGCATCGATGTACGTGGCGGTGCAGAGACGCCGAAACGCCGGGTGGCGCAGTGCGTCCAGCGCCCGGACCCGGGCGGCAGGTGCCGGGGTAGTGGAGATCTCCTCGGTCATGGCGGGACTGTAGGCTGCCTGCCACCGCCGCGCGTTCGTTGCCGCGTCAGCGCGTTGGCTGGAACGGCTCTGCGACGAATATCGGGATCACTCGCGTCGTCTTCTGCGCGTAATCCGCGTAGTTGGGGAAGGCTGCGACAGCGATCGGCCAGAGACGGGCCCGTTCGGCCGGGTCGGTGACGAGGCGGGCGCGCATCCGCTGCACCTTCGCTCCTTCACGCACGGTGATGTCCGGGTCAGCGACGAGGTTGTAGTACCAGACGGGGTGCTTCGGTGCGCCGCCGATCGAGGCGACGAGCAGGTAGTTCTCGCCGTCCACGACCCGCATCAGCGGCGTCTTCCGGATCGCGCCCGAGCTCCGGCCTCTGTGCGTCACGAGGACGATGGGCATCCCGCGCAGCGTGTTGCCCTCGCGGCCGTCAGTGGACTCGTAGAGTTCCACCTGCTTCGCGACCCATTCGGTTGGGCTTGGCTGGTACTCGGTCATCGCGGCCTCCCGGCATGCCCTACCAGCGTACCCCGCCGACCGCCCCCTACCCCCGCAGCGCGGCCCGCGTTAGCAGGTCGACCTCCCCGGCCGTGGTCACCTCGCCCGCGACCGAGGCGACACGCGCGTCCGCGAGCGTGCCGGCGACCGTCGCCACGTCGCCCTTCACGATGACCCCGGCGTCGCCGGCCTGAGCGGCGACCAGCAGCGGCTCTCCCGCGTCGGCGGGGGCGACCAGCGTCCGCGCGCCCGCCTCGAAGGCCCGAGTGGCAAGTGCGGCGTCCGCGGTCTCAATGCCCCAAGCGCGCACCATGCGTGTCGCCGCTAGCTCGTCCAGGACGGCGCGCTGGGCGGGATCGGGGATCTGCGTGAGGAGGGCGATGTCTAGGAACCCTTCCTTGCCCAGCCGCGCACCGGCCGCCAGCAGCTGCGCGGCGAACGCCGGCGCCTCGGCGATGCGTTCGAAGCGTGAGAGGACAGCAAGGCGCGGGCGTTCGCTCGCCATGACCCGTCCGACCAGCGGCTCCAGGCTGCCCTCGTGCTCCCGGACATCGACGAGCACCAGCGTGACGCCGGAGGCGATCGCCGCGCCGAATGTCGCACCGGCCGCCGCCTCGTCGAGGCCTTCGAGCGCCCGCAGGTTGATCCCCACCTCGGAGACCATCCACTCCGTGCGGCCTAGACGTCGATAGCGCATCGGTCGACCTCCACCTGCGCGGGTTCACCGTCGCGTCGCGCTACGATGCGGCCCGGAGGCCTTCGTGTCCAACGCGTTTCGCACGATCCTGTCGGCGCTGTTTCTGGTCGGCCTCGGGTACGGGGCCTTCCTCTACTTCGTGCGCCCTGCCCAGTTCCGGCGTCTTCGGGGCCGCCTCCTGATGTTCGGGTACATCTACGTCGCCTCCGTGCTCATCGGGGCAGTCATGCAGGCCATGGGCTGGCGCTAGCTGACTCCACGGAAAGATCAGGCGTGCGGATCCTCGTCGTCCCTCAGGAGTTCAAGGGTTCACTGACCGCAGCCGAGGCCGCCGGTGCGATCACGCGCGGTCTGCAGTCCGCCGCCGCCGAGGCCGGCGTGGTCGTGGAGATCGACCTGCTCCCGTTTGCCGATGGTGGGCCCGGTACGGCCGCCGTGATTGAGCGGTCACTCGGCGGGCGCTTCGTCCGCGTGCAGGTCGACGGCCCGCTGGGCGCGATCGTCGAGGCCGAGTACCTGTTGATCGAAGGTGTGCCCATGGACGGCGACGGCCCGCTCGCCGTCATCGACAGCGCTGCCGCCTGCGGCCTCGTCCTCATCCCGGAGGCCCGTCGCGATCCGTTCATCGCTTCGAGTACCGGCGTCGGCGCCCTCATCCTCGACGCGATCGGTCGAGGTGCGCGTCGCATCATGCTCGGCGTCGGTGGCACCGCGACCAACGACGGCGGCGCGGGGGCCGCGCAGGCGCTGGGGCTGCGGCTCCTCGACGCTGCGGACGAGCCGCTGCCACCCGGCGCGATCCACCTCTCGCGCCTCGCACGCATCGAACGGGTTGGCTGGCCCCCGCCGATCGATCTGCGCATCGCCGTCGATGTCCGCAACGGGCTGCTCGGCGTCGAGGGTGCGACTGCCGTGTACGGGGCGCAGAAGGGTGTGCAGGACTGGCAGGCGCCAGCGCTCGAGGCGGCGCTCGC
>Ga0194132_10010571_pt1 | contig 12226 bp, 16 predicted proteins | sample TA2KigOf80mmetaG_FD_148612 | JGI IMG/M metagenome (GOLD analysis project Ga0194132, IMG submission 148612) | Freshwater microbial communities from Lake Tanganyika, Tanzania - TA2015054 Kigoma Offshore 80m | ecosystem: Environmental > Aquatic > Freshwater > Lake | place: Tanzania: Lake... | reverse complement strand
GCTATCGCAGGCTCGCGCGCGACTTCGAGCGCTACGAGCGAACCGTCGCCGCCTTCTTCCGCCTCGCCATGATCCGCCTCATGCTCCGCCGCTTGACCCGAACAACAGCTTGCTCCTGAATCTCAACTTCCTGGATCGGCTCTTAGTACATATTCAGCCGGGGTGATTACCTCGGATAGCCAAGGTGTGTCTTTTTCGAATCCCGTTCTTGCGCGCGAGATTTCGTTGCTCAACAGCTTCGCCAGCGAGCTGAAAAACACGGGATTTACCGGAAATCTAGATCAAGCCAAGCTCGTGTGGCTTGTCCTAAATTCGGGCCGGGCCAAACATCCGGTCTCTCTCGTCATCCGAGGGCCATCAGGCAGCGGCAAATCGTACCTGCTCAATACGGTGCTCGAATACATCCCCAACTCGGCATATGAAAAGCGAAGCTCGCTGACACCGAAAGCGCTCGCGTACTCCACGGCCGACTTCAAGCACAAGCATCTAGTCGTCCAAGAAGCGGCGGGCATCAATGGCTCGGAAGGTCTTCCTCTTCTCCGTACCCTGCTCAGTGAAGGGGAAATTCGACATGAGGTCACGGTCGCAAAGTCCGACGGCGGAGGGTACGAAACTAAGTCGTTCCACCAACCAGGTCCCACCGGTTTGGTCATGACGACAACCGAAACTCGACTGCACTTGGAGGATGAAAGCCGGCTTTTGTCGATAGAGATCAATGACTCCCGTGGCCAAATCCTGGCCGCGCTGGAATCGATCGCCATCCACTATACAGACGTGTCCGCCCCATACCCGGAACCGCACCATGCGGAGTGGCGAGCATTAACTGATTGGATGCAATCGAACTGCCCAGAAGTCATGATTCCATTCGCCAAAGTGCTGTCCCAACTGGTCGATCCGTTTGCTCACAGATTGCGCCGAGACTTCGCGCATCTGCTTACCCTTATCGAAACGCATGCGGCACTTCACATGCTGAACCGCAACAAGGACAGCCAGGGTCGAATCCAGGCTGAGCTACGCGACTATGAAGCGGTCCACGACCTCGTGGCTCCGGTCATGGGCTACATCTCGACAGCCTCGGTTGACCCGCAAGTGCGCGAAACCGTCGAGGTGGTCAAGAAGCTGGTCACTGGTAAGCGACGCTCCGTAACCAATCAGGAGTTGGCGGCAAAGGAAAACCTAAATCTCGATCCCAGTGCGTGTTCCAGGCGTGTCAAACGAGTCATCGAGTTGGGCTATCTGGCCAACGACGCGCTTCCAGGCAAACCTGCAGAAATCAGGGTCGCTGACCCGCTACCGGAGGACGTCGCCGTCTTGCCCACGCCTCAAGAGCTTGAGCGGGCGATTGCGGCTCCATCAAGCTAGATTTTCCAAGGGGAGGGGTCCGCGCCCCTCCCCTCATCTCCGTGCCCAGTCTCAAGAGATATTGCCACCGCGCAATTGCTCGATGTTACCACTACATCGATCTTGGCGGGTGCGTTGGCTCACTCAAATTCAATCCCAACGGCCGTCAACGAGTGGATGACAGGATTTGGCAAGCTTCTGAGCTATATCCTCGGCCCTCAGATGGGTGTAGCGAGCAAGCATTCGAAAGTCGCGATGCCCGGAGATCGCGGCAACTTCGGACACAGACAGTCCACCTTCAAAGAACCGGCTGATAGCCTCGTGCCTCAGGTCATGGAAATGAAGGTCTTCGATGCCGGCCCGCTTGCACAGGCGTTCCCACGCCAACCTGAGGGCATTGGCGGACATTCCGATGACCGGGCTCTCCGGTTCGATGTCGGGACATTTAGCTGTCATCAAAATCGCAACGGCTCGGGGGCTCAGCGGCACTGTCCGAGCATGCCCGTTTTTGGTTTGGGGCAGGTACCAAGTCCTGGCATCCAGATTAATGTGCTTCCAACGCCCGGCTAGAATTTCTCCTCTCCTCATGGCCGTCTCGGTGGCCAGTTCAATGACCGTAGCGAGGCGAATACCAGCTGCCTTGTAGCGCGATTGGGAGCATCCATTCATGAGCCTATCCCATTCGCCCCCAGCAAGGCGTCTCGCTCTCGGTTGAGAGGGCTTAGGGAGCTCGATCAGTTTGAGGGGGTTGTCCCCGATTGGGACCGACCAATCGCGGCGCGCGGTTTCCAGAACATGGCTGAGAATGGCCAGCTCTCGGCGCACGGTCGCGGGCGACACACATTCGAGGCGCTCATCGCGAAATCGGGCAAGGTTTGCCGGCGTGACCTGCGCCAACGCCAAGCTCCCTATACGCGAGTCCGTCAGTTGATGAATGCGATATCGTTCCTGAAATGCTCCCCGCTTTGTTGGCGTGATTTCAGCCTCGTACCGCGTCAGCAGGGATGAAAGCGTGATGTTGTTGCGCTGACGGGGATCGAATGGGAGACCAGTTCGGTCGACTTCGGCTTCCATCTGCCGCGCCCAAACCTCGGCGTTCTCTCGCGTTCGAAAAGTTCGGGTCAGCGGATAGTGCCCACGACGGCGAACCTGGACCTGCCAGCGATCTCCGCGACGACGAATCGAAGCCATGTCCTGCCTCTGCTGTGGCGAGGTTGTGACAGGCTCGATTTGGTTTGGTCGTTCGGCGCTTACGTCAGATTGCTAGACGCTTGGTACCACTGGGAAGAAAAATGGTGGAGCAGAGGAGGATCGAACTCCCGACCTTCGCATTGCGAACGCGACGCTCTCCCAGCTGAGCTACTGCCCCACATTGTGACCGGGTGACCTGGGCGGGATATAGGGGAGGGGCCCTGCCGGTGTCAAGCCGGCGTCCTGCCGCGCCGAGGCGTGGCGCGGCGTTCGAAGGCGGGCCGGTGCCGCGGACTTGCGCCGGTCCCGGCCTGCCGGTAGGGTTCCGGCCAGCCGCGGCTGCCGTGCACGGGTCTGCCCATGCGACCGTTTCTTGAGCTCGTCGACATCCTGTTGAATCTCTATACCTGGGTGGTCATCATCTGGGCGATCCTGAGCACGCTGATTTCATTCAACGTGATCAACACGCACAATCGCATCATTCCGGTCCTCATGGAGTTCCTCTACCGGATGACCGAGCCGGCGCTGCGGCCGATCCGGCGCGTGATTCCCAATATCGGCGGCGTTGACCTGTCGCCCCTCGTCCTGATCCTGATCATCTGGCTCGTTCGCAGATTGATGCACGAGCATTTGCTCTGACGGGACCCTCTCCGATTTCGATGCAGGCTTCGCCAGCCGGGTCCGACAAGGACGCGCCACATCGTGCGGCACCGGCCGCCGCCGTGCCGGGCGGCGTGCGCCTGGCCGTGCGCTTGACGCCGCGCGCGAGCGCGGCGCGCATCGGTCGCGTCGAACCGGACGATTCCGGCCGCGCCGCGCTCAAAGTCTACGTCACGGCAGCGCCCGAGGATGGCAAGGCCAATACGGCGCTGATCAGGCTGCTGGCCAAGGCATGGCGCCTGCCGAAGTCCGCCATCGAGATCGTGAGCGGCCAAACCGACCGGCGCAAGACGCTGCTCATCAAGGGCGATACCAACACGCTGATGCGCGAGCTCGGTCAATGGCTCGCCACCGGAGGAAACTGACGACATGACGGCTCAGATCATCGATGGCAAGGCCTTCGCCGAAGGCGTGACCGAACGGGTCGCCGAGCAGGTAAGCAAGCTCAAGGAGCGCGATGGCGTCACCCCCGGTCTCGCGGTGGTGCTGGTCGGCGAAGATCCGGCAAGCCAGGTCTATGTGCGCATCAAGTCCAAGCAAGCGACCGTCACCGGCATGGCGATCTACGATCACAAGCTGCCGGCGACCGCCAGCAAGGCCGATGTGCTGTCGGTGGTCGACAAGCTGAATCAGGACGACAAGGTCGACGGCATCCTCGTCCAGTTTCCGCTGCCCCAGCAGATCAACATGCACGAGGTCATCGAGCGCATCGATCCGAAGAAGGATGTCGATGGATTTCATCCGATGAATGCCGGTCTCTTGCGCACGGGCGGCGCGGGCTTGGTGCCGTGCACGCCGCTCGGCTGCCTCATGCTGCTGCGTCATTTCCATGGCGATCTGACCGGCGCGGAGGCGGTGATCATCGGCCGCTCGACCATCGTCGGCCGTCCGATGGCGGCGCTACTGCTCGGCTCGAACTGCACGGTGACCATCGCGCACTCCAAGACGCGCGATCTGCCGTCCGTCGTGCGTCGTGGCGACATCGTCGTCGCCGCGGTCGGCCGCGCCGAGATGGTGCGCGGCGACTGGATCAAGCCGGGCGCCACCGTGATCGACGTCGGCATCAACCGCGTGGCGGCTGCCCTTCACGGCAAGACCCGGCTGGTCGGCGATGTCTGTTTCAGCGAGGCGGTCGAAGTCGCGGGCAAGATCACGCCGGTGCCGGGCGGCGTCGGGCCGATGACGGTCGCCTGCCTGCTGCAGAACACGCTGACTGCCGCCTGCCGCCGGCGCGGCCTGGCTCTGCCGGGCTCGGATCTGGCGCCGGTGCGGCAGTGGTCCCATCGGGCCGGCGCGCGGGCCTGACGGCGGCCCCACCCTGGCGCCTCGCCAGAACCGCTCGTCCCTGTTTATGATGCAGGGATGGCGGGCTCGATTGAACACGTCCTGGCGGCTGCGATCTTCTTCGTCGGGACACATTTCGCGCTGGCGATGACGCCGGTGCGCCCCTGGCTCGCGGCGCGCCTGGGCGAGAACGGCTTTCTCGGCTTCTACTCCGCGGTCGCCATTCTGGGACTGGTCTGGCTCGGCTTCGCCTATCGCCAGGCACCTTATGTCGAGCTGTGGCCGCTCACCCGTCCGGCACTTTGGCTGGCGCTGGCCGCCATGCCGGTTGCCGTGTTCCTCGTGGTCGCAGGACTGTCGACACCGAGCCCGACCGGCGTGGGCGGCGAGCGCGCCTTCGATCAGACCAACCCGGCGCGCGGCATCCTGACGATCACGCGACACCCCGTCATGTCCGGCATCGCGCTGTGGGCGGCGACCCACGTGCTCGCCAATGGCGACGCGGGCTCGGTCATCCTGTTCGGCGCGCTGCTCGCGCTGGCGGTCGGCGGCATGGTCCACATCGACGCCAAGAAGCGCGACCGCATGGGTGCGGCCTGGGGACCGTTTGCCATGACGACCTCGGTCGTGCCCTTCCAGGCGATTTTCGAAGGGCGCGCGACATTCGATGCCGCAGGCATCGGCTGGCGGCGCGTCATCGTCGCCGTCGTCCTGTTCGCCTTCCTGGTCTGGGCGCACCCGTGGATCAGCGGCGTCGCGCTGATCGTCCGGTAGTCACCCGGCGGCTGCCGAATCTTGCGGAACGGCCGCGAATGCCGGCGCGATGTCGCGCATGAAGCGGTCCATCTGCGCGCGGACCATGCCGTCGGGCTTGAGCCCGTAGTTGAAATAGAGAATGACCTCGGCGATGCCTGCGGCCTCGACCGCCTTCAGATCGTCGATGATCTTCTGCGGCGAGCCGGTCAGGATCGAGCGCGAGGTCAGGTTCTCCGCCTTCATGTTCTTGAGGATGTCGACGATCTCCAGGAAATAGCGCAGCGTCGGCGGCACTGTCTGGGGATCGGACGGAAACGCGGCGATCAGCGCGTCCTTGAAATAACGGATCAGCGCCGCGCGCCCGTAGTCCTCCTCGGCCTTGTTGTCCGCGATGTGGATGAAGTAGCTGCACATGACGCGGCGTCCGGAACGGCCGTGCTGCTGGCAGGTTTCGCGATAGGCCTGCGCTCCCTGGGCCAGAGAGCCGTAGACCATGGCCGCGGCAAACGGCGCGAAGATGATGTTCCAATCGTTGCGCGCGGCCAGCTCCATGGAGCTGCGCGAGAAGCAGGCGACATAGGGGCGCAGGGGCTTCTGCACCGGTCGCGGCCGGACCTCGATGTCGCTGAACTGATAGAACCGGCCTTGGTGCGACCAGCGCCCCCGCTCGGTCCAGGCGCGCCACACGATGTCGAGGCCTTCGGCGAACAGCTCGGCCGAATCCTGGAAGGCCGCCTGGAAGGGCGCGTATTCGAGCCGGTCATAGCCGCGACCGGCGGCGAAATCGACGCGCCCGCCGGACAGCAGGTCGAGTGTCGCCCATTCCTCAGCGACGTGAAGCGGGTGATGGACCGGCAGCAGCACGACGGCGGGCGCCAGGCGGATGCGCTTGGTCGCGCCGGCGAGCTGCGCCAACAGGATGTTGGGGCAGGGATTGACGCCCAGCAGGTTGAAGTGATGCTCGCCGATCCACGCCGAGTTGAGACCGATCTCCTCGGCGTAGAGCGCCTGGCCGTAGATCTCGCGCACGAAGGCCTCGGGCGTGCGCGCGTTGTCCGGATAGCGGTTGTCGCTCAGCGTGAAGTAGCCGAAATCCATCGCCTGCCTCTCCGGTGGGACAGGTTAGGCGGCTTTGCCGCGCCGGTAAACCGCCGGCGCGCGCGGCGTCAGATGCCGGTCAGCTTAGGCGCGATCTCTTCGGCGATGGCGCGCATCTTGGTCGGATCCATTTCGCCGACGAGGGCGTAGTTGAAGCCGTTGCGCCGCCAGTGCAGCACGTTCCAGTCGCGGCGGCGCTCGACGATCGGCGCCACGTCATGGCCCGAGGAGGACAGGATCGAGAGCGCCAGCGTCTTGCCGTTGGATGCGACGTAGACGATCTGCGCCGACGGCTTGCCCTGGATGACCAGGAGCCGGCCGCCCTGCAGCCACAGCCCATGCTTCGTCAGATCCGGCACCTCGAGGTTGCGGCGCAGGCTCTGTCCGAAGAAGGTGTTGACCTGCTCGGCATTGTCGCCGGGGATGTCGACCAGCGCGCGCGACTCGTTGGCGTAGATTCGCGTGTAGACCTGGTGGAAGTTGCTGACCGCGTCGAGCCAATAGTCGCCGGCAATCAGCCGCGGGAAGTCGTTGCCGCGCGCGAGATATTGTTCGTAGCCGTATCGGGCGCCGACCATCGCGAGCAGCAGACTGGCCGCGATCGAAGCCGGAATGATCCAGCGCCGGCGAGCGGTCGCAGCCGCGCGGGGCTTGAGCGGGACGGTCTCGGCGTTTTCCGCCGCGACCGCAGCTGCGCGGCCGGCAGCGAATGCGTTCAGCTTGTCCGGCAAGGGCTCGTGAAGGGCAGGCGCCAGCGCCGCGCGCAGCAATGCCGAGGCCTGTGCCAGCTGCTCCAGCCGGCGCTGAAGGTCGGGATTGTGCGCCAGAGCCGCTTCGACCTCGCCGGTCGCGGCCTGATCGAGTTCTCCGTCCAGATACGCATTGAGCGTGATGTCATCAACCGACTGCATCATCCAATCTTTCTTCCGGCGTCTCCACCGGCCAACGGTTGACCGGCGCTCTTTGTTCCCGTCCCGCTCTGCCGTCCACCTTCCAGCCGCTGGACCAGCGTGGCGCGCGCGCGGCTGAGCCGGCTCATCACCGTTCCGACCGGTATGCCGAGGGCGTCAGCAGCCTCTTTGTAGGCAAGGCCCTCGACCGTCACCAGCAGCAGAACGGCCCTCTGCTCGTCCGGCAGCTCGCCGATGAATCGTCGAACCGCTTCGAGTGTCAGCGTCGCCTCCGCTCGGTTGCGCCCGTCATCGCCAATCACCATGTCGGGATCCGCCGCCGCATCGACGGCCCGGACCTTGCGCGCGCGCAACTCGTCGAGCCAGATCGTGTGAACGATGCGGAACACCCAACTGTCGAGCCGAGTTCCCGGCGTCCACTGCTCGGCGCGAGCGAGCGCTCGCTCGCAGGCAGTCTGAACCAGGTCATCGGCGTCGGCCGCTGCGCCGGTCAGGCCCCGCGCGAAACGGCGCAGGCGCGGAATCAGCGCGACCAGCTCCTGCTGGAAAGCGGGTGTCGCCCCGCGTCCCGCTGATCCTCCCGACGTAGCCATAACGGACGGTGGTGCCTCTCTATTCCAATCGCCGGCAAATTCATTCTACCGGCTGTATCAAGCGGCCGGCAGTAGCGATTTTGGGGCAGGGCCGGAATTTCGGCCGCGATCGTGCCGTTGTCCCGGCGGCTCCCCATCAGGGGGGCCGCCTCGCGCCCGAGGGGTAGACCCTGGGCTCCATGTGACCTCAACGGAGACAACTCATGCGCAATCTGTTTCTCGCCGCCGCCGTGCTCGCCGTCGCCGGCCTGACCTTGCCGGCCTCGGCCGCCACCTGCGGCGACGAGATGAAGACCGTCAAGTCCGCCTGGGACAAGTCGACCGACGCCAAGAAGAAAGACGCGGCGCTGGTCCACTACAAGGCAGCCGAGGAGGCTCTCGCCAAGAAGAATGAGAAGGCCTGCCTCGACGCAGTCGGCAAGGCGCGCGCAGCCATCAAGTAGCGTTCCTCTCAACCTCCAGGGGAACGCCTTCGCGGGGACGGGCTCGACCACGGGCCCGCCCCCGCACTTTTTTGCTCTGCTTTGCACCTGACATGACGATCGGTTAGCCTCCGCCGCGGCAGCGCCTGCGTCCCCCATTCGCTGCCGAGGGATGATACCCGATGGCCCATTGGCTGATGAAATCCGAGCCCGACGCTTTCTCGTGGAACGATCTCGTCAAGAAGGGCAAATCGGATTGGGACGGCGTGCGCAACCATCAGGCCTCGGCCAATCTCAAGGCGATGAAGAAAGGCGACCGCGCCTTCTTCTATCATTCGAGCCAGGAGCTGGCGGTGGTCGGCGTGATGGAGATCGCCCGCGAGCACTATCCCGATCCGACCGACGAGACGGGCAAGTGGGTCGCGGTCGAGGTCAAGCCCGTGATGCCGGTCAAGCGGCCGGTGACGCTGAAGCAGATGAAAGCCGAGCCCAAGCTCGGCCATCTCATGGTCGTGCGCCACTCGCGCCTGTCGGTCTCAGCGGTCGACGGCAAGGCCTGGGCGCTGATCTGCAAGATGGCGGGCATCAAGGCCAATTCTCAGACGGGCTCCTAGCATGAGCTTCGCCGATCCACAGCCGCGGCGCATCGTGCGCCCGGGCGAGGTGCTGTGCCCGCTCGATGCGCTGCCCGACCCGGGCAGCAAGTCCTTCACGATCGAGCGGAGCGGCGAGCCGCAGGAGATCTTCGTCGTGCGACGCGGCGATCATGCCTTCGCCTATGCCAATCGTTGCCCGCATGTCGGCACGCCGCTCGACTGGCAGCCTGACGTGTTCCTCAATCACGCCCGGACTCTGATCCAGTGCGCCACCCACGGCGCGCTGTTCCGCATCGATGACGGCTTCTGCATCGCCGGCCCGTGCCGTGACGAGCGTTTGACGCCGGTAGGTTTGAACATCATCGACGGTGAGATCCGATTGGCCGACTAGGCTAGCAGCCGAAGCGCGCGAGCGTGCGCTCGACCTGTCCGACATAGCCGCCGCCGAACAGGCGGACATGGACGAGGAGCGGATAGAGATTGTAGAGGTCGCGGCGCTCCTCGAAGAAGCCGGGTGCCAGCGGTCTGAGCTCGCCATAGCGGCGGAAGAAGGGCGCGCTCAGGCTGTCGAACAGCGTGGCAAAGGCGAGCTCGATCTCGGCATCGCCGTAGTAGATCGCGGGATCGATGAAGCCCGCGATTCGTCCGGCGCGTACGAGGATGTTGCCGGCCCACAGATCGCCGTGCAGCAGGCTCGGTGTGGATTGCGCGGCAATCCACCGCTCCAGGCGACCGGCCAGGGTATCGACGCGGGCGAGCAGCCGCGCCGGCAGGCGGCCGGCGTGATGCGCCGCGTGCGCCATGTGGAGCAGCCGGTGGTCGCGGAAGAAGTCGCGCCAGCTCGCGGTCGGCGGATTGGGCTGCGGCAGACCGCCGATCAGCGTATCGTAGCCGAAGCCGACGCTGGGCCCCGTCATGCCGTGCAGCGCGGCGATCAACTCGGCGGCGTGCGTCTCGGCCGCAGCGTCGATCCGTCCGGCGGTTTCGATGAATTCGATCAGCAGCAGCCGGTCATCGGCGTAGAGCACCGCCGGGACCGGCAGGCGCGAATGCTCCTCGAGATGGCGAAGCATCGCTGCCTCGAGCGCCAGCCCGCCGCCTGGTCCGGCTGCGGCACCTGCCCACTTGGCGACGAGCGGCGCGTGCCGTTCGAACTCGATCTTCCGCACCTCGGCAATGCAGCCGCCGCCCAACGCCGAGATGTTCCGCGGGCGATGGCCGATGGCCTGCTCGATGGCAGCGGCGAGGTTTTGCGGCGTCGGCCTAGAGCCCATGCTCGGCGCGTAGCGCGGCGAGCAGCCCCTGCGCGCCGGCCTCGATCAGCTCCAGCGCGTGGCGGAAATCGCCCTCTTCGCCGTAGTAGGGATCGGGCACCTCGCTGACGCCCATGTCCGGCGCGTAGTCGAGCAACATGCGCACCCGTGAGCGGGCGTTGGGCGGGCGGCGCCGCTCGAGCAGGCGGAAATGACCGCGATCCATCGCCAGCATGAGATCGAAGCGGTCGAAATCGCCGGCCACGACCGGGCGTGCGCGCAGCGAGTCGAGATCATATCCGCGCGCCCGCGCGAGCTGGCAGGCACGCGGATCCGGCGCTTCGCCCGGATGATAGTTGTGCGTCGCCGCCGACTCAGCCTCGATGGCACCGGCAAGACCGGCGTCCGCCACCATCCGGCGGAACACGCCTTCGGCCGTCGGCGAGCGGCAGATGTTACCGGTACAGACGAACAGCACGCGCGCCAGCATCACCCCTACCTTCTGCGGGCCGCCATCGACTATGATTCGCGCCATCATGAACCAGGCCATCGCGAACCGGCAACGAGCGATCGTCATCCTGACCGGTGCCGGCATCTCGCGCGAATCGGGCCTTGCCACCTTTCGCGATGCCGACGGCATCTGGGCGACCGTGCGCATCGAAGATGTGGCGGCGCCGGAGGCTTTCGAGCGCGATCCGATCCGCGTCCACGACTTCTACAATGCGCGCCGGCGTGGCCTGCTCGATCCCAAGGTCCAACCCAACCCCGCGCATCGCGCGCTTGCCCGCCTCGCCGAGGCCTGGCCGGACCCCGTCATGCTGGTGACGCAGAACATCGACGATCTGCACGAGCGTGGCGGCAGCCGCAACGTCGTGCACATGCATGGCGAGCTGCTCAAGATCCGCTGCCAGTCGTGCGACGCGGTCGCGGCATGGAACGACGATCTCGGCATCGATTCGATGTGCGCTGGTTGCAAGCGGAAGGGAGGTCTTCGCCCCGATGTCGTGTGGTTCGGCGAGATGCCCTATCACATGGAGCGCATCGAACGCGCGCTGATCGGCGCCAACCTTTTCGTGTCGATCGGCACCTCGGGCAACGTCTATCCCGCCGCCGGTTTCGTCGAGACCGCCCGGCATGTCGGCGCCCACACGGTCGAGCTCAATCTCGAGCCCTCGGAGGGTCATACGCTCTTCGCCGAGCGCCTGTATGGACCGGCCTCCGCTACCGTCCCTGCCTTCGTCGACCGGCTGCTCGACCATGGGCGCTGGTAGGCAGGAGGCCGCCGTCGCACCGAAGGCGACGCGACTTGCGCGCGTGCTCGCCGAGGCGCGCGCCTGCCGGCTTTGCGCCGGCACGCTTCCGCTCGGTCCGCGGCCGGTGCTGCGCGCTTCGGTGACGGCACGGCTGCTCATCGTCGGCCAGGCACCCGGCACGCGCGTCCACGAGACCGGCATTCCCTTCAACGATCCGAGCGGCGACCGCCTGCGCGACTGGCTCGGCGTCGACCGCGATACCTTCTACGACGAGGCGTGCATCGCCATCATTCCCACCGGCCTCTGCTACCCGGGGCGCGGCAAGGGCGGCGACCTGCCGCCGCGCCCGGAATGCGCACCCACATGGCACCCGCGACTGCGTGCGCTCCTGCCACGCATCGAGCTGACGCTGCTGGTTGGCAGCTACGCCCAGGCCTATTACCTCGGCGAGCGGCGCCACGCGACGCTGTCCGATACGGTCGCGCATTGGCGCGACTTCCTGCCCGACTTCCTGCCGACGCCGCATCCGAGCCCGCGCAACAAGCTGTGGCTGAAGCGCCGGCCGTGGTTCGAGGCCGAGATCGTGCCGGAGCTCAGGCGGCGGGTGCAGGCTTTGCTCGGACGGTCTTAGAAGGGCGGCCGCACGTCTCATCCCAGATAGCGCGCCATGCCTCGGCGCAGCTCGTCGAGCTCGGCATCGGTTTTTTGCGTGGCAAGCCGGTTGCGCCGCGTCTCGAGGGCAGTGCCGTTGCCATCGCGCTCGGGGGCGAACCCGGCGACCGGGCGGAGCGCGCTGGCCGCTTCGTCGATGACCAGGAAACGATAGCCGCGTGACGACAGGAAGGCGCCGGTCGCCTGATCATCGGCG
>Ga0194132_10010569_pt1 | contig 12231 bp, 10 predicted proteins | sample TA2KigOf80mmetaG_FD_148612 | JGI IMG/M metagenome (GOLD analysis project Ga0194132, IMG submission 148612) | Freshwater microbial communities from Lake Tanganyika, Tanzania - TA2015054 Kigoma Offshore 80m | ecosystem: Environmental > Aquatic > Freshwater > Lake | place: Tanzania: Lake... | reverse complement strand
CCTCAATGAATCCCTCGCCCAACTGCACCCCATATTTGCTCGCAAAGTCAAACCCGCATGCCTGGCACCTGGTTCCATGGTGCCGTTTTACTTTCACAGCGTAACCAGTGCTCCGCTCTATCGTTCTTTGTCCTATTCGTCCATCACATAAAATGACACTTCTGGACAGATGGTATATTGCGACGCTTACGCCAAAAACCATATATAGCAGTATACCCCCTCTACGCCCCTCTACGGATGCGTTCAAATAGCAGCATCTGTCTAACCTGGCCTGATCTGTCCGCTCGAGCAGCAGCAGTGTGAGGTGACACAATGGGCTGGTGGATGCAATAGCAGGGGCAGTGCCGTTGAGCATGACATGCGTTCAATACGTCCTGCTGTGGGTAATCGGACACATGGGACGAGATGATTGATGTTATGGGGCAGCGTGGATGTCGAGCGTAATCTGTACGTATCCGGCATACGAAAGAACGGCTAGATGGGGCGGCGGTATGAGAACAATCAGGAAAGCTGCTCTGCTTATCAGTCAGTCTGTTTATTAGTTAGTCTGCGGTTCATCCCCACTCGCGTGGGGAACATCGCGAAATCGCGGTGGAGCGTCTGAAATTGTGCGGTTCATCCCCACTCGCGTGGGGAACATGTTTTATAGCGATAGGGGCGTGGTGTAACGGGCCGGTTCATCCCCACTCGCGTGGGGAACATGAACATCCAGTGCTGCGCCGCTATCGCACTCTCGGTTCATCCCCACTCGCGTGGGGAACATACCACGGACGGGACGTCCAAGGAAGAGGCAGACGGTTCATCCCCACTCGCGTGGGGAACATGTTTTATAGCGATAGGGGCGTGGTGTAACGGGCCGGTTCATCCCCACTCGCGTGGGGAACATTGAATCTTCCGCAACTGGTCCGTGCAGTCCTTCGGTTCATCCCCACTCGCGTGGGGAACATGCTGGCGGCGGATTCATGTTGCATATTTGTGACGGTTCATCCCCACTCGCGTGGGGAACATGACATGCCCATAGACAATGGCGGGATTGTGTCCGGTTCATCCCCACTCGCGTGGGGAACATTCGAGGCATCGCTCGCAAGTCGCGTCATACCTCGGTTCATCCCCACTCGCGTGGGGAACATCCTCTTCCAGACTCTCGAACAATCACTCTTATGCGGTTCATCCCCACTCGCGTGGGGAACATATCTCGAGGAAAAGAATCCTACGGTGGTATATAGGTTCATCCCCACTCGCGTGGGGAACATGGTGCCGCTGCGCCTCGACGACCTTGCACGCACGGTTCATCCCCACTCGCGTGGGGAACATAAAGTCCCGGGGGTGACGACCATTACTGGGCGCGGTTCATCCCCACTCGCGTGGGGAACATCTCATGGCTCCCTCCATGGATAAGGTTCAATGCGGTTCATCCCCACTCGCGTGGGGAACATCGATGTACCATCAAATGGCGCAAGAAGCAAAACGGTTCATCCCCACTCGCGTGGGGAACATTGTATGGTTTTTGATAAATTGCTGACCGTCAGCGGTTCATCCCCACTCGCGTGGGGAACATTCAATGCACCGGGGGCAAGTCGCATCGTACCTCGGTTCATCCCCACTCGCGTGGGGAACATCCACCCCATCGCGACCCAACCCAGAGAATTTGCGGTTCATCCCCACTCGCGTGGGGAACATCGCACGGCTAGAAGGCACGTGGTTTATTTGAGGCGGTTCATCCCCACTCGCGTGGGGAACATACTTCCTTCATCAGATTGATTTACCAGGCCAATCCAGTGCGCTCAAAACCTACCAACTGATTCTGAGTGATGCCACCCATCATGGTGGTTGCGCTTGCTGACTACTTGTGTCGTCCTCGGGAAGAAAGCTGACCAGCTTCGCACCATCGAGTTCGATGGGAATTCGGCGGTTGGTCCCCAGCGTCACGAAGTCGAATCCGGCCTCGTTATTACTACGCCAGGCCATGACTGCATTCCCTTCTCCGATCCCAGATTCTACCTGGCCCCAGATATGCTCCCGCACCTTGACGGAGTAGTTGCCGACGTAGACACCCGCGCGAATCTCCAATAACCACACCGCCAGCCGACCGCGCAGCCGGGGCGGAGCGTTTTCAAGTACGATGACCAGCATCGCCGAGGTTCTCCTGATTAGGTATAGCCGGGGGCACTTGTTCCTCAAACGGGGCAGGCCGTGGGATTTCTCCAGCCGCCAACATCTCCTCAATTCCAGGAATGATGCGCTCCAAGAGCTTCATCTCCCGGAAACTGTCACGGCAGGCCAGGCGTACTTGCTGCTCCGCATTCACCGGATTATTTGCCGCAATGCGAAACGCCAAGGGTACGACGGTTTCAAACTTGTAGATGTCCGCCACATCATAAACAAATGACAACGGCTTTCCCGTGTGAATAAATCCAATCGCCGGAGCGTACCCAGCCGCCAGCACTGCCGCTTCGGTCACGCCATAGAGACAGGCCGTTGCAGCCGAGAGGCACCTATTGGCGATATCGCCCTGATCCCAATCTTCGACGTCATAATCCCGGGATTTCCATTGCACTCCAACTTGGGCTGCAACGCGCTTGTACATTTCACGAACACGGGCTCCCTCAATGCCCCGCAGTTGTTCAACAGACCGGCGCTGGGGAGGTTCCTCGCCATATCGGAACGCATACATCTTGCGCACGACTTTCAACCGCAATTCATCATCCAACGCCAGCTTCGCTTGATACAGAAGACGATCGGCCCGTGCGCCGCCTGGTTGTCCAGCCGAATACAGTCGTACCCCAGCCTCCCCAATCCACACCAAGAGCGTTCCGACTCGGGCCGCCAGCGCACAGGCCGCATGAGAGACCCGCGTTCCCGGCTCCAGCATCAAACACACCACACCCCCGACAGGAATATGCGTCCGCACCCCGTTCTTATCCACCACCACAAACGCGCCGTCCAATACATCAAGATGGCCGTACTCAATGTAGAGCACGGACAGCCGTTCCTTGATCGGAATGGGTTTCAGTGTGGGAAGAATGTCAGCCATATCAAATCTCTGTCACACACGCCGGACCAGCAGGAGACCGCAGCCGAATCCTTTGGCGGGGCCGACGCCTTCTATCAACGTAGCGCTAAAGCGATGAGGATCTGTAACCGTCAGAATGCCGTCCAAATCGAGGGTTGACAATTCAATACCTTTGAGACCTGATTGGCGCCAAGTCTGGTAACAATCAACTCGGATTGAGTCTTCGAGAAAGTTGCATCCAAGACGCTCCGCCCTTGCCTGAAGCCACGCCACACCGGCCTTATGAACGATATCCGCTAAGGCAGGACGTTGATCCGGCGAAAGCGCATTCCAATTCAACTGACACTTTGCATCCATCACCACATCATGGCGCTTCCTGCGCTTATCCTCCTCGGTCCTGCGAGTTACCACGGGGTTAACGCGCAACTTAAAAGCAAGGTGATCTCCTTGCTTAAGGGCAGGTCGATACGGCTTGCTTTCAACGTGCCACAAACCAGCACGATCTACAGGCTGTTGCCGGGACAGCACGTAAAATACTGGTATCGAACCTTTGCGCTCTGCATGAAAAAGGAATTCCGCTCGTCCTGTTCGATCTTCTGGTGCCACAGTGAACAGTTTCCATAACGCTCGATGTTGGCCGTACAGATCAAGTTCTCCCATTCCAACCAATTGCTTACAGCCAACATCCCCTCTGATGGAGATACGAGAAAGCCAATATGTAGACGTTTCCATGACCATCTTCCTATCTCAGATAAGCTTGGTGTTCTTCTCGCGTTGCAAACTGCCATCGCTGACGGGAGGTTGAGGCGTCTCGTCTGGTGATGGTCTGGTGCGGGGATAAGCCAGTTTCGGCATCGCTATCCCACAAGAGCACCTGAAGCTCCTGCTGGAATCCCTGGCCAATCCGACGCCTTCTGCTTCCACCGCCAGCTTCGACCAACTGCGACAAAACGTTTTCAAAAGACAGGTCGGCTAATACCGCCTCTATCGTTTCCCCTTGCCTGATCTCTGGGTGAAGTGGGAGCGCAGGGGGGCAGGACTTGCGCCCCAGATAGAGGACAAAATGCGGTTCCAGTAAGGCTTGACGTAATTCGAGTAACGTATGCGGAGCTTGTGGTCGAGTCCATAGCGTAATGGCATAAAACACGTCTTGGCGATACTCTCGTCGGGAAAGGATTGTATTGAGATTGCTTTTAGGGCCGCGAATCAATTCATCCCGACGCGTAGCAAATAACTGGCGGGTTCGCCCAGTTCCGGAAGAGGGCACCTGTGCAGTGTGATAATCGGTGAGAGGTACACCAACGGCATCCACTTTGATCGCCATGCCATAACCATCTGCCAAAGCACGGTGATCCGCCTCCCATTCAGAGCGTTGTGCTGCGGTCTGAGCAGTATCCGGCCTTCGTAACCCTAGAGCGGCAGCCACCATCCCGATCACGGCGGATTTGCTCGGGGTCATTGATGAGGGCCGCGTCTCTCCTACCGCAATGTCACCCCACGCGACCAGCGAACCATAGAGTTGAAACACAAGGTAATCGCGCATTACACACCTCTACAGTCAGATGCAAAGGAGAGCAAGACATCAAAATCGCCATCCCCCTTCAAGGCGTTGATAGACCGACTCTCTAACGACTGACCTTGGTAATAGACCTTGTCGAGATTCGTGCGCATTGTTTCAAGTGCTGTCACCGCGTTAACCAACATGCCCTCTCCATAATCCGTAACCGGTTTCATGAACGCCAACGAAAGCCCTCGCGGTTGGCGATTGCCTTTTTCCGCCAACACATAGAATGCCTGCGATCGAGTCCCGAAGCTGTTCTGCTTACCAGCCGGAGCAACCTTCGCAGCAGATTCGACTAATGCGCGGATAGCATTCTTTGTTAGTTCAACGTTGCCACTTAAATTGTCCATCAGCTGATCACAATTTACGCAGACGTAACTATAGAACAGCCCGGCCCCAAATCCTTGCTCACCAATATGCGAAGAACCAGCGTTCACCTCCCGGGTATTGAGGTCATCCACGGCGGTGAAGTAGTCATCTTCTACAGGTGCTCGGTGGACAGTAATCGCGTGGGCAACTTGACAGGCGGCCTCAGTATTGAACCCAGGGCTATCAGCCAACATCCTTCCGAACAAGGCAATATCAGCAGCCGTATGGTCACGTCGTAACAGCCTCAGCTCCTCCTCTGTAGGTAGCCGTTGCTCCTGTGCTAAGCGATCAGCAAGAGCATCGATTGCAGATTCTTCCTCTGGACTGAAATGAGCGAGCTGTTCAATTTCGAGGTCATGGAGCGGCTTATTGGCATTCGCTGCCTTCAGCTTGCCAAACTGACTCGCAATCGCCTGGGCCCATTTCTTTGCACTCTCCTCAGGCACGTTGGCCCCGCGCAAACGTTTGAACACTTTCACTCCTTTCAATTTAGTGCGTGTCCCAATATGGTCCTTGAGCGCACCCTCAAAGAGATCCGAAGTCCTCCACGCACGCTTGAGGCTTTGGGACGAAGCCCGAAGTCTTGGCACCCCTCCCATCATGGCAGTCTTTGGCCGGTTAAGATCGTCTCGGTTGAGACAGGCAGGTGGATAGCTGGTCAGTAGGTGCAGTTGCAGAAAAGTTGCCATCGTGTGCTCCCTCCGTTAAATAGCAATTCAATCAAAGTGGTGCCGCAGCATAGTACTGATAGGCCATTTGACGACGTGGATCGTTCGGCCGTTTTTCGTCCATGGGCGACCAATGCCAGAGTATTGCAGCGAGGTCTGACAAGTTCGCTTGGTCACCCATCAAGGACATTGCTCGGCGCAGTAACGTGTACAGTTCATCGACGTCATCACAGGCTAGGATTCGACGAACCCTCAGCTCAGACACAGCAGATTTCTCGCCACCATCCTTTGGCCTTCCCATGTGAGTGGCAAGAAGCTCCGTTGTTTCCATCTTTACTCTCGCTATCAGTCCAGCTATCGCAGCCAGCTTCGCACAGCGGCGTTCTGCTACCCCATACCCCGCTCTTTGTAGCAAATGAAGAAGCCGGTGAAATGACGGGCAGAACATGACTTCTGTCAGGTTCGCCGCGCGCCTGAGTTCGGCACGTTCCCCTCGATCCGATTCCAACGATTGCCACCAATTCTTCAGAATGGCGAACGATGGGTGATCGGGGTTACCTTGGGGGAAAGGATTGCCTGGTATGGTTGCTTGGCTCATCAACGTCTCCTTATGAAATCAGGGTTCCATGCGAACAGGTTGAGGGAGTCTAAGAAGCTGGCGTAGTTTCTTCCCACCGAGAACCTGCTTCAGGTAATTACGCGCTACTGCTATGCGTCTTGGATCGACGGTGTCGAAATCACCAACTTGAGCATAATGATCAAAAGCCGCTAAAGCTTTTATGCCAAGTTCTTCATGCCAGCTTTCCAGCACGCTTAGCGCATTGTTTGGAATGTGTAACGTGTCTCGCAGGCGACGGACATGTTTGTAAAATCCAGCCTCCGTAGCTGTCCAGAAATGGTTCTGAACGAACGACAGATCACCACGGACATCTGCATCGCCGAATAATGCATCTTTGACTCTCTCTCTCAGCATCTGAGCCACCCAACGAGCACCACGAATCAGACCCTCCACCTCCCCCTTAAAGCACGCCTTCATTTCACTAGGCACAGCAAGAATCGGCATAGAAGCGTCATACCAACAACGTGCCTTCATATTGTCCATATCGAACCCGAATGCCCATAATTGCACGTCTTCCCGTGCTAAAGATCGAAACTGCTCGATGGTCTTGGCAGGGCGACGCTCGGTGGTGCCGTCAATGCTGTTCTCAACGAGCCCAAGCCAATGCCGATAGCCGATACCTCCTGGCTGGGGATGTACCGGGCTAGGGATATTGTCTTTTACATAGTGGGGGCTCAAGGGATGTTCAAAGCCTTTGTAGTTCACGCCATGATTCTTCGTGACAAAATGGCGGCAAACAGCTGTGATCATTGACCCACAAAGGTCGCAACCCAAAGGCTCACTGAGGGTGTCAAAGCGTAATCGAATGCGCCTTGGCATGGCCCAGTATTGTTGATCGGGATGAATATCGACTGGCCCAGTCGTTACTGTTGGTGAGCCAGGTTCGCTTGTGCGCGTCTGTGCAAGCCAAGGGAAACGGTCTGCTTCACCAGACTTGCCTAGATCAACGGTAGTACCGTAGCGCGCGTTAATCAGAACATTCTGCCAACACGTCTCCCAGAGAATATCCCCAAGCACCAAGGTAGTCAGAGGCCCTCCGCCACGGAGACTAGTCCGATGTCCCTGTCCGCCAGATGGGGAGTTAGTCTGGAGAGTAAACAGTGCCGTTACTGCACACGGCAAACACATCTGATCTACTCGCCCACGTTTAATGAAGTGATCCGTGCTATCTTCCTGCGTCTTCTCCCCAGGGGCTTCGATTAGGAGGTTTGCAACATTCGACTCTTTGCTCAGATCAGAAGGTGTCCAGTCCTGCAAGAATGCTTTTTTGCCTTCTATCTCGAAAGCTCGTTCCACTGTCGAAAAACGCTCGCGCAACGTCTGCGGCGATGGCGGCTTCTCTCGCCAGTCCCACCACTCGCTTTCAGTAGGCGTACAGGTGGTTTGCAGCAGGCCAATGAGGAACTGAGTCAAGGCGCCGTCAAAATCAGGACGAGGGGAAACAATAGCAACAATGGGACTCTTCCCCTCTATAAAATCAGTGATGCGCCAGGGCTCAACTTTCTCGCGTGTCCCATCCTGCCGTTTGACCGGAATCCACTGCTCATAAATCAGATTCATCGATCACTCCTTTCTCCACAGTCAGCCCCACGACGGGCGAGTACGTAACCCGCACCTCTTGCCCCACATCGTTCTTTGCATAACCTCGCCAGGCTTCCCCCTCTCTCTTCAGAGGTATGATCACAACATACCGACCTTCGTCATGCATGGACTGTCTTGCTTTCGTTAACTCTTCGGCATGATGCTCACTTTCTATGGCGATCAGACGATGAAAGACGGTCAACTCAGATAAGGCCCATTCCAGCCCTGTGGTGGTTTGTGCCCAAGGTTGGAGGGCTCCGTCCACCAAGCGCCCTAACCGGATGCGGGTAGTTTTCTCGCTCAGTCGAGTAGGCGCTTCGCCTTCGTCTTCCCACTGGCGACTCGTGGAGCTGTAGCCTTCGTCAAAAGCCAAGACATTACCACGGGCCATCCCCTGGTCGGCTCGGCATATGCCATCGGCGTTCAATGCTATATCTCTCAGTCCTTCCGGCAACCTATCAAAAGCCTCCTCGTCATAAACGGTTTCTATCATCTCACGCGATTGCTTTGACAAATCAAATCCTTCATGCTGCTTAAGCCAGCGTGCCGTAAGCCAAAGCTTGCCGTGGTCGGGATAGACTTTCCCTCCCTTCGGTAACAACTCACTGATCCACCCTTTTCCTGCATCTTCGGTAGGCACAGGCATAAGCACGGCCAATCGTGGTCCTCCACGTCCATCGGAAGATCCAGGCTCATATAGCCGGGCACCATCAACAGCACGAACGTGGCGCTGCAATCGTCCAGCCCGCTGGACGATCAAATCAATCGGAGCGAGGTCGGTCACCATGTCGTCAAAATCCACGTCCAACGATTGCTCGATAACCTGTGTGGCAATGACCAACTTCCCGCGTCTTGTGGCAGCGGTGCTCGCTGGGCCAAAGGTGACACCTATTTCCTTTCCGATCCGGAGTCGATCAATCAAGGCACAGCGCGCATGAAACAAGATTGCGGGAAATTCAGGATGAGCGGCATTCCAAGTCTTCCAGCTTTCCACTGCATCGGCCACGGTGTTGCGCACCCATACGACGCAGCGCCCTTGGACCACGGCTTCATACAGACGATCGAAGCTTTGTGTTGCCTCATGGAGTGGCTGAACACTTACCCTTCTTACACATTCTGTTCGTAGTGCGAGCGGACGCTCAACAAGCCCTTTTGCCGAAAAATGACTTGCCAATGGATAGTCGGTTTTCTCCGGATGGGCTATGGGGGCTTCTGCCCCTATAGCAAATGCCTTGATATAGCGAGCTCGTTGAGCCAACGGAAGGGTTGCTGACAGGAGAATAGCCGAACCTCCGAGCGCAGCGTGGAAGTGCAACAATCGAGATAACAGCTCGCCCATATAGGCATCACAAGCATGAACTTCGTCCACGATGAGGACTTTGTCTGCAAGTCCAAATAATCGTAGCGCCTGATGTCGTCGAGGCAACACTGCGAGCAACGCTTGATCTAAGGTGCCCACACCGAAATCTGCCAAAAGTGCTTTCTTGCGGTTATCAGCCAGCCAGGCAGTGCAAGACTGAGAGGCGGACTGCTCTTCTGTCACGCCGTAGCCATGATCTCGTTGAATTGCTTCTTCCAATCGAAGTTTTAGCCGATCAGCTGAGTGCGCTAAGGCCAGTTGGGCGTGATCTTCGGCAAAAAACCTTTTCCATGCCTTATCACGCCGTACTCGCTCAAACATGGCATCCGCAGTTGCCATGGTCGGGAGGGCAAGATAAATGCCTCGCCCTTGCCCCTCTGTCATTAGCCGTGCAGCCAGTGTTAACGCAGCTTCGGTCTTGCCTGCCCCTGTAAGGTCTTCCAGCACAAAGAGTTGTGGACCGCTTTGGATCTGAATCGTCTCGGCCCAAGCTTGCAAGGGTGTTGCGGAAGTGATGTAAGGGAACAGTCTTTCAAGCCCCGGGAAGATGGCCGTGGTAAGTGCTAAACCGCTCTCAGCAATGGCTGTCTCCGCGTGCGGAAGAGCGACCTTCTCCCAGTACTCAGTCGTACTCAGTTCAGGCTTCTTATAAGGAAACCAGCGTGTGTTTGAGCCTAACCAATCTGCAGTCACTGCGAGCCCTGCAAGCATCCAAGAGGCTTGTCGGTACCGCTCCACTTGCCCCTGTACAAGCGCTGGCCATTGAAAATTCCGAGGCATCAATAACTCTATTGCATCGAGAACGAACCGCCATACATCCTTTCTCACTGGATCAGGAAAATGATCCCTGATGAGCAAAGCCGAATCCCCTCTTGAGAGATTCTTAGGCGGTTTCCCATGATGACCGGTGATGGCTGCCAACCATGGTTGCAGGCGTTGCCCACCACGTTGGGCAAGATCAAGTTGATTCAACCATTGAGGCAGCTTTTCAAGAAGCAGTTCATAGCCAAAAGTGTCGTGCCGTTCCCCATGTCGAACACCATCTGTCCGGCCCTGGAGCATCTTCCACAAATCCGGGCACAGGCTTTGAAAGCCATCGCCAAACTTGCCAACATCGTGAACAGCCAGGAGAAGTGTGACCCATTGCCGCAATACCTCTGAAGAGAGCCCAGATAGCCGTTTTAGTTTTTCAAGACAGGCTGGTTGCGAGGCAAGCAAAAGGTACCCGCATGCTGCTACATCCAGGCTGTGATACACGAGCGGATGCCACGTTGTTATTCCAGTATATTTCTCGTCAGCCTTACCCCAGTAGTGGAAATAATTCTGCATGCTGAAACCGGTTTAGTTCTGATGGCTTCACTACATTAGCTTATTTCACCAATGACTTGTTAAGACTTGACTCATCATTCATCCAAGAAGATTCCAGCCAGACGCCCCACACGTACAGGGAGAAATCAGGGTCTTGCATTGATGCATTGGTCATTTATCATGCGTTTCGTCGCAAGCTTCCGTCGCAACGCAAAAGGTTCGCTACGGTCAACGCTGTTCATCGTTTCATTCATGAGCAAAGTCTAATTGTCACAAATGAATGGAGGAGGCTAAGTTGTTCGAGGTTCGTTGGAAGGCTAGGCCGATTGCCTAGGAGTGTCAAGGCGAGGCTTTGTCGGCAGGACGGTACCGGCAAAAAGAGAACCAGACGACTAGCGCCTTGGATGTACCATCCATCCACATTCTACATTGTCAGATTGGTAATCACTTGGGAATGCCGTATTTTCCCCTGATCGATTTCGCTATAAACTGAGCTTCGAGGACCAGGGCATCATTTTCGGACTTTTCCTTGAAGCAAAGAATCGTATTCGTAGCACCGGGTTTTGAGATGTAGTAGGTGTTTCCCCCGTACGTTGTTGTCGTCGCGTTTCCATAGGCATGTCGTCCCGAGCCGTACGCGGTCGCCGTTGTGTGAGATGTTGACGGGTCTGTATAGCTGCTGACGGAAGAGTCCTTTTCTGAACTGACGATGATGAAGTACCGGAACCCATTCTCAAGCGCAAGCTCTGCTGAGCGAAGAAGCGCAAAATCGGCGGCACGTTCTCGGCTCGTATAGCCATTTCCCTTGAATGAGACTTTAAAAATGTCCTCCCTCAATCGAGTCTCCGAATACCCTCCCGAGAAGCTTTTGGGTTGGTAAGACGTGGCGCACCCGGCGAGGAAAACCAGAAACAATAGGAGGAAGGGCGTCCGCATATCTGGTTCACCGCCTTATGCGGGGAGATTGGAGCAGTCAAGGAGACCAAACGGACCTCGCTGCGGCCTGCGAATGCTAAGCTTTCCGTAGTGGCACGTCAAGGCAGCTCCCGTGCCCTATCATTGCCCCCTGTCACCTTGTGTTGCTCCGGGTGCTTTCGAGTGGTATCGTCGGGCATTCTTGGTGCTGCCTTATTTTGCATGGATCCAACAGGATGGGGATATGCCACGGAAGCCGAAAATCACACCCAGTCAAGTTACTGCGATTGTAAAACGACTCGCCAATGCAAAGCGACTCGACAAAGCAGCTTCCGCCTCGGAGATTGCAGAGACTGTCAAGGTATCCCAGACCACCGTTGAGCGCGTGCGGGCTGACTACAATGCGATTACATTGCAAAATGAGCTTTCACGCCTCGCTCCTGATGACTCCTTGGCAGATATTGAATACAAGCGAGCCGAAAGGAGAGCGCGAGGAGTCAATAAAGTATGGCGTGACGCTATTGTGAAAGGAATGCGTGACTCAATATCTCTGAAAGACCTTATCGACCCTCTGCCAGACGACCCCCGAAGAGTATTCGTTCCCCATAAGGCAGACCCCCAGCACGATTCTGTTGTTCTTCTTAGCGCGCTTACCAAGACGCAGCGCGATTCTCACTAAACCCCGATCTATCCAAGACTTCCTTCTCCCAATCGTCGCCTAAACAACGCCCGTTTCGTGTCGGTTTAGACAATCCCCCGCTGTCGATCAAATTCAGATCTATCTTCACGACTGACGCGGTACGCCGCATTGGGCGGCGACGGAACCAGGGGGAATTT
>Ga0194132_10010568_pt1 | contig 12231 bp, 16 predicted proteins | sample TA2KigOf80mmetaG_FD_148612 | JGI IMG/M metagenome (GOLD analysis project Ga0194132, IMG submission 148612) | Freshwater microbial communities from Lake Tanganyika, Tanzania - TA2015054 Kigoma Offshore 80m | ecosystem: Environmental > Aquatic > Freshwater > Lake | place: Tanzania: Lake... | reverse complement strand
TACTCCGCGTACTGTGTGGATGAGCGGGTGTTCCTCGCTCCGATCAACTTCCTGCCTTAGACGACTGACGTGTACGTCGACCACGTTCGTCTGAGGGTCATAGTGAATATCCCAGACGCCTTGTAGCAGCATTGTCCGCGTCACCACTTGTCCGGCATGTCGGGCAAGAAATTCCAAGAGGCGGAACTCCCTGCTGGTGAGGTTAAGCGCACGGACTCCGCGCGTGGCCCGCCGCGCGAGAAGATCAAGTCGAAGATCGTCCACCTTGAGGGAGGTGAGAGCGGTCTGCGTCTTACGCCTCGTCAGGGATTCCACTCGCGCCGCCAACTCCTCGACCGCAAAGGGTTTGCCGAGATAATCGTCGCCACCCGCCCGCAGCCCGGCGACCCGCTCGTCGACCGAGTCGAGGGCAGACAATACGAGAACGGGCGTGGACCGTCCGGCATATCGCAGGGCGCGCACGAGATTGAGGTCGTCGATTCCGGAGAGCATCCGGTCTGTGACGATGACGTCGAAGTGATCGGACAACACATTTTCTAGACCGATCCGTCCATCCGCACAATGCGCCGTCTCATATCCTCGGGCACGCAGGGTACCGATGATTTCCGCGGCCATCGTGTCGTCGTCTTCGATGAGGAGCATCCGAGTCATACCGATCGACACTTGATGGTCTCCGGTCGTGGCATGCTAGGGCCATGCGGTTAACTATAGTCGATCGCCGAGGTGTGGCCGCCACGCTGACCGCGCTCAGCGTCATGGTGCTGACCTTCGTGGGCGCCTTCACGTGGCTGCAGTACCGCATGATGGCTGTTCATCAGCGCCAGATTCTGCAGTCCATGCAGCAAGAGTTGGTGTCGCGCCAAGAGTACGAGAAGGCCGCAGGGCGAGAGGCTCCGGCTAACGGCATCGAGATCCGGAACCGAGTGGGCACAGACGGACGTTATTTCGCGCTCTTTACGTCGGCTCAGCAGCCCGTGGTCGGCAGCCTTTCAAAAATCCCAGCCGGAACGCGAGTTTTTGAGTCGCCGTTTAAGCCTTACTGGGTCGAGTTGCCGGATGGAACTCAGGCTCATGTCTCTCGTGTCCAGAATGACGATGGCTCAATTTTCGTGTTGGTTCAAACCGACCAAGATCAACGGGAGATCGCCCAATCATTGGGCCGAGCGGCAGCGGCGACCACCTTGATCGTCATTCTGATCGGCGTGATCACGGCAAGCTTCCTAAATCGATACATGCTCGACCATATACGTAGTCTCGCAATGACTGCTCGCCAGATACTGCGAGGTCAGATGACCGCGCGGGCACCGTCACGACAACGACTCGATGCGATGGGCGCGCTCACTGCTACCTTTAACGAAATGCTCGATCAAAATGAGTCTCTCGTGACCGGCATGCGTACCGTGACGGAAAGTCTCGCGCATGATTTGCGCTCACCTCTGATGCGAGTCGGTCGATCAATCGCGGCGGCTCTGGAAGCAGACAACGACGCGGTTCGTATGCAATTACTGATGGATGCGGAGAACGCCTCCACGCGTGCCCTGCAAACGTTCAACGCTTTAGTCGATTTGGCACGAGCAGAAGCTGGACTTTCCCGCGACTCGATGGAGAAGCTTGACGTCGCGTCGATCGCCACGGACATCGCTGAGTTGTTTGAACCCTTGGCCGATGAGCGAGGGCAGCGTTTGGAGCGCGCCATTGACTCGGTCAAGGTGTTCGGTCACTCGCAAATCGTCAAACAAGCACTCGGTAATTTGCTCGAAAACGCGATCAAATTCTCTCCGCCGGGCTCGACGCTGAGACTAACGGTCAAGCCACCTGGAGAGCGAGCGGGTGCAGAGCTCATCGTCGAGGACAGCGGCCCCGGAATTCCAGAACATGCGCGCGAGCAAGCCGTCCGTCCCTTTGTGAGACTGGAGAGTTCCGCTCGTCAGCCCGGGGCAGGACTCGGACTCGCTATTGCAGCGGCCGTCGCTCGCTTACACCAAGGAAAGCTTATTCTGGAAAATGCGAACCCGGGGCTCAGGGTGCGATTGCAGTTCGGTTGTCAGTAAAGGTCGTTTCTTTGAAGGGCCACTTCATGCAGACCTCAAATCCGGATGAACGGCACCCGTCCTGGCTCAGGTTACGGGAGTCGATACGACCGCGGTACCCGCGAATGACCTGACCGGCAATCGCGAGTTCGAGTCCGATACTCGTGTCCGTTCGTTCGCTACCATTTGCAGCGCTTCTATAAAAAGGCTCGAAGATTTTCGCGAGATCCTACACTGGGAGCCCAGCTCCGGGGTCGCGAACACGCACTCTTGCGAAGCGCTCATGTTCGTCGACGAGTATCTCCACCGACGCACCATGCAGAGTGTGCTGAAGCGCGTTTCGCATGATATTTTCCACCGCCGACTGTATCCAGTGTCGATCACCGATAATATGTCGGGGCGAGTCAGGTAGCGGACTTGAAAGAACCTTTCCAAGTTGCTCTGCCTCAAACGCGGCATAAGCAAGTATACGTTCTAAAATCGAGTGAAGTTCGAGAGGCTCTGGCCTCCAAGCGACCGCACCCGACTGAAGACGGGAGACCTCCAGAATTTTGTCGATGCGCTCATCGAGTCGAGTGATCTCCCTGTCGATGCGCGCTGCCGTCGTGGCAGCGGCAGCGTCGTGTTGAGCCAAAAGCCCCGATGCCAGTCGTATCCGAGTGAGCGGCGAGCGTATCTCGCGCGAGATATCGCGCAGCAACTGCTGTTGCCCCTTGATGAGTGAACTGATTGGGTCGCCATCGAGTTGAGAGAGCGAGCGAGTTCTCCGATTTCGTCGCGTCTTGATTGCGCAGTTTGGGATACACGCGAATCCAGTTTTCCGGTTGCCAGATCTTTGGTGGTTTTCTGAAGTTCAATGATTGGACGAATGATCGATCTTATAAGTAAAAAAACCGACCAAAACCGTAAAAAAAGAGAGCGTCAACAAGGAAATAGGAATATCCCGTAACACACCGAAACCCGCACGCGGATTGATGGCGATCAGTCGAAATACCTCGCCCTCGTCGCTAATCAGTTCGGGCGACTCTGTCGGAAGATTGAGAAACACGGCGGGAAAGTCATAGGCAAAGACATCGTCGGTCGAAGCTGGGAACTCTGGTGACGAATTCGGATGTATACGTCCGAGTGGGTCTTTGCCGTTCTCGTCGATGATGAGCACATCGAGACTGACGGAGGATTCGACGGATCTGCGCTCTGCCCCGGCTCTGAGGGAAGATACGCCACCGTCGGCCAAGGCATCTGCGGCCTCTTGTGCAGCCACTAATCGCTCAGCCTCAGCGGCATCTTTCCGTTCGGCGATCATCCAGGAGGTGACGGCGATCGTGCCGACTCCCGCGACCATCAAGGCTACGAAAAATGAGACGAAGATCCGGAGCGCGAGTTTGCTCATGTTGACCGGCGTCGCAGGCGCTCAGCGGGGATCCAACTCGATGAGCTCATAACCTGCGCCGCGTACCGAGCGAATTTCTATTCCACTCTGATCCGATCGGTCGAGTTTTCGGCGGAGATTGCTGACGTGGGTGTCGATGTTGTGATCATATAGCGTGAGTTTCCGACCAAGTGCTCGCCCGGTAAGCACTTGGCGTTCGACGGGTTGAGCTGCCTCTTCCGCAGGCAACTGAAGAATTCGGAATCCCGCTGCTGTCAGATCGAGCGGATGTCCACTGACCGACGCGCGTCGGTGTTTTAAGTCCAGGCTGATGTGACCGATCGTTCGAGTCGACTCGGAGTTCGACGGTTAGGGGCCTGCTGAGGACGGACGTAAGATGACTCGAATGCGAGCGATGAGCGCTCTGGGATCAAATGGTTTGGCCAGATAATCCGACGCACCGAGTTCGAGACCGAGTATGCGGCCGATCGCCTCGCCGCGTGCGGTGAGCATCATGACCGGCAGACGGGGCTTGATTTGATGAATGTCCTTGAGGGTTTCAAATCCACTTTGCCCTGGAAGCATGACGTCGAGAATGACGAGGTCTTCAGGATTTTGAGATAGACCGGCGAGGGCGGTCGAGTCGTTATTTGCCCGGGTGACTTCAAAATCCTCATCAACCATGAACTCCTTGAGCATCGAGGAGAGATCATGATCGTCATTGACAAGCAGGACGCGCGAGGTCATCACGGGAAATGCTGCGACGATACTGTTCATTTGTCAGCCTGTAGCGGGTGGCCTCACAGAACTTTACATACTGTTTTCGCATCTCTCCGTTCATCGGCGGTCGAACTAGGTGAACATACGCTAACCGCGGGCGATTAATCGGAGAACATGTGATGAAAATGGCGTTGTCTATCGCGGCTTTAGGTGCCGCGCTTGTATCGATGGGCGCACAGGCTCAAATGCCTCCGCCTCCATCCGGTGCGCCGGATGCCCGCATGGAGGGTCTGGGTGTCGAGCGTCGCGAGATGCGACGAATCATCGTACGGGGCGATCAAGACGGATCGCGCCCTATCATTAGAATGGAGCGATCCGGTGCCGATTTCATCCGCGCCTATGGTCTCGATCCGCGGATGATCCTGCGGATGGCTGATGCGCTGGAGCTTACTCCCAAGCAGCGAGGAAAAATGACTGAGCTCGTATAGACTGTACGTCCGGGAATGAAGAAGCTTGCCCGAGACATTCGAGCGGAGTCGCAGCGTCTCAGAAATCTCGATGCGGGTGACGCGGAGTATGTGAGTGAGAGTGCGGCAATCGCACGAAAGATGGGTGAGCTCACCACAAGCCTCGTCCGGCAAGGCGCTGATCTTCGCGGCAAGATGTGGCAGGTGTTGACGCCCGATCAGCGTAAGCACGCTAAGACTATGCGTGAGCGAGTGCGTGAACGCATGAAGGATCGCATCGAGATCCATCGCGGCAAGCCGCGAGCGTTAGCGCTGGAGGAGATCGACTGATCTCCCGAAAAGCAGAAGGCCCGGAACGCATGACGCTCCGGGCCTTTTTTTATTGCTCTTTTACGAGAGGCTGATCAGTTGACCATCGCCTTCAAGTTCTTGAGCGGCATCGCGCGAACCTTCTTAGAGGCCGGCTTTGCCTTGAACATCATCTTCTCGCCCGTGAAGGGGTTGATGCCCTCACGCGCCTTGGTGGCGGGCTTCTTGACGACCTTCAGCTTGGCAAGGCCCGGCAGCGTGAAGAGACCATGCGCGCGCAGGCTCTTCTTGATCTGACCGTTCAGAGAATCAAAAACCGCCGCCACATTCTTACGGGACAGCGAGGTTTCTTTTGCGATCTGGTTGAGGATTTCCGACTTGGTCGGAGGACCACCCTTTTTCGCCATCTTGGAATACTCCTGGTTTTTAGGTTTGCGCGTTGTTTTACGCGTTGCGAACGGGGCGAAAAATAACATAGAGCCACGTCCTAGCAAACACTTTTTGCGATATTTCGGCTGAAAAATTAGCCTTTTCGTCTTGCCTTTTCTGACGTCGCGTAATGTAGCGCGCGCTCATCGAATGAGTATCAGTAACACCTGGATGATGATTCCGGCCCACATAGGAGACAGATCCAGCCCTCCGATTGCCGGAACTGCGTTGCGGATTTGCTGCAGCACGGGCTCGCAGAGCGATTCGAGCAGGTCCTGAAGGGGTGATCGAACGCCTGGAGCGATCATTGAGGCGAGGGCATAGATAAAAATACCCCAGAAATAGAGCCATAAACCCGATCTCAGCAGTTCGATGACGGCCGCCCAAAGCCAAGGTAAGGCATCGGGTAATGCACCGAGGAGGATGACGCTGAGCACGGCCGTTTGGACGAGGGAGAGGGCGAAAGCAGCGACGACCGAGGCGGTATCGATGCGTCCCGTGGGAGGCAGCGCCCGTCGCAACGGCATGATCAGCCAATTGGTCATTCTCAAGATGGCACCCGCAATAGGGTTACGGAAGTCGGCCCGGACCCACTGCAGCATCAGCCGCAACAGGAATATGTTGAGGAGAAGTGAGAAAAAGGTTTCCGTGAGAAAGAAAACCACTTGGTGCACGTTCAACCCCCTTTGGCAGCGTGAGCAGACAGTTCCCGACCACGACCTACTGCTGCGGAGACCGCTGCCGCGACGACGGCGTCGAGCCCCTGACGTTCGAGCGAGTTTAAAGCGGCTGCGGTGGTTCCACCCGGGGAGGTTACTGATGCTCGAAGCGCTGCCAGCTCGGCCTCTGATGTCGCGAGCAGGCCTGCGCCATGCAGGGTTGCTCGGGCAAGCTCAAGGGCTGTGGAGTCGGGCAGCCCGTGCTGACGACCGGCAGCGGCTAACGCTTCCGCCAGTCGGAAAAAGTAGGCCGGACCGCTTCCCGACACCGCGGTGACGACATCCATCAGCGCTTCGTCCTCGACCCACAATACGACGCCGGTGGCCCCGAGGAGGGCGCTCGCTCGATCTCGTACCGTGGCATCAATATCGGGCGACGCGTAAAGCCCGGTGGCTCCAGCCCCCACCAGTGCGGGCCGATTGGGCATCGCGCGAACGATGGCAACTTCCGCACCACACCACCGGCGTAATTGGGTGACCGATAGCCCGGCGGCGATCGAGATCACGAGCGGTCGATGCCGTTCGAGCTCTGGACGCAACACCTGTAGTGCGCGCGCCATATCCTGCGGCTTCACGGCAAGGATGATCGTGTCGATATTAGGGAATAGAGATCGACTGTCGAAGACGACCTCGACCCCGAGCTCACGACCGAGGGTGGCGGCCGTCGTGGCCGAGGCTTCGGCGATTTTGATTTGAGATGGGTCGGCGCCGCGCTTGAGTAGCGCCTCGACCAGGGCGCGGCCCATGTGCCCACCGCCCAGCAGGCCGAGGCCACGACCAAGATTAGGTGACGTCATGCCGGGGATTGTAGACGCTCGCCGAAGACGGCGGTGCCGATCCTGACATGGGTGGCTCCCTCGGCGATGGCGGCCTCGAGGTCGGTGCTCATTCCCATTGAGAGGGTATCCAGGGAGGCGTGTCGATCGCGAGCCTGAGCGAAGAGTCGACGTAGCTCAGCGAACCAATTTCGTTGCCGGGCCGGATCGGTTTCGGCCGGCGGTATCGCCATCAGGCCGCGCAGTTGAAGACGGGGCAGGGACGCGATCGCCCCGAGTAACTCAGGCAGATCTCTGGGGAGCGAACCGCCTTTGGTGTCTTCGTTTCCGAGTTTGACCTGGACGCAGACCGAGAGCGGCGGGGCGTGGAACGGGCGCTGCTCCGAAAGCCTCGCCGCAATCTTGAGTCGATCGACGGCGTGGACCCAGTCAAAATGTTCGGCGACGGCGCGGGTCTTGTTGGATTGCAGTTGCCCGATAAAGTGCCAGATCAAACGTCGATCGCGGAGGGTGCCGATCTTATCGAGGGCTTCCTGAAGGTAGTTCTCGCCGAAGTCGCGCTGACCGAGATCGGCGAGAGCCGCGACAGCGTCTATCGTTTGCTGCTTGCTGACGGCGATGAGGGTGATGTCCTGAGCGGATCGCCCGGCCTCTCGTGCAGCGCTGTCGATGCGGCGATACACCGCAGCCAGTCGATCCGAAGGCTTAAGCATCGAAGACGGTGTAGCCGTCGAAGACAGGCCCATCGACACACACGCGCTTCATGACCGGGCCGTTCGGTGTTTTAACCCGAACGGCACATCCCGCGCAACCGCCTACGGCGCATGCCATGAACTCCTCGAGCGAGACCTGGCAGGCCAAGCCGAACCGTGCAGCAAGTTTTGTAGTCGCTTCGAGCATCGGAGTCGGACCACAAGAAAAAATTTCTACTTCGCGCAGTGTGCGTTCATCGAGCGTGGACAGCCAAGCCGCTGCGAGTTCGGTGACGAACCCATCGAAGCATCCCGGGAAACCACTGCGACTCGCGAGACGCGAGGGAATACCCCAACCATCGAGCAGCGGCATCGAAGCGATCCCGCCGTCCGGTATACCTGGCACGAGGATGGTCGAGGGGCGAGTTTGAAATGGAAACGGAATCTCTGACCCCATCAATACGAGCGGCTTCCATTCGACTCGACGATCGGAGGCGAGCGTTTCGGCGAGGAACACCACGGGCGGAATTCCGACGCCGCCGCCGATCATCAGCGGTCGAGGACGCTCGGGGTTCAATTGGAAACCGCGCCCGATGGGTCCGAGCACTGAGAGTTGGTCGCCGACGCGACGGTGCGCGAGCACCGCGAGACCCGGACCCGCGATTTTATAGAGGATGTCGATCCAGCCTTCACGAGGATCCGCGCGCATGATCGACAGCGGTCTGCGCATTGGGATGTCATCGTCGACGGTGAGATGCGCAAAGCTACCGGGCAATGCACGCGCTGCACACTTTGGCGCCTCGATACGGATCACGAACTGATCGCCGGGGAACGATTGCTGCGCCAGCACCTTGCCGTCTTCCAAGCAGATACTGCCGCGATGAGCGGGATATTGAATGCTCATCGGCGTCCTCCGGTGAGTGTGGCTTCGAGTACCGCCATGCGCACGGCGACACCGTTTCGAACTTGATCACGAATGACCGACTGCGGACCATCAGCGACGTCGGAAGCGATTTCGACACCGCGATTCATGGGTTGCGGATGCATGACGATCGCATCGGGTTTGGCCGATCGTAGGCGTTCGGTCGTGAGACCCCACTCTGCGAAATAGGTCGCTTCATCGGGTATCGAGAGAGCAGCCATGCGTTCTTTTTGAATGCGAAGCATCATCACGACATCGCAGTGTTCGAGTCCAGCTCCGAGTGACGTGAGTCGCGTACAGCCTTTGAACTCGTCCTCTGCGGGCATCAGCCCCTTTGGTGCGACGATACGAACCTCCTCGGCACCGAGCGCGGTAAATGCTTGCGATGACGAGCGTGCGACGCGCGAATGACGGATATCTCCGACGATGGCGATACGAAGGCCTTCGATATGTCCCTTATGCTGGCGAACGGTCAGTGCGTCGAGAAGACCTTGCGTCGGATGCGTCTGACTACCTGCGCCGCCTGAGAGAACGCTCACATGTTCAGCCACATGCGAGGCGACGATGTCCGGCACGGTCGAATCTGCATCGCGTAGCACGAACGCATCGACATGCATCGACTCGAGAGTGGCGACGGTGTCGAGAACGCTCTCTCCCTTTAAGCGTGAGGAGAGTTGAACCTCAATGTTGATGACGTCAGCGCCCAGTCTTCTCGCGGCGAGCTCGAAAGAGACTCTTGTGCGCGTCGAGGGCTCAGCGAACATGACAGCCACCGTGCGACCGATGAGTGAGTCGCTGCGTGCAGCAGGCTGTGACGGGGGGCGCACATAGTACGCCGACCGCTCGAGAAGGTGACGTATTACTTGAGGTGGCAGACCTTCCAACGTGAGCAAGTGCCGCAATGAGCCATCGGCTCGCAACTGCGTGGTCGGCGGGCGATTCGAGTCAGGCATCCGTCGTCGTTCCTCAGCGTTCGCCAGCGAGCCAGCGTTCCAGCACCACTGTGGCGGCGGCGCTATCGATAGCGCCCCGGTCGTATCGTTTTCGATAACGCGTACTGCGTCGATCTCGCAAGGCCGCCTCGGCTTCGAGCGACGAGTAACGTTCGTCGACGAGGTGGACCGCCAACTTGAGCCGCTCGCCAAGTGCTTTGGCGAAGGCTTTCGCTCGTCCGGTCATAGGGCTTGCAGTGCCGTCCACATGATAAGGGTAGCCGACCACGAGCTGCCGGGCTCCGGCTTTGACAACCTCGATTTCGATGGCCCGCCATTCAACGTCCGTCAGCTCAGGGTTTTTGCGCTCGACGGCGGGCAGGGGGCGGGCGGTGCCGGTGAGCGTATCGCCCACCGCAAGACCGATACGCCGGAGCCCGAAATCGAAGCCGATCACGACCTCGGGAAGACGAAACTCGCCCTCAGGCGTGACCGGCGACATGACTCATGCGGCCGATGTCGATACCGAGCTGACGCCACACGGCGTGCCACCGGTCCTCGAAGGGCATTTCGAAAACGATACGCTCATTGACGGGAAGCGAGATCCAGGCGTTATCGTGCATCTCTCGTTCGAGCTGCCCGGCTTCCCATCCCGCATAACCCAATGCGATGAATGCATCGGCGGGTCCTTCTCCTCGCGCCATCGCCGCCAAAATATCTTTGGACGTTGTCACGTGGATCTGCTCGGAGACGGCATGTGAGGAGTCCCATCGTCCCGTGGGGCGATGTACGACGAACCCCCGATCGCGATGGACCGGCCCTCCCCGCAATACCGCGCGGCCCGACAGCTCTGTGCTCGCCGACTCGAGGCTCATTTGCTCGAACACTTCACCGAGCGTCATCGGCAAGGGCTTGTTGATGACGATGCCTAGCGCGCCTTTGTCGAGACCGTGTTCGCAGACGAGCGTTACGGTTTGAGAAAACTCGGGGTCTGCCAGCGAAGGCATTGCCACCAGAAGATGATTAGTCAGGCTGTTTTCGCCGCTCATCGACGACACGCCTCGAGACGACGGCGAATGGCAGCGATCAGCGCCGAGGCAATGTCGATCCCAAATTGTTTATCGAGCTCTCGGATGCCCGTCGGACTCGTCACGTTGATCTCGGTGACGAAATCACCGATGACATCGAGACCAACGAACAGCATGCCCTGCTCGGCAAGGCGCGGCCCGATCTGCGCAGCGAGAAAGCGGTCACGCTCGTTGAGAGGTCGCCCGACGCCCGCTGCGCCCGCAGCGAGATTTCCACGGTTATCACTGCTGCTCGGAATTCGCGCGAGAGCAAACGGCATGGGTTCACCATCGACCAATAGAACGCGTGAGTCACCCGTCGTGACGATTTCAGGCAGATAGCGCTGTAAGATTGCGAATTGGTGGCCGTAGTTCGTCAAGGTTTCGAATACGACATTAGCATTCTTATCGCCACGCTCTATGACAAAGATCGAGCGACCGCCCATGCCATGCAGAGGTTTGCAGACAATCTTTGAGTACTCTGCCAGAAAGGCGTGCATATCTCCCATGCCTCGGGTGATGAGCGTCGGAGCGCAGCACTGCGGGAACCAAGCGGTGTACACCTTCTCGTTCATATCGCGAAGACCGCGTGGACGATTGACGACCAAGGCGCCTTGATCTTCGGCACGCTCGAGAATGTAGGTGCTGTAGATGTATTCGGTATCGAAGGGAGGATCCTTGCGCATCAGGATGACGTCAATGCCACCTAGAAGCCTCGTTTCGGGCTCGTCGAGTTCGAACCAACGGTTTTCGTCTTTAAACACTTTGAGGGGTCGAGCGCGGCCGCAGGCAACACCGTCGCGTAGCCAAAGATCGCCGAGCTCAAGGTAGAGCAGGTCGAAGCCGTCGGCTGCAGCCGCCCAAAGCATGGCGAGTGTCGAGTCCTTCGCGTATTTGACGTCGGCGATGGGATCCATCACCACGGCGAGGGTGGGTCGGGTCATGCAAGGTCTCCTGCGAGACATTGTAGTGCGGAGAGCGAAGCAAGCCCCGCAGTTTCTGTACGCAATACCCGGGGGCCAAGTCGGACCGCTCGAAAGCCCACCTCTAGGGCCCGCTCCACCTCCGTTTCCTCGAGGCCGCCCTCCGGACCAACGAGGAGTGCAATGTCTTGAGGTTGTCCGGCGATCGATAGGGCGCTCGTAATGGAGGAGGCCGCCTCGGGAAGCAGTAGCAGGCGGCAGTCGATGTTCGATACCGAACCCAGGGCGGATTCGAAGGATTGCGGTAAATCGATGATCGGCAGCGTATTGCGGCCGCTTTGCTCGCACGCCGAGCCCGCGACGGCCTGCCAGTGGTGAGTGCGTTTGTCTCCTCGCTCAGCATCTAGCTGGACCACACTGCGCGCCGCCGCGACCGGGATGATTCGGTGGACGCCAAGCTCCGTCGCCTTTTGGATGACGAAGTCCATACGCTCGCCGCGAGCGAGCGCCTGCAACAAGATGAGGCGCAAGGGCGACTCACGCTCGATGAGTCGATGCTCGCCTACCTCAATGGCTGCCTCACGACCCGTCAGGCGGAGGATGGCGTGATACTCGCCGCCGCGTCCGTCGAACGCGGTAAGCGACGCGCCGTCACGAAGCCGTAACACTTTGGTGACGTGCTGAGCGATCTGTGGGCTCAAGGTGACACGATGGCCTGATTCGAGTGCGGTATCGACATAAACCCGAATCACCCTCATGCCTCGGCCTGCGCGCGAACGGCGAGGTCGAGTCCCTCTCTGGCCACCTTGACCATCAGGTCGATTTCTTCACGCGAGATGACATAGGGCGGCATGAAGTAGATGACGTTACCGAGCG
>Ga0194132_10010567_pt1 | contig 12232 bp, 8 predicted proteins | sample TA2KigOf80mmetaG_FD_148612 | JGI IMG/M metagenome (GOLD analysis project Ga0194132, IMG submission 148612) | Freshwater microbial communities from Lake Tanganyika, Tanzania - TA2015054 Kigoma Offshore 80m | ecosystem: Environmental > Aquatic > Freshwater > Lake | place: Tanzania: Lake Tanganyika... | reverse complement strand
ATCAAAATAATTTTAATTAAAATATTATTTCTTTATTATAATTTTTAAATAAATTTTAACGATTAACTAATATTTTTTTGTAAACCTTAAATAATATGATTTATATAAAAAGTTATTTTTTTTTATTCTAAATTATATTAAATTTATTTGCAATTAATTTTATTTTTTAATTTAAATATGTCAAATTTGGATGACTTTATATTCTTAGAAAAAATAGGGGAAGGAAGTTTTTCTTCTGTGCATAAAGTTAGAAACAAAAAAGATAACTTGGAATATGCTTTAAAAAGAGTTAAAATGGGAAGTTTAAAAGAAAAAGAAAAAGAAAATGCACTAAATGAAATTCGCATATTAGCATCTATAGATCATTCAAATATAATAAGCTACAAAAACGCATTTTTTGATGAGAAATCCTACTCACTATGCATAATAATGGAGTATGCTCAAGAAGGGGATCTCTAAGGCTAAATAGACACAGCGATGAAAAAAAAAGAATATATACCCGAAGAATATATTTGGAATGTTGTTTATAATTGTTTAAATGGATTACAAACTCTCCATAACCTAAAAATACTACATAGAGATATGAAATGTGCAAATATTTTTATTTGTAAAAATAATGTTTTTAAACTTGGTGATTTAAATGTAAGCAAAGTAGCTAAAAGAGGTCTTTTATACACTTAAACTGGCACTCCATATTATGCATCCCCGGAGGTATGGAGAGATGAACCTTATGATATAAAATCGGATATTTGGAGTTTTGGATGCATAATATACGAAATGTGTAGATTGAAACCACCATTTCGTGCAAAAGATATGGAAGGTCTTTTCCAAAAAGTATAGAAAGGTATATATGATAGAATACCTAAAATATATAGCAATGATATATCAAAGATAATAAGTTTATGTCTTAATGTCAATAGTAAAATTCGTCCTTCTGCAACAGAATTATTAAATCACCCCATACTCAAGAAAAATTGTGAGATATTATAAATGACTCCAGACTAAATCTAAAAATCAAAAAAAGATTTCGAAAGAAATTAAAATTTATTACAAACAATAAAGGTACCAATCAATATGAATTCTTTGAGTACCCATTTGCCTCAAAATAAATACCTGTATGATGTAAAAGATCTGAATAATTCTCTACTTCTTCCAAAAGTATATAAATTAATTTATCTTTCAGGATAAAAATACAGAAAATGGGAAAAAAAAATCGAAAGTCCACCAGTCATTGCATCTCGAAATGAAAAAAGAAATGAATTAAGTCTAATAAAATATAGTTAAAATCGATAGATAATTGAATAATTAATTACTGCTACCCCTTATAAAACAAAGGAATAATATCAATACTAAAGAACTAAAGAAAGGAGAGGATATTGGAATTTTTTACTCCCTACCTAAGAAGAACATTATCGACTTGCAAAATCCTTAATCAAAACTTAATAAATTAATTAAAGATTCATAATAAGTCAAAGAAAGATTATTAATAGGTAATATATATGCTAGCTAACTCCAATAAAAACTTTAAAAACATATAAAAAACGATAATTCAGCTCCCAATATTGATAAATTCGATTATCTCATTGCTTTAGAAAGAGAAAAATAAAAAAAAATACTAAAATTATGATTCAAATTTTTCATATTTAAATAATTCTTTTTTTAATAAAATCCAAAATAAAATATTTTATAATTATATTACAATATAATTTTTAATTTATACAAAAATTTATTTAAAATTTTTTTATTATATATATATTGTAATTTTAATAAAAAATGTAAAAATTTAAATAAAATTTGTTTAGTGTATAATATATATCAAAAATTTTATTGAAAAAAATATATAATATATATAATAAATTTTGCAACATTTTAAATAATTATTAAATTTATAATTTATATAATTTATAATAACTTTCTTTATTTATTTAAATTAATTTTAAAAATCTATATAAATTATTTTCAATAAATTTTAATTCAAAATATATATAAAAAAATAAAATATATATTTTTTAAAAATACATAGAAATACACCATTTTTATAAAAAAAATTAGCATAAAAAAAACAATAAACCAAAATTAAATAAACAAAATAAAAATAAAATTTCAAGGCAAATTATTTTCCTCCTCCTTTTCTTATAAAAATTATAAAAATTCAATTCCTAAAATATATTAAAATCATTTATTTACTTTTAATTTAAAACATCAATAGTTAATTTAGTTCATATATTTCTGCATTTTCAACTTCATTTTCAATTATTTTCATTTTATACTCATTTCCTGACTCACAATTTTTTTATATAAGTTCATATAAAATTGGATTTTAATTCGCCATTTTACCATTTGTCTTTCTCTTTTATTTGTTACTTAAGAGTCCTAAATTTTCAACACCACTTTTTCTTTTAAGGGAGTCTTCTTCAGAAAACATATCGCTTCCACAATCGCTTACTTTTTCCAGGTATTGAGAGCCAAAATGTTATCTTAATGACTAAGTTTCCCATTAATCTATATCCCTTTTATCTAATTCAGTACTTGCTCTTCTTTTTATTTTGCTTCCATAAATAGTATTTTATAAAACCGTAGTATGTTAAGTATCAGTAGTGTTGGTGAGATTGGAACTGAGATTGGTCAAATTTATAGTGCTACCGCCACAAGTTCTTCTCTTTTTTTTCTTTTTTGATGTGGAATGTATATGCACTGATCTGTAATCTTCATCCATAGAAAAAACTGTATCTTTATCGGATGCCTCGTTTTCATTGTCTGATTTTACTTGAGGATTATTAGCAAGTTTTTTTGGTAGAAATTGTATCTTCCGATACGAGAAAGAAGGGCCTACCATTTCAAAGTTTTTATTTTCTTCAAATGCAGGGGGGCTTTCTGGCTTTTCTTGAAGTTCTGTAATTGTTTAGATTATAGGAGCCTTTAGAGGGGAGAACTAGCGTGGTGCCTTTAAAGATATTTTTCCTTGCACTTTACCAACTCTATATGAATAATTTCCCTATGATTAAAACTCAAATTTGAAACTTTTTATGAAATTTGTTTTTATTATAGATGCATTATTTTTTTATATTTCTATATTACATTTTTAAGGACATTCAGCTCACCATTCAACACTCATTTTTTAGTCAATTGAAAAAGATATTTTTGCAGGCTCTTCATTTATATTTTTTCCTAAGTTTATACATATGGAATGTGAATTCATAGTAGTATATATTATCTTTTTATGTTTTTTATAAATAATTGAGTGAAAAAATTTTAATTTAAAAAAAACACTATAATATATTATATTTTCATATGATATTATCATAGTTTTGCATATTCGTTTTTAATATATCTTCTAATGGTCCAATCAATCTTTTAAAACTAAACTTGTCTAGACACGCTAGAGTACAATCGGTTTTACATAAAATATCAGCCGTTATAGGTTAATCCTTGATTAAAGCGAGTTCTCCGAAATACATACCTGGCTTACATTACTTAATTTCGTGAGGTTCTGATCCGGGCTAATTAACTTGTAGAGCAACTAACTCTCCTTCCTCAATCATGAAGAACATGTTCCCCTCGTCCCCCTACCTAATGACATACTCACCTTTCTTATATTTTGCAATTGTTAAAGCATCTGTAATTTTGATTATTTCTTACATATCCAGTCCCTTTAGCAATTAAATACTTTTTAAAAATTGACTTTGAGCATTCCTTTTAGAAATCATTGTTTCATTTATCACATTAATAAATGTGGATCTACTAAGAGTCCAGACGACACAGTCAATTTTGGCTCTTATTGAGATCGAACTTGGATAGTTGTAAAGAAGTGCGATTTCTCCAAAACTTTCTCCAGGAAAGTGCGAGTTGATAAATTTTTGATCATTTTATGATAACTTCTAGAAACAATCTAATTCTCCGCTGTCAACAATAAACATATCCTACCCTTCGTCCCCTTATTAAATTACCCAATCACTTTATAAAAATAAATGAAATTATAATCATACCCTTATTTATATTTTTTTTTCTGCATTAAATTTATTATCTACTCTTTTTCTATATCATTCAGATTGGAGAACATAAATTGCTTTTACAAAATTTTATTTATTCTTTCTATTTACTTCTAATTTTTATAAAAAATTTAAATTTCTTCCATTATAAAATTTTCTTTCACAACCTCCGCTGATACAGCAAGCCTAGGCTTTCAATATTTTTGCTAGATTGTTTATGTGGTTAATTCATCTACTATCTCTTCATCATCTTCACCTTCATCAGATGAAATTTAATTTTCATTTTTAGGTTTTTTTTTAACCATTATTTTATCTAAAGGTTTATTTTCTGAAAAAGCATTTTCAATAGCAAGACAGAATTAAGACCCTTTTTTAAGAAACCAATCTAACATGAAATCTAAAACATTATCAGGTTTAGTAAGAAGTAAGTCTATTATTAATCTTTCAAATATTGGATGGATTTTTGTGATAATATAATTTCTGTTCTATTTCTAACTTGTTTAAAGGCTTTCCCGAGGAGGCAATTTGTAAAGTGTCTTTCCTTTAACTTAAAGCCAATCTAAAATATATACAACTGGATCAGACGGTTTATCAGTTAGCAATTCAACAATTATTCGTTCAAATAAAGGGTGCACATTTTATTTAATATATTCCTGATCTTAAACTTAATCAGCCATTTTATGTAAAATTTAAATAAAAATTAAAAAATTTATTTAATTTTTTTCTGTTTTTGAAAATTAACAAATAAAAAATATTTTCAACACAATAAAAAATTACAAAAAATGTCGATAAAAAATGTCATTTTTTAGTTTTTTTTCCTTTTTCAAAATCAACAAATAATAAATAATTTTAACACATTAAAAATTAAAAAAAAATGTCGAAAAAAATGTCATTTTTTAGTTTTTTTTTCTTTTAATTTTTTCCTAAGTTCTTAAACTAAATTTTAAGCATTTTAAATCTATTCCTCTTACTCATCATTTTTTATAGCCTTTAAATATAATTCTAATTTTTCCTATTCTATGAATTCTATTTGATTGGGTTTACTTAATAGTAGGACTTCGTGATATTGTTATTTCGCATCTTGAACTTCTTTTTCAAGTTCTTCTTGTTACAATTTTAAATCTTCTTCTTATTATTTTTATTATTAATTTCCCTCCAATAGAACTTAATCCACTCCCAATTCGGCTTTTCTTTTTTGATTTATATTATCTTCTTCTTATTTATCTCGTTTATTTTCTTCTTCTTATTTATCTCGCTTTTCTTTTACCCTTTTTTTAATATCCTCAGCAGCCTTTTAGTGTTAAATTTCATTCAAATGTTTTAAAAACTGCAATTTATCAAGATAGATATTTTTACATACAATACAAATTAGTTGATTTCCTTTCTATTTAGCTATTTTAGGTAGATTATCAAAGTTCATTTATTAAAATTGTTTACAAAAATTAATCCAAATTAAAAATTAAAATTATACAGATAATTATATGGAAGAATAATTAGGAAACATATAATTAGATAGTGGACAAAAATGTGATAATGGACAAATTAGTGTAGATATAAAGCAAAATGATTAATAAATTGATTAATTATAATCCTAAAATGAAGTTGAGATCGCAAAAATGGAAGTATTTTAACAAGTAGAAGATAAAGATTAATAAGTAGTAGAATAATATAGTAAATAGACAGAAATTAATTCAATATAATAATTAAATCAAGAATAATAAAATAAATAACAAGAAAATATATAATAATAAGATTAAGAAATATAAAAAGAGTTACAATAAATTAATAATCTTGAAGCCCAAAGAGAATAAGAACTATCAAATTAGGAAAATTAGGAGTAATTTATTCAAGAATAAATTTAAGAATAATACAGACAAAAAGATGCAGAAATAGAAAATATAGATCCCCAACAATCAGCAGATAATTCAAAACAACCAAATCAAGAATAACCAAATCAAGAATAAGAATTATAATAAGACTAATACATTTAAACAGAATAATAACAAATAGAAAATCAATAGCCCTCGCATAAAGAACAAGAATTATAACAATTAGAATAATAGATTCAAGAGTAAATATAAAAATAACAAGAACAATAAATATTACAAAGAAAAATAGAAGAGCAAAAAATAGAATTTTAAAATAAACAAGAACAAGACTAAAAATAATAACGCTACTAACAAAGATTACATTACAAACAGCAAGATCCTAATTATTTCGACTACGAATTAATTATTGAAGAACTGGAAAATGCCTAGATGGAATTCTAATAGTGCAATGACTACAAAATCTCGGTTATTTATAAATACCTCCAATAGTTCTGTAACCTTTTCCAGAAGATGGGGAAGATACTAAGTTCAGCCTTCGCTGACGTAAAGGAAAAGGCAGACACTATTAAATAACATTCAGTTGAATATAATGAGCCCTATCTCTACTCGCTTATTCAGGCTGAAATCAAAGTTGGCCTTCACCAGTGCAATGGCGAAAATAACAAAAAACATACAAAAGATGCGAGATATAAAACATACATAAGCGCTTCAAGACATATGCTCCGAATGATGTGGTTTACCGATTTTCTTATTCTGATGTTCGTTAACTTAGAAACTGACAGAAAGTGTAAATGTTCTACCGCTATCTCGAAAGCTTACGAAACTGCATTAGCACCCAACCATTCATGGTTAGTTAAGACAGGTGCTCGAGCCGCAATGTATTGTAAGTACTTTAATTTATATAATTTTTCAAAGCTGGTCCAAGTCGGAAAGATTTTTTGTATATGATCGTCGAAAAAGATAAGGACGAAGACTTTGCCTACTCCATCATGCGGAAATTAGTTTAAGTATTTTAACCAGTATGTTAGAACTTTTGGAGTTACTACCGAAACAATGGTATTGCTAGTTTGGAATGATATAATAATGGGCTAGCGGGGCTCCTCCTTCACCTTGCGCTTCGACTGTGATGCCGTAGGCGGAAATTGGAATGACATATTTATTATTTGTTTTATGTTAAAAATTAATAAAAAATCAAAATAAAAAATTGTAATATTCTTTAATTATCGAATTCTTTAAATCTTCCAAAGAACCATTATTAAGCAAAAGGATATCTGCCAGAGAAATATCTATTGGAGGTTGCTGATTGATCTTTTATACCGCTTCATCCTCACTTATGCCATCTCTTAAAGCAACCCTTCGAATTTATACAGATTCATCGCTTACATGTACAATGCAAATAGGATAGCAAAAAAATTTTAAGTATTTTATGTCAAAAATAGGACCAAGTAAAACACACATTAATTTTTTTTCTTTGAAAAGTAATTTATATACCTCTTTTGATATTTCCCAGACCATCTAAACATGAATTATTTAATTCTTTTTTCGTTTATCTACATTCCGCATTCTATTAAGTTCTTCAATTTTAATTTCTCAATTTGCATTTAGAATTCTTTCTCCGAATGTTTCTACTAGTTTTATATAAACGTGACTATTAGGAAAAATTATTTTTTTCAACAATAATTCGCAATCAATTACCTTTATAGTTGTTTAGGCTAAAATTTAATTAATTTATTCTTTACTCATGAAATGTTTACTAACTTATGATTTTCCACTCCCTATATCACCAGTAAGTCCAATTATATGTATCTTACTAGCTATTTCACTTATAAAAAACAATAAAATCGTAGAAAATGCCATTCTAAAGATTATGTTAATTTATATGAAATGAATATAAGTAATAGCTGAATTCGAAAGATATAACATTATGTAATATATAAATATATCAAATTTGAATTTAGCTTATATCTTTCTCGCATTAAGACCAGCAAAAAATGTTATTGCACTCACTAAAAGTATGTAAAAAGAATAAATCAAGATTCCTTGTTAAGAAAAAATGGCTTTGTAAAAATAATTATCTAAAAAATACATTATTTTTAAATTTTAATTAAAAATATGTTTTTTATATCGAATTAATATATTTTTCAATAAAAATAAATTTAATTTAAATTCTAAAATACATATTTTATTTATATTATATCAATTAAAATAATTCTATTATCAAGAACTTCAATTAACATTTGATAAAGCCCTCTCATTCATAAGTATTATTCTAATTTCTACTAATATAAATATATGTATTTTTCTTCATTTTTATTTTTGTTCTTTAATCTATTTCAAAAAATCTTAAAGTAGATCATTAGAACTTAATTCTCTTATTGAATTACTGGCATTTAGGTTTATAATTTCTAAAGTCTTGGAATTAAGAACTGTTGCAGTTGGAAAATATTAAATATTCATTTTTTCTGCAATTATGGGAATCCTTTATTTTAATTCATTAAATGGAACTGCTACCCAATCATAATCTTTGTTGAAAGTTTTAGAAAACCCATCTGCATCTTCATCACCACTGGCAATCACAACTTCAACATTTTTCCCTTCTTTATTCCATTCTTCATAATGTTTTTTAAGAAGGTCTCCGAAACCTTTGCATGTATCTTATCAAATTGCTATATAGCATACAATAATCACTTAAGCTTTTTAAATATAATTAAGGTCAACTGTCTCTTCAACTCCGTTATTGAAATGGACGAAGTTATTACCCAACCATTAAGGTTTTTTAGATTTAGAACTAACACAACCCATTTTAGTTTGATATTCTTAAATCTAAAATAAATTTATTTAATTATATTTTTTATGAAACTGAAAAATATCAAAAATTACAAATTTAAATTAATGGGAGGTGGTACTGCATGTTCAACTGAAAGAACTGAAGAAAAATCATCAAAAGATGAAAATACCAAAAACCCTGAAAAAATTGAATAGAATAAAAAACCATAAAGAGAATAAATAGTAATGGAGGATGTAATATTAGATGAATTTTATGAATAAATAAACTAAATAAACGATTTCGATGTTTTATATCTTAGAGAACACCCATATTGGTTAAATACATGGTGTCTATATTTGAGAGAAAGAATATAAGAAGAAGATTTAGCCTCTGTTCGAAATGATATAAAAAAAATTGAAAATGTAATAAATTTATTGGATTCCTAATAAACTTTCTTAAATATTTCTGACAATTGTGCCTCCCAATTTCTATAAAAAACTCCTCTGAAACTACGAAGTTCTAGACTTATATCAGAGGAAAAAAAATGTCCCACACCAAAACCATATTAATATTATTTTTATATTCCAAAATATATACCATAAGCTGAGGAAACTCAACTACCATAGATCAATCAAAGCATTCAAACTTTTTAAGATCTAAACAAACAAATAATTTCGATCCAATAAAAAAATTATTATAAAAAAAAGAGTTCTAAAATATCTGATATTCAAAATTTTAAATTTTATAGTGAAAGTATTCACTAGGTGGGACCAATTTTGAGATATCCCACTGAATCAATTTTAAATGTAGTGGATGTAAATTCTTGTAAAAGTTTTGTAATCTACAGTACCGACGATTAAAGCGATTATAATTATAAAATTGATTTTATTCACCATCATAAAGCACTTCAAGAGTGCTTTTTGCCAATCGAGGATGCTGTAGATAAAGATAACGTAATAGTATTCAACCAAGGGGACTTCAATTTGGAAACATACGCACTCTTAAAATAGAAAAAGGGTATTCCTTTGCAGATAATGGAGATTAATTATTGTTTTAAAACAGCAGCGAGCTTATTACAGACAACAACCGAAAACAATCTTCATTTAGTCGACATATAATGCTCAAATTTAATTTTATCAAAAAAAATCAGTCATGAAGGTAGACATTAAGGCTATTAATTACATTTGGCAGGTCCGATACACGCATTCATGAAAAAGCCTACTGATCAAAACAATAGAGTTTTCTCATAACTTCCGAGATCCCATGCATTCTTAGACCAATAAATTTTCAAAAACAAAGCAATTTTTGATCAAAAAGAGTCCGATATTCCACTAACAAATGAAGATATGATTCAATCCCAAATATATTCTCTGGGTCGTACGATATAGTAACTAATATGCATCTCTTTGAATTAAATGGAGACTTTTTGGTTAAATGATGTTTCAAAATCATTAGATGTATTGTTTGAATTCACAAAATCTCTTGAAGATGAATAATAAGTTCTACTTATTCTAAAAAAAATTTTAATTGAAAAAAGTTTTCATAATTTTAGATAGTTGGTTGAGGAAATTGAACAAGTAGAGGCTGCAAAAAAAGATATTTAAAAATGTTCATATATATGTTAAGATTTAACTGTAATGGATAATGCTGCCAAATATCTTATGAAAAAGCACAGTTAAATGAATAATCGGTCGGATAAAAAACTCCATGAATTATTTCTTTTGTATTAGGAATATGGGATGCTTTTTCAATAAATTGCGGTACTTTCAGAACTCTTGAAAATAGCTGAAACTAGATAAAACAATGATCTTGAAATATACCAAATCACACTCATACTTGGAGATCTGTACTGGGACCTAGGCAAGCAAAATGACTCATTAAGTGTGTATGAAAAGAATTTAAACATTTAAAATAGACCAGCCGACGAGGACAAGGAAAAGTTAATAAAACGATACTTAAGAACAGGCGGTTTGTTCTGGAATTAAGGCAAACATGACAAAGCTCTAACCAATTACTAAAAATGTCTTGACCTATAGCTTACAAAATATAAGGAAAATGACATTAAACTTGCTAAAACTTATCTAAATATTGGTATAGTGCAATGGAACAAAGGAATATTTGACAAAGCATTAGAAAACTAATAAAAAGCCCTTGCGATTTAGTCGGCTAATTTAGGGGCAAATAATATAGAGCTTGCCAAAACTTACTTAAGCATCGGAGCTGTTTATACCAGTCTTGGAAATTTTGATTAAGCTAAAGAAAGCTATAATATGTGCTAACAATTGCAAGTAGTCAAATATGGGGAGGATCATATTGAGCTTGCTAAGACCCATTTGAATATAGGGATAATGTACAGTGAACAGGGTAAATCAAGTATGGCTATGCAAAAATTCGAGCAATGTTTAGATTTACAAAAAAAATATTTAGGTGATAATAATTATGCATTAGCCAATACTTACATAAACATAGGACACCTTCACAAAAATCTAGGGAACAATGATAAAGTCTTGGATAACTACGAAAAGAGGGTTGCATTACAGCTTAACATCTACGGGGAAGATTACTCCGAATTATCAACTACTCATCTAAGAATTGGTGGAATCTATTGTTAGAAAGGAATTTATGATAAAGCTTATACGCATTACGAAAAATGCCTCAAACTCCAGCAAATCCATTTCGGGGAGAAAGATCCTATTCTAATTAATACTTACCTCAATTTGGGAATAGTTTCCAGAAAATAAAATAAACTTATCGCTTCAATTCACCACTATGAAAAAGCACTTAAATTACAAACTGACTTATATGGAGAAAATGATATAAGTCTTTCTAAAACCTATCTTGGAATAAGCGTGGTTCTCTAAAAATAACTGAAATTCGATCAAGCTTTACAGGCGCTGGATAAGTGCTTGAATTTGTAAATAAAGGAATACGGGGAAAGAAGTATCGAACTTACAAGAACATATTTAGATTTCGGTAGTACATATTACAATTGGAAAAAATTTGATAAATCTATTTAAAATTATGAGAAGTGATTTTTATATTTTATAATTATAGGTGCTTGGAATTATAGTTAAGTCTGGACGCTAAAAATAAATAAGATATTTCCGACACTTATCTAAACATCGGGATCGCATATGATGATTCTTGTTAACATGATAAGGCTTTAGAAAATTACACAAAGTACATTAAAATTCATTTAATTATCAGATGTCTTTAACTTTAAATAAGCCATTATGGAGAGAAACACATTTAATTAGCAAATACATATTACAATATCGGAATAATATACATGGATAAAAAGAATTTAGATGAAGCTATGAAAAATCTAACAAATTGTTTGTAATTATAAGAACTTAAATATGGCTAAAAACATACTGAACTGGTTAAAGTGTTAACAAGCATGCTAGAGATATATAAATTGAAAGTAGATTCATAAAAAGAAAAGGAAATTGAATAAAGATTAACTGAAATATAATGACATAAACATATATTAATTTAATCTATAGAATAAAATATATAATTTATTTTTTATTTTTTTTTATTTTTTTTTAAATAAAATAAAAAAATTTTATTTTATTTTTTGTAAATTTAAAATTTTATTTTTATAAAATTTTTTTATAAAAAAATTATTAAATAAATAAAAAAAT
>Ga0194132_10010566_pt1 | contig 12232 bp, 14 predicted proteins | sample TA2KigOf80mmetaG_FD_148612 | JGI IMG/M metagenome (GOLD analysis project Ga0194132, IMG submission 148612) | Freshwater microbial communities from Lake Tanganyika, Tanzania - TA2015054 Kigoma Offshore 80m | ecosystem: Environmental > Aquatic > Freshwater > Lake | place: Tanzania: Lake... | reverse complement strand
GATTGAGAGGTGTTCATGGACGACAAAACCCGACGCAAGCGACCCGGCTACGGGATGCGCCGATCCCGCGCCCCGGCCCGCTGCCAGCGCCCAAGCCGCAAACCGTTCAGCCTACGCTTGATTAAGGGCTAACGAGGCTCCGCCTCAGACCCACGAGGCATGTCAATAGAAAAGGCTCCGGTCGATCTTCGGGGTCTGCTTTCGCAGCCCCAGTTATTGGACCGCTCAATGGCGGTAGTGATCCCGAAGGATCGGCGTCGACCGGAGCCAACCATGAGCATACCGCGCAGCGTGGCCGATGTCATCCGTGGCCACGTGACCTTGGAAGTCGAAGGCATTGATCGCATGTACCTCAATGTCTACCAGCCGAAGCTGCAATCGGAGAAGCAAGCCGCTTGCTTCTTTCGCTTCCATCGCGGCCAGCCTGTGGCTTCCTCGTCGCTGATGGGAGTGATGACGCGCGAGTTTCTTGGTCGGGTCGATGCCTTCGTTGAGCACCATGCGATTCCGGTCGTCGCTTTCAAGAAGGGGCAACGCAAGGACGATGTCGCCGCCGAATACCTCGCGCGTTTCTCGGGGAGCGAAGGCGTGCTGTTTCTCGGCAAGGCCCAAGAGAAAGTGAAGGTCTTTCGCACCGAGAAGCGGACCGACGCCCAAGGCAAGAAGTACCCGTGGATCGTCAAGAACGCCACGCCTGTCAACCAGTTGTACTTCTACTGCATCGATGAAGACTTCGGTCCATTCTTCCTGAAGTTCAGCAGCTACTTCCCCTACAACGCCAAGCTGTGCATCAACGGCCACGAATACGTCAAGCGGCAACTGGCCAAGGAAGGCATTGCTTTTCAGCCCCTAGACAACGGCATCCTGTCCTGCGCCAACCCCAAGCGCCTGCAACAAATCTGCGATAACCTATCGGCCGCGAAGATCGATGCCTTGCTGCGCAAGTGGCTGGCCCGTTTGCCGCATCCCTATCCGGCGCCGGATCGCAAGGCTGGCTACCTCTATCAGGTGTCGATCTTGCAGGCCGAGTTTTCGCTAACCCAGGTGCTGGACCGTCCGCAGACCGGCCGCATCCTCTTCGAACAAATCATCCGCGAGAACCTGGACCTGGGCCGGCCCGATCAGGTGCAACTGATCTTCCAGCGCCGCGTGCGCAAAGACACGCCGGGGCGCTTTCGCACGCGCGTGCTGACCAGCGGGGTCATCCCGTCGCTGCACGTGGACTACAAGAACTCCAAGATCAAGCAGTACCACAAGGAAGGTCAAGCGCTGCGCACCGAGACAACCATCAACAACACCTACGACTTCAAGATCGGCCGCGGGCTGCTAAATCTACCCGCTTTGCGGGAGATCGGCTTCCAAGCCAACCGACGTCTTCTGGACGTCCAACGACTCAGCCACGATTGCACGATCGGCGAAGATGCGTTCCGCCGGGTGAATGAGCCGGTGGTGGTTAATGGTCAACGGGCCAGCGCCTTACGTTTTGCCGAGCCGATGGCGCAGGCTTTGTTCGCCGCCTTGCTGGTGTTTCGACTTCTGCCACGGGGATTTTCCAACCGCGAACTCCGCGATCACTGGGCGCCCTTGCTGGGCAAAAAGCCCCAGTCCATTACCCCCGGACAGATGACGTACCACCTGCGCCGGCTGCGGCTGCACGGCCTGATCGTCCGCGTCCGCAAGTCGCATCGCTATCGTGTGACCGACCATGGCTGGCGGACCATCCTGTTCTGCACGCGTTGTTATCAACGGTGCCTGCGCCCCGGCTTGGCGCAGCTCATCCCGGAGCAAGCCGCGCCCGACACGACCTTACGCCGACGCTTCGATCAATTGGACAAAGCCATCGAACATTGGCTAAACGAGCACGCGCTCGCTATTTGAAACTTGACTCATTCGCTATGCGTTCTTTCGGTCAAGGAATCTAGGGACTGTTGTCAATAGTTTGGCGAAAGGGCCGAGGGCGGCGAAGCTGGGCATCGTCCTCTTTATTTTGTCCTGCTTGCATAGGCGTTGAGACTTTCTCGAACCGGCTAACTTTTTGTGGGGAGGATCGCGGGCGAAATTCGCTGGCGTTGGCGGCGGCTTAGGATGAAATGCCCGGCACGCAGTGTGGCGGGTATGAGACCTGGCAGCCGAGGAACAGAGGCTATGTCGCGACGCCACGAAGTGACGGACGAACAATGGGATGCCATCAAAGACCAGTTGCCGGGAAAGGAGGGCGACCCAGGCGTGACAGCCAAGAACAATCGCGTGTTCGTTGATGCTGTCTTCTTTGTCGCTAAAACGGGCATTCCCTGGCGGGACTTGCCCGAGCGCTTCGGCCACTGGCACAACGTCTTTCAACGCTTCAACCGCTGGTGCAAGAAAGGCGTGTTCACGCGGATCTTCGAAGTGCTCCGCGATCCGGACTTGGAGGTGCTGATGCTGGATTCCACGGTGATTCGCGCTCATCAGCATTCGGCCGGGCAGAAGAACTCGACTCCGGAACAAGAACAGCTTGGACGTTCGCGCGGCGGTGTCAGCACGAAGATTCATGTGGCCGTCGATGGCCTGGGCAAGCCGACCAAGATCTTTCTGAGTCCGGGGCAAGATCATGATGTCACCAAGGCGCCTGACCTGATTCGGGACTCCCAGGCCGACAAAGTGATCGCCGACAAAGCCTACGACAGCGATCCCTTGATCGCCCAGATCGAGGCCCAAGGCGCCACGCCCGTGATTCCGTCGCGCGAGAACCGCAAGGAGCCGCGCGACCACGATCGCCAGGAATACAAGAAACGCAATGTGGTCGAGCGTTTCATCAACACCCTGAAGCAGTGCCGGCGCGTGGCGACTCGCTACGAGAAAACGGCACGGAATTTCCTGGGCTTCGTCCTGTTCGCCTCGACCCTGGTGGTGTTAAGCTAACCCCAATTAACCCAAACCCAACGCCGGATTGAGAACAGGTCCTAGTGGGCCCGCCAGGATTCGAACCTGGAACCAAGGGATTATGAGTCCCCTGCTCTGACCGTTGAGCTACAGGCCCTATTGCTATCGTCATAAACATCTTACGTCATTTCTTCGACTCCCTAAAAATCGCTTTGACAACCGTTCTGACAACCGTATTATGAAGAAAGCGGCCGGGCGTCGTAACCGCCCGGCCAAAGCCACAGTGACACTTTAGAGGAGCGTCACCATGACACGCAGCCATTCTACACGCCCGCCCATGCCCGCCAAGCCAAGTCCTGACTTCCCCCTTACTCCACACCGCAATGGCCGCTGGTGCAAGAAGATTCGCGGCAAGATCCGTTATTTCGGCCGCTGGGACGATCCGGACGGCGCCCTCGCCGAGTACCTGGAGCAAAAGGACCGTCTGCAAGAAGGCCTGACAACCGCTGACAACCGCGACGGCTTGACGGTCCACTTGCTCTGCGGAAAGTTCCTGACCACGAAGAAACGCATGATGGAGAGCGACGAGTTGAGCGTGCATACCTTTGCGGACTATGCCCGCGTTTGCAAGCTGCTCTGCAAGACGTTTGGCAATACCCGGCTGGTCGCCGATCTGCGGCCCGACGATTTCGAGAAGCTCCGCGGCAAGATGGCCAAGAGGCTCGGCCCCGTGAAGCTCGGCAACGAAATCAACCGCATCCGCGTTGTGTTCAACTATGCGTACAAGTCGGACCTGATCGTGAATCCGATGAAGTACGGCGAGGGCTTCCGCCGGCCATCGAAAAAGACGCTGCGCAAGAATCGCCAGTCGCAGGTTGCCAAGATGTTCACCGCGGACGAAATCCGCGCGATGCTCGATGCTGCCGGCCAGCCGTTGCACGCGATGATCTTGCTGGGCGTGAACTGCGGCTTCGGCAATTCGGACCTGGGAACGCTGCCGATAGCCGCGCTGGACCTGCAGCGCGGCTGGCTCGACTATCCGCGGCCCAAAACTGCCATCGCCAGGCGAGCGCCCTTGTGGCCCGAGACGGTTGCCGCACTTCGCGACTGGCTGCGCGTCCGTCCCGAGCCGAAGAACCCGCAGCACGCCGGCCTAGTGTTCATCACCGCCAGGAGTGATAGCTGGGCGAAGAACACTAGCGATAACCCGTTGTCCAAAGAGACTCGCAAGCTGCTTGACCGGCTGAAGATTGAAGGGCATCGCAACTTCTACTGCTTGCGGCACACGTTGCAAACCATCGGCGACGAGGCCCGCGACTTCCTTGCGGTGCGGCACATTATGGGACATGCCGGGAGCGACATCGCCGACGAGTACCGTGAGAAGGTCAGCGACGAGCGCTTGCTTGGCGTGACCGATTTCGTTCGTGCGTGGCTGTTCGCGAAGGACGAGGCCGACGGCGGCGACGTGTTGCCATTTGCCAGGGCGCACGCAAACGGGTAAAACATTGAAAAGGGCCAGCGGCGGTGACACGCCCTGGCCGTGGTCCAAACCTGGTAAGGAGATTCGGACAATGGTAGGTTTGCAAGAAAGCACCGCGGGTGTCAAGAGCATTGAGCAAGTCGAGAAGTCGGGCAAGTGGAAGTGTCGCCGCAACAGCGGCATCCCTATCAACCAGCTACGCGGATGGTTTCGCCGCGGCTTACTTGAGCGTGGCCGCGACTGGCGCAAAGTCCGCGTCATCGTGCCACGAAGCGGACCGACCGGCAATCAAACGTGGTCGCTCACCTTTGTTCGCGTTGCCCGGTTGCGAGAGCTTGTGCCGGTGTTCAAGACCGTCGAGGAAGTGGAACGGTCCGGCCGATGGGTGTTGGGAACTCGCAATCCGTTCGGCATCCCGGACCACAACTTGCATTGCTGGCGCCGCAACAATGGCTGCCCATATGTTCGGGGGCGACGCATCAAGTCAAAAGTCGTCATGATCGGCGGCGAGGAATTCAACAACTCACCGCGCGAGTGCTATTTCTTCGAGCGGCGGCAACTTGAAGCGATTGCCCCCCTCTGGGAAAAGCGCGAGCGCCCGCACGCGAACTATTCCAGCAATGGAGGCAACAAGACACGCGCTCTCTGGGAAGCCAGCCAGGATTTCGAGGACAGCGAAGGGCGATGGATGCTGCCGAAAGAAGCCTGGGTGCGGCTGGGGATTTCGCAGGTGCTGCTCGGCATCTGGACGAACAAGGGTTGTCCGTACAAGGACGGCAAGACGCTTCGCACGAAGAGGCGTAAGGTCGGCGGCATCAAGACTCGCTACTACCTGGAGTCCGAGATTGACGCGGTCAAGGAGCGTAAGGACAACGCTCCGCGACGGCATGAATTTGGCGTCTCGCTCGCCGAGGCCGCACGTCGCACGACGATTTCGCCAACATTGTTGAAGCTCGACAAGTCATGTCGCGAGATTGGTTTGACGAAGCAGGTGGGCGTGCGATTGCGTGCTCGCAATGGCAGGCTAAGCGGTGCATCCTCGCCTACATTCATCGAAGAAGAGATTGCCTGCATCGAAGAGCACATGCGGCGTGCCGGCATCACACGGCTACGCATGACGGCGGCGATGACGAAGATTATTCGCGAACTGCTGAACAATCTGCGCAAGGACGGCGGCGGCGATGGCAGGAAGTATGCCCGCCGCGGCAGTGTGAATGAAGAGCCCGAAACCTACAGGGTAATCGAAGAAGGATTACGCAAACGGATTGATGGAACGAACGAGCGGCTGGATCGGCTGCTGGCAGACCGCCAGGCGGAAAACCATCACGCGCCACGGCTACCGCTAGCGATTCGCGATGGACAATGCTTTGTGAATGGCCAACACGTCGTCATCGACATGACGCCAGAACGACGGCGCGAATCGCTGTTGTTCTTGGCCGCTCTTACGGCGGACTGGAAGAGCACAGCCGACATCACTAACGAAGTCGCGAACTTGCGAGAATTCACTAGGTTCGATCGGTTGCTTGATTTGCTGCCGGACTCGATCAAGGCCGTCATCGAGTCGAGCACGCGAAAAGGCTACCGCCTAACCCTGACATAATAAGTCCATATTCGCGCCGTATATATGCCAGGCGCCAGCGCGCACAATCCTAGTGTGCGAGCCGACACCACCACTACCGCCGATCCCTGTCTCACCGTCCGCCAGGTCGCGGCCCGCTGGCGCGTCGCCCCGCGCAAGGTCCGCGACCTAATCCGCCGCGGGCTGCTGTCGGCGTTCATGTTGCCCGGTGACCGCCGGCGGCAGGTCCGGATTGCGCCCGAGGCCGTGGCGGCGATGGAGAAGCAAGCGGCGGTGTTGCCGGTGAAGCCGCGGCGGCGGCGGGAAGCGGAGATCGATCCAGAGGTGGAGAGATTGCTCGCCGAAGCGTGAAGTGAAAAGGGCCGGCGGGAGTCGCCCAACACCCGCCGGCCCGGATCGAAACACTATGGACACTGTATCGCCACACATTCCGGATTTCAAGAGCGGCGGCGATGCGCCGGCGGTCGAGTCGCTGCTCTCCACGCACGATCTCGCCGACCTGCGCGCCAGCGGCTTGACCGACGCAAGCATCCTCGCTGCCGGCCTGCACACGGTTACCGACCCGCGCACGATCCGCGACATCCTACGCTGGCGGTCCAGTCTCGACGGAGTGCGCAAACTCGGTCCATGCCTGGCAATCCCGTACCACGATCTCGATGGCCGACGAATCGCCGGTTACACGCGCCTCAAGCCAAGCCGGCCGCGGTTGCAGAAGCGGCCTGGCAAGCCCGACAAGCCGGTGAAGTACGAGTCGCCCATCGGCTTGCCCAATCGGGCCTATTTCCCGCCGGGCGCGCTGGCTGCCATTAACACGCCGGGCCATCACTTGCTAATAACCGAGGGCGAGAAGAAGGCGCTCTGCGCCACACAGCACGGCTTTCCCTGTATCGGCCTTGTCGGCGTCTGGGGCTGGCAGCGACCCCGCAAACGAACTCCAGACGGCCGAAAGGTCGGCGACCGTGAGTTGATCGAAGACCTTGCGCGAATCGACTTGCACGCGCGAAACATGACCATCGTGTACGACTCCGACGCGATCAGCAATCAAAACGTCCGGTTAGCTGAGCGTGAGTTTGCCCGCGTGCTGGCACAAGGAGGTTAGCCGGTGCCAGTCGAGATCTTGCGATTGCCGCCAGGACCGCCAGGACCGAACGGTGAGCCTGGCAAAATTGGACTCGACGACTTCTTGTTGGCAAGGGGCCGTGATGTTTTTTTGGGCCTGTTTGACACCGCTGAGCAATTCCCCGGATCGAGGGGGGACTTTGACACATATAGCAGAGGGGCCAATCCTGAGAAGTTGCAATGTCAAACTCTCCCCTCAATCCGGGGAGTGTCCTGGCGCGAAATCCAGCGAGCCGCGAAAACTGCTCCGATCTGCCCACGTCATGCTGTCCCGCTGCTGGAGTCTCGCAGCAGCGACCGCGATGCCGCAATCCTGCGTGTCGGCTGCCGACGCCTCAACTGCCCATCGTGTGGCCCGCACCGCAAGAAGGTGTGGATCGAACACCTGGCGGCCGCTATCGACGGCTACAGCGGCCAGCTATACCTCTGGCGTGGGGCTAATGGCCGTCCTGCTGCACTCGCCGCGAAAAAAGCCCAGAAGTGCCGGGCAGATTACTGCTGGGTTGCCGGCGCCTGCGAAACAACTCTGGTCACCACCGTTGAGATTGTCGCCTCAACCATCCTCTCCCATGACATCGCGCTTGAGACTCTGGCCAGCGCTATCCAGTGCTGGCGCTCTGGGCGCCGGCCTATCGGTTCGTCTCGGGCCTGGCAGCTTGCCGAGCGCAAGCGCAAACCCAAGCGCTGGCACCGCCGCGGAGAAGCTCCGCGAGGCGAATTCGAGGAGACCGTGAAGCTTGTGGAGGGCGTGGGCTTGACCGTACAGGTGCGAGAGGCAGGCGACGGCCATACCAAGATGGCACGCGTGGGGTTGCCGGCAGGTTACGCACACGATTTTTTCTTTGGGCTGGAGAATTCTCTACCGTTACCGCGACCCGGAAAGGAAACAGCATGAGCAAGCACAACCGCGAGCGTCGCCGCAACCACCCTCGCCCCCATCGCCCACCCGAGCCTTCCACCCACGCCATCGCCAGCATCGCCGAGGACGGCAGCCTGAACATCGTCGCCGCCCCGGTTATTCTCACCATGCTTGACCGGATGAAAGATCGGGACAAGCTGCTTGGTGAGATCCGAAGCGCCTGCGAGCGACAGGAGCGGAATACGATTGCGATAACGTGTCGGCAACTGGACTTGCCGGCCGCGTGACCCACGCCGTTTTGACTCACAAGCCGTCCAGGCCCGCGGCCAACCTGGGCGGCGTCAAAACAACCCTGGGCCGCGACGAGAGGGAATTCGATGGAGATCAACATTGCCGAGATCAAGGTCGGCAATCGCTGTCGCAAGGATCTTGGCGATCTGGCATCGCTTGCGAAGAGCATCCGATCGCTTGGACTGCTGCAACCCATTGTCGTTGACCGCCACATGGGCCTGATCGCCGGCCAGCGGCGTCTGGAAGCGTGCAAGGAGCTTGGACATGCCACCATCGAGGCCACGGTCATCGACATGGACAACCTCCAGGGGCTCAAGGCCGAGCACGACGAGAACGTGATCCGCAAGGACTTCACGGTCTCCGAAAAGGTCGCAATCGCCGACGTGATCAGGTCCCGCGAGAAGGAGCTGGCAGCGCAACGCAAGCGAGCATCCCAAGCTAAGCCAGGTCACAAAGTCGGCAAAGCGCAAAGTGAGGGAAAATTTCCCTCACGTACAGAACGCGGGAAATCCGCAGACAAGATCGCCGAAAAGGTCGGCATGTCCGCTCCGACGCTGGCCAAGGCGACTGCCGTGATCGAGGCTGCGAATGGTGATCCAGCCCTCGACCCCGTGGTCGAGGAGATGGATCGCACCGGCAAGGTCGAGCCGGCCTACCGCAAGGTGACGGAGGCTGGCAAGGCTGACGATAAGGTCGAGATCGAGAACGAGATCAAGCTGGTCGGACGTGGCGTCTTCCTAGCCAACGAAGCCATCAACTGCCTGATCAGGATTCCCAAGAACGACAAGCTCCGTGAGCGTGGGTTCGAGATCGTGGCGGACTGGGTCAAGAGTAACGCTACCTTGAAGGCGATTCCCGAATCCCCCGTGTCGGCTGCTTTGGAGCAGCGTCTTGACGACCTTCGCCTGCAGATGAACGAGACGAACCAGCCGTGTTTCGAGAGGGCGATCCAAAGCGCCGGTTGGGACAGGCGAGCAGACAAGAGAATCCTGGAACTGCTTGATGGAGTCGCCATGCAGATCAAGGCATTGCGTTTCTATCTCGCAAAAGCATAAGCGGGGCGGCGTACTGTTCGCCCCTGTGCGCCTGAACGCGGCACAAGCGAAGCCAGACGCCTTGCTGGGCATTCCAGCGGGTCCCTCTCGCCGGGCTTCGCGAAATCACGGCCACGGCGGCGGTCGTGATATGACACTTACTTTCTTGGGAAACAACGCTGAAACAAAGATGAAACAAGACATCGCAGAATTAGTGTTGCGAACCATCGACGCGAAGCATCGCGAGGCACGTGCCGCTACCCCTCCCCCACTATGGCTGCCGCTCAGGAGCGAGGAGCACCGCGACGCCGTCGCCATGGGTCCGCGATACTCACCGCAATGGTTCGGCGACTTGGCGGCCGACAATGCCGGGCGGGTGAGGTTGCTTAGGACCGTCCACGAACTTGTTGACGCCGGCTTCATCTCCGCGACGTTCTCCGATGGCGGCCGGCTGCAGCGTGTGAAGCTGAGCGAGGCCGGCGAGGCCGCGGTCGCTGAACTGAACCGCCAGGGGGCGACATGAGCAAATCGACAGAATCAGGCATCCCCTGCCCAGCCTGCCAATCGTTCAAGCATCGCGTCCGCCGCACCGTACCGCGTGCCGGACGCGTCGAGCGACTGCATCACTGCTCGGCCTGCCAGAAACGATTCTGGACGCGCCAGGTGCTCATTGAGGCCGATGCCGAGGGGCAGGCTGCTACTAATGCGCTCATGGCGAAGTTTCGGTCTATTAGTATCGCGAATCTGATTGAAGACTTTGATTTGTATCATCCGGCGAAAACGGACGGCGGTACAATTTGAGCATGGGAACACCAGAAATGATTGACCGGAACGGCCTTCGCGAATTCCTCTTGCGGCTCGCGCCTGAAATCGGCACGCTCACGCTCGTCTTCACGAGCGACCTGGATAATGCAATCCAGGCGGCGCACAATGAGGCCGGCGTTCAGGCGTTCACGTTCGCGAAGCTGTCCGAGCATGGTCCGGCCATCGGCTTTAATGACGAGATGCTCATCAAGTCGGCATCGCGATTTGCACGCGGGGCCATTTCTCTTCAGTCCGCGGTCAACTATGTCACCGCGATGGCCGGAGTGCATGAGCTGGCCCACATTCTTCAACGCGACGAACCATTCTTTGGACAGTCGGAGTTGCCGCCGGCACCGGACGGCGAGATTGCGTATGGGCGCCAATGGATGAACTGCGTCGAGGCGTCGCAGCATCGGCTGCCCTGGCTTCGGCTCGTCGCGCTGCTTGCGGACCGCTCGCAACAATGCTTCAACTACTCGGATTTGGTTTTCGGCTATGTCTCGAGTCGCGCGGTGGCGCACCTGTATAACGCCGCGTTCTCGGAACAAATCAGCGACGCTTTAGGAAATCTGGCGCGGTTGAAGGCCATGCCGATGTCGGAGCATGTCACGCGGGTTCATCTCCGCGACATCGAAGAGCGCCGCCGCATTCTCGGCAAGGCACCGCTCCTCGCAGAATTACCGCTTGTCACGAAACGTGTATTACCGATGTTGGCGACCGTGCCAGCGCAGCCCATGACAGCGCCAGTTTCACTACAAGCCAAGGAAGCGGCGGAGCATCTTCTCGAAGTGCCGACTTTCGCACGCCTCAACGACTGGGTTGGACTATGGTCCATCGAGCCACAGGCCGCCGATGCTTTGCAGCATCTTCTCCGTGGCATCCGCCTTGCCGAGCATGTCGCCGAAGCGCCGCCAGCCTTGCGGAGTATTTCGGATACCGTGCACGTTGACGGTAAGCGGATTGCCACGGTGCGATTAAGCGGCACGCTCATGAAGTCTCAGCCGTCCGCCGGTTTTGGAACCTCGACAATTCAGGCGCGGCGAGAGGTTCGTGCCGCTGCCGCTGACCCAAATATCGACGGCATCGCGCTTCTGCTCGATAGTCCAGGTGGCTCGGTTGCAGGCACCGCGGATCTGGCAAGCGACGTTCGCGCTGCCGGTCAAGTGAAGCCGGTTTGGGCGCACGCCATCGACATGATGTGCTCTGCTGCCTATTGGATTGGCTCGCAGGCGTCGCGCGTCACCGCGAACACCGGGACCGCAATGGTTGGAAGCGTTGGAACGATTCAAGTCGTTCAAGACTTGTCGGCGATGGCAGAAAAAGAAGGTGTGCGGACGCTCGTTTTTGCGACGGGTCCGCTGAAATCGACAGGCGTACCAGGAAGCAAAGTCAGCGACGAGCAAATCGCCTACCTCCAAGGCTTGATTGACAACACCCAAAAATTCTTCGACGCCGCGATCGTGGCTGGGCGCCGGATGTCGCCGTCCCAGCTTGCGAGCATTCGACATGGCGGCGTTTTGTTGGCGAATGACGCCATCGACGCCAAGCTCATCGACGGCATTCAATCACTCGACCAATTCATGAGCGAGTTTGTCGCCTCCATTAACCCGAAAAGGACAATCGCATGATGTTGCTCGACCGTCTCACCGCAACCCTGTCTCAGCGTCGCGCCGATGTTGGAACGTCCTTTGACGCGCTCGTTGTCGGCATCGCCGATGGCGCAGAATGGGACCCGGACCGAGTTGTAGGCATCCTCGACGCCGCCGGTCGCAGCGTCGCGGACTTGACGGCGGCCGTTCAGCGCTTTGTGCATCGACGCGAGCTTGCCATTGCCGTCGCGGCAGGCGACGTTGAAGCCGAACTCGCCGAAGTTCGAGACGAGCGCGAGCAACTCCAAGCGGCCTTCGATGAGGAAATGACGCGCCGGCGTGCGAAGCATGATGGCGCCGTTGCCATCCTCAGACAACGCGAGGTCGCGCTGGTCGCACGTGAGGACATTGCTCGGTCGGCGATAAGGGAACTGCAGCGCACGGCCTCGCCTGAGCTTCGCGACCGGCTCACGGCCATCGTCAATCGGCAACTGGCCATCGTCGAGGAGAAGCAGCAAGCGTCTCGCAGGTAACCGTTCACGCCTTGGCCAGCAATGGTGCTGGTTTTCCAGCCATTTGGGCTTCGACGGCGGTTGTCAGCCATGCAAAAGCATT
>Ga0194132_10010565_pt1 | contig 12232 bp, 8 predicted proteins | sample TA2KigOf80mmetaG_FD_148612 | JGI IMG/M metagenome (GOLD analysis project Ga0194132, IMG submission 148612) | Freshwater microbial communities from Lake Tanganyika, Tanzania - TA2015054 Kigoma Offshore 80m | ecosystem: Environmental > Aquatic > Freshwater > Lake | place: Tanzania: Lake Tanganyika... | reverse complement strand
GGACGGCGACCCCCGCGTGGAGGTCGAAGCCGGCGATGTGCGCGTTGCACGGCGCAGGCGCGTCGTCGTCCTTCGGCGGAGCCTCGCTCGCGCGTCCGAGGCGAGCCGTTCTCGCTCCGGCCTCGGCTGCCGATCTCGAGCGGCGCCCGAATCTCGATGGACAGCGGCACCGAGAACCTCGATGCCACCGCCGCCGTGGCGCGCCGGATCATCCGCTTCACGCAAGGCGGCGGCGTGGTGCACGTCGTCGTGAGCGGGGTCAACGTCGGCGCACAGAGCTACTGGAACGCGCTGTCGACGATGCTCCTCCACACCAAGGGCGCGCTCGTCATGACCACTGCCGGATCCATGGTCTTGACGGGCCGTGCGGCGCTCGAGGCATCCGGCGCGGTTGCGGCGGAGGACGAGGTCGCGATCGGCGGCCTCGAGCGCATCGCCGCGCCCAACGGCCAGGCGCAGTACTGCGCCGCCAGCCTCCGCGACGCGTTCGATGTCCTCGCGCGACACTACTCCTACACCTACGTGGTGCCTGGCGAGCGCTGGCCGCGCCGGAGAGCCACGACCGACCCGGTCGATCGCGACGTCACCCGCTTCCCGTACCGCGGGGATTCAAGCGACGGCTTCGTCGAGATCGGCGATGTCTTCGACGACGCGAAGAATCCGGGGCGGCGGCGTCCGTTCTCGATGCGCGCCGTGATGGCAGCCGTCGTCGACCAGGACGGCGGCAACCTCGAGCGCTGGCACACCTGGCGCGGTGCGGAGACGGCGATCGTGTGGGATGCGCGGCTCGGCGGCATCGCCGTGTGTGTGATCGGCGTCGAGAGCCGCAGCCTCGCCCGCAGCGGCGACCTGCCGGTCGACGGACCGAGCAGCTGGACCGCAGGTACGCTGTTCTCGCTCTCCTCGCGCAAGATCGCTCGCGCCATCCACTCCGCCAGCGGCAATCGGCCCGTGGTGGTGCTCGCCAACTTGTCCGGCTTCGACGGGTCGCCGGAGTCCCTGCGTTCGCTGCAGCTCGAGAACGGCGCGGAGATCGCGCGTGCGGTCGTCAACGTCGCGAGCCCGCTGCTCTTCCTCGTCGTGTCGCGCTTCCACGGCGGGGCGTACGTCGTGTTCTCACGTCGCCTGAGCGCCAACGTCCGCGTCGGCGCACTCGAGGGCTCGTACGCGTCGGTGATCGGCGGCAGCGCTGCCGCCAAGGTCGTGTTCACGCGCGAGACCAGGCAGCGCGCCGCACGCGATCCCGAGGTCGTCGCCGCCAGGGCACTCGAGCAGAACGACGGCAGCGCGGGCCACGCAGCGTTCGAGGGAACGTTGCAGCGTGCGATCGAGCGCGCCGAGATCGAGGTGGCCGCCGAGTTCGAGGCCGTGCACACGGTAGAGCGGGCGCAGCAGGTCGGGTCGCTGCACGACGTCGTTCCGCCCGCGCAGATGCGCCCCTATCTGATCGGCGCGCTCGAGGAGGCGCTCGCCAGCGCGGACGGCGAGCGCGCTGCGCAGTCGTAGGCGCGCTCGCCGCGCTACTCGTAGTCGGCGGCCAGTCGCAGGACCGGGCGTCGCGGCGCCTCGACGTCATGGACCACCGTGCCGTCGGAGATCTCGATCGTGCGGTGGCCGTACGTCGCGGCGACGGTGCTGTGCGTCGCCAGGATCACCGTCAGCTTCTCCGTTCGGTTCAGCTCGCGGATCAGATCGAGCACGCTCTGACCGGTGCGCGTGTCGAGGTTCCCCGTCGGCTCGTCGGCGAGCAGGATCGCGGGCTCGGTCACCAGAGCGCGCGCGATCGCGGTACGCTGCTGCTCGCCGCCCGACAGCTCCGACGGCCGGCGACCGTGCGTCGAGGTCGCGATGCCGACGCGCGCCAGGACCCGCCGGGCGCGCTCGCGAGCGTCGTTCCAGCGGACACCGAGGAACTCCAGCGGCGTCGCGACGTTCTCCTCGACGGTGAAGGTCGGAAAGAGGTTGAAGCTCTGGAACACGAGGCCGATGCGGTGCAGCCGCAGGTCGCTACGCTCGTCGTTCGACAGCTGCGCGAGGTCCTGCATGTCGATCAGCACGCGGCCACGGGTGGGCTGATCGAGCCCGGCGATGAGGTTGAGCAGCGTGCTCTTTCCGCAGCCACTCGGCCCCATGACCGAAACGAACTGTCCAGCCGGGATGGCGAGCGTGACCTCGCGCAGCGCCTCGACCGCGGCAGCGCCCTCCCCGTAGCGCTTGCCGACTTGTTCGATCGCGATCACGCCGCCCGCTCCGCGATTCCCGTCAGCTCGCCCGCCTCCGCCCAGCGGAGCAGCGCGATCTCACACGACGTGCCGGCGCCGAACGCAAGCAGTGCGGCCGCTCGCGCCCCGTCGGGCGCGGCGCCGCGCGCGCTTTCGTCGAGCGCGCAGAACACACCCGACGAGATCATGTTGGCCCGCTTCTCCCATGTCGCCCACGAGCCGGCGAGCTGCTCGTCGTCGAGCCGCAGCCCGTCGGCGACGGACTCGAGCACCCGCGCGCTGCGCGGGTGCGCAGCGACGAAGGCGAGCTCACGCGGCTCGAGCCCATGCTCAGTGGTCAGCTCGCGCAGCAACGGCTCGACACGTCGACGAATCAGCCCGGACAGGTCACCCGAGGAGCGGAGACGCAGACCCGTCTCATGGACGAGGACTTGCCCACCTTCCGCGACCTCGGGCAGGAGCGTGCTCGCGGTCGCGCAGATCTCCACGCCGGGGCCGTCGGCGGCGATGACGGCGGCCGCCGCACCGTCACCGAAGTGCGCCGCTGCGAGGAGCTCGGCGAACGACGGCTCCGCGAGCTGCAGCTGCAGCGACGGCACTTCGGCGCTCACGACGAGCGTCGCACCACCGCGCTCGCGAACCGTCTCTGCCGCCAGCGCGAGCGCCGCGACGCCGCCGGCGCAGCCGAGCTGGGACAGTGGAATGCGCCGGCAGCGCGGGTCGAGCCCGAACCGGCGGATGATCTCGGTCTCGATCGACGGCGTCGCCTGACCGGTGCCCGACACGAAGATCACCTTGGAGATCGCGCGCGTGTCGAGCTGGCCGCGCTCGGCCAACCGGGCGACCGCTCGCATGGCGAGCTCGGTGGCGTGCTGGCGATAGAGCTCGCTGCGTTCGCCGATGCCGCCGAGCCGCGCGAGAGCCGCGAGCGGCAGCACCGAGTGCCGGGTCCGGTTCCGCGCTCCGGTGAGCGCTTCGGTGAGCCGCGATCGCGCGCTCGGTCGCGCCAGCCCGACCAGGAAATCCGTCACCTCGTCCATGCCGACGACGTTCGCGGCGGAAACGCAGGAGATTGCTCGGAGACGTGCCATGAACACTCCCTCTCGGACCCTCCCCGGGCCCAGGACTCGTGAGACCGTCATTCGGAACGCAATACTTCGATCACGGACAGGCGCTCGGCGCGCCTGGCAGGAAGCCATGCCGACAACGCTGCGACCAGTAGCGTGACCACGGCGATCGACACCAGCTCGATGCGCGGCAGGTGGACGTCGAGTGCCCATCCGAGCAGAAGCTGAAACGTGCTGCCCACCCAGATCCAGGCGAGGACGCAGCCACCGAGCCCGGCCAGGACCAGGCCGATGCACCCGATGATGCCGCTCTCGAGCGTCACGCTACGCCGGACCCGCCGGGCACGCAGCCCGATCGCATGCGCGGTCGCCAGCTGGCGTTTGCGGTCGAGCACCGACGTCGCGAGCGCGCTGGCCAACCCGATCAGGATCACCAGGAAGACCAGCGACCCGAGAATCGGGATCAGGCTGAACGCGCGCCGTACCTGCGTGACGAAGTAGTCGAGCAGCTCGCGCGCCGACAGAATGCGCAGCGCGAAGCGCTCGCCCACGGCGGAGGCGATGCTCCGTCGGAGCTCGCCGCCATCGATCGATGGCTTCTTCAAGACGAAGATTCTGGTCAGGCTGCCGTCGCGCCAGCGCTTGGCGAAGAGCTCGCGGCTCATCTCGATCGTGCCGCGCGGCGACACGAAGTCGACCGTCGTGCCGACGATGGGGAGCTCGAGCGGCCCGGTCGGCGACTCGAGCACGATCCGATCGCCCACCGTCTTGCCGGTGGTCATCACGAAGCTAGTCGAGACCACGACCGCCTCACCACGCGCAACCAGATCCCAGGCCGACGCCGCGCCGCCTCTGAGCGGCCATTCGCCGAAGCGCTGATCGAGGAAGTACGCGCTGTCGTAGGCGCTGATCCCGATCGGGCCACCCGCGAAGGGCCACTCGAGGGCACGCCAGCCGGCAGCAACCGCGACACCGTCGACGCCGCGAACCGCGTCGAGCACCTCCTCGCCCATGGGCGCTTCGAGAAAGCCCCCGCCGACGTTGGCGGAGGTGACGACGAGGTCAGCGCGGATCGCGCGGCCGAGCGCATCGACGACCGAGCCCTCGAAGCTCCGGGCGAGGATCCACAGCCAGGTGACGGCCGCTACGCCCACACCGATCGTTGCGACTGCCATGCCGGTGCGACGCGCGTGATCGCGCAGCGCAGCGGCGGCGAGATGGCCGCTCGCACCGGCCAGCCGCGCGATGCCGGGCAGCACGACGCGCGACACGCCCCAGACGAGGGGTGTCGCCGCGGCGGCGATCGCCGCGAAGACGAGAGCGGTCGCAACCAGGCCGAAAGCGACGGAGCCAGTGCGCGCTTGCAGGACGGCCGCCGCGAGCGCCGCGCCGGCGAGCAGGACGATGCCGACCAATCGCGAGCGCACACCGAAGTCCTCCACCTCGATGTCGCGGGCGCGGATCGTGGTCGCGCTGCCAAGGCGCACCGCGCGCGCCGCCGGGATCCAGGCGGCGAGCAGCGCGACCCCGATCCCGAGGACAACCGCCAAGGCGAACGATGCGGCACTCGGGCGCAGCTCCGCTTGCGGCGCGATCACGTTGAAGTTGAGCGCGGTGGCAACCGTCATCACCGGCAACAAAACGCGCGCGAGCGCGATGCCGAGAATGGTGCCGAGCGTGAGCCCCGCGACGCCCAGCAGGAGCGCCTCCTTCATCTGCGAGCGCCAGACCACCTGCGCGCGCGCACCGATCGCGGCGAGCATTCCCAGCTGCCACGCACGCTGCTCGAACTCCCACGACAGGGCGTTGAACGCGATCAGGAAGGCGACGATCAGCGCGCAGCCGCCGATCGATCGCAGCAGGACCTGGAACGATTGCATCAGCGCCTGGAGGTCGAGCTTGCGCTGCGCGGGTGCGCTCACGGCGAGGCCGGGCGGCAGCTTCCCCGCGATCGCGTCGCGCACCTCCGCCGCGGACGCATCGCGGCGCACGACGACGTCGATCCGGCTGACGAGCCCGCGCGCCGCGAACACCTCCTGCGCCGCCACGACGTCCATGACCACCAGGTTGCCGCCGTAGACACGCGCGACCCCCTCCGGCTCGAGCAGGCTCAGGATCGAGAAGGTGCGCTTGCCGCGTGGCGTCGCGAGCTCGATCGTGTCGCCGACGTCGAGCTGGTGCCTGGCGGCGAAGCTCCTCGTCAGGACGACGGAGCGCGGGTTGGCGAGAAAACGGACCGGATCATCGATCGGGCGCGCGTCCTCGTTCTGGGCACGATAGACGCGCAGCTCCGCCTCGTTGAGCAAGTCGACCCCGTGCACCGTGACCGATTCGCCGCTGCCGTCGGTGAGGAAGGCCGGTGCACTGACGATCGCGACAGCGATCTCCACACCCGGCACCGCGCGCACGGTCTCGACGATCTCTTCGGGCACGAGGCCGTCGCGTCCGGCGGTGACCTCGAGCGCCGCCCGCCCCGCCATCGTATCGATCACCTCCTCGAAGGCGAGCTGCATCGACCGCGTCACCATGTCGATCGCGAACAGGAGCGCGATGCCGACCGCCAGAGCGGTCACCGTCAGCGCCGTTCGGCCGTACTGCCCGCGCATGAAGCGCAGGGGCAGCCGGAAGCTGGGCAGGGTCACGACAGGCTCCTTCGTGCCTTGCCCGGTGCGGCGGGGACCGCGCGCAGCGTCTCCCGGCGCGTGGCCGGCAACTTCGCCGCGCTCTCTCGTCGTCTTGTACCGCCCGCTCCGTCCACCTTGTCCTCGCCGCGAGCGACCGCGCGTTCGAGGCCTTGGCGTAGCGCACCGAGGAGCTCCAGATCGGCCGCCGCACGCGCGATCCGGCGCGTCAGAAGCAGCTCGAGGCGCCACGAGGACGCCGGATCCTCGCGGCTCTCGAGCAGCTCGTCGCGCTCGCGCTCGAGGATCTTGCACTCGATCCAGAGGCGGTCCTGCCACTGCTGCACCAGGGCTCGATCCTCGGGCCACGGTGGTTCACCGATGAACAGCGCGCGCGCCGACAGATCATCCTCCGCGGTGCGCAGGTCGAGCGGCGACGCGTGCAGCCACGAGAGGAACTCCTGGCGACCTGCCGGCGTGATGACGTACGAGGCGCGGCGCGCGCCTTCGCGTACAGCGCCCCGATGGACGGCGATCTGGCCGGCACGCTCGAGCAGCCGCAGCTCGCGATAGAAGCTCCCGGAATTGGCGAGCACGCGCATCTTCGCGTGCGTGTCCTTCATCAGCGCATAGCCGTGACGCGGCTCTCCATCGAGGAGGAAGCCGAGAACGAGGTAGCGGATCATTCGCCCCTGTGTCCGTCAGTTCGGGATGCCCCGCGCTATCACGGGTCGATCATCGTCGCAATGGAAGAATCACCCGAAAACCACGGCCGGGAACGGTGGCGCGCGCCAGCCGCTGCACCAGCACGGCGAGCGCGCAAGCAGCCGCGGCGCCGGCGCATCCACTCTCGACGGCGAATGGATGCAATGCTCCGATGGCAGGCTGCCTACGCCGTCGGGGATTTCATCGGTTGACAGCGCTCCCGCCCCGCGGATAGCTTCGACGTGCCGCGTCGGCGCGTGCCGACGCGAGTGGTTCGCGACACCGTCAACGTTCCGTGACAGCGCGGCGTGCGCGCGCTCGGGGGTTGGAGAATGCGCATGGAGGTCACCGTCATCCGCGGCTGCTCGTCCGCGCCTCACGCCAGGGCGGCCATGCTGCTGGGCGCGCTCGCATGCTCCATGCTGGTCGTCGCGCTCGCCACGGGCTCGCCGGCGCTCGCAGCGCCCTCGGGCCGCGAGCTGCTGGACGAGGCCAAACGGCTGAACGACACGTCCCGTGCCTGGAACGACTCGAGTCAGCGGCTGGCCATCGTCATCCACGACGCCGACGGCCGTGAGCGCAAGCGCGAGATGGTCATCAAGACGCGGCGCGATCACGACGCAGGGGACAAGTCGCTGTCCGTGTTCCTCGAGCCACCGGAGGTGCGCGGCACGGCCTTCCTGCAGGTCACGCACGCCGGCCGCGACGCCGAGCAGTGGATCTACTTTCCCGAGGGCCAGCGAGTCCGGCAGATCGGCGGCTCGTCCAAGGACGACAGCTTCATGGGCAGCAACTTCAGCTACCGCGACCTCGAGCTGATGACGGAGCTCGTCAACTGGACCGCCGATGATGCCGACGCGAAGGTCCTCGCGGTGACCGATCAGGACGGAATGCAGGTCCACTCGATCGAGCTCGTACCCCACAAGGAGGACGTGGGCTACAAGCGGTTCGTCCTGCTTTTGTCGACGCCCGACCACGTGCAGCGTGGCATCGAGTTCTACAGCGACGGAAGCGAGCCGAAGAAGGTCCTGCGGCTCACGAAGATCGAGACCATCGACGGCATCCCGACGCCGCTCCAACTCGAGATGAAGACCCCGTCGGGCGGCTACACCGTCGTCGACGTGTCCGACGTGCGCTACAACCAGAACATCGACGCCAATGTGTTCACCAAGCGTACCCTCGAGCGTGCCCTCGAGACGGTGCAATGACCGCGACCGCAGTCGCTCAGAACGAGTAGCGCATCGCCGCGTACGCCTCGCTGTTCGCCTCGTACTGGCCGATCAGCGAGTTCGCGCTTCCCCAGATGCCCAGGATCCCGACGCGCGCGCTCAAGTGGTCGGTGAAGTCGTACGTCAGCTCGCCGCGCACCAGCTCGTAGCCGCTCTCGATTCCCCAGAGCCCGGTCGCGCGGGCGTGCAGCCGGTCGTCCAGGAAGCTCTTCTGCAGAACCAGGGCGATGCGCGTGTCGACGTCGCGGACGAGGAGCCGCTGGTCGTTGTGCAGCAGGACGAGCTGCTGCACCTCGAGGAGCGTCAGCAGACCATGCGTCGTGTAGTCGGCGCCGAGGCCCCAGTCCACTGCGTCGCGTTTGACGAAGGCCGGCACGTCCACCGGCTGGAAGGCCGCGAGCTGCTCGACCGCGGCCTGGTTCTGCTCGATCAGGCCTTGCAGCGCGCGCAGGTCGAACGAGTACGGCCGGCGGAAGCGGAACGCGCCCTCGCCGCGCACCGTCACGGCGCCGATCGCGGTCTCGAAGTCCGCCCCGAGCGACCGGTAGCGCTCGAATGCCGGCCGCAGGCGCACGTCGAGGTTGGTCTCGAGGACGTCGGGCACGTCGTCGCGCACGACCGGGTCGATCTGCAGCTTCAGATCGAAGGACGGTGTCGAGTCGAAGCCGTCGTAGTAGGTGATCGCCCAGTCCACCTCGTACGACCGCGCGGTGTAGCGGATCCCGAAGCCGCCGTTGTCGAACGTGCGGGCGGGTGCGCCCACGTTGCCGACCGTCTGGTCGACCAGGAAGGAGCAGGGACACCGCGGGTCCACCGACGCTCCCACATTGATGTTTTGACTTACACGTGCTGCGGGTGCGAACCAGCGCTCGTCCTCGAGCGGAAAGCGCCACGGAACCACGAACGGCACCCAGACGAACGTCAGGCGCGACTCCTCGGGGAGCGCCTTCGCCCACGCGCCATCGGGTGCATACGCCACGCTGACCGCCGGCACCGGGACCTTCGCAGCGACCTCGTCGGTCAGGAACGGATCCAGATAGATTCTTGGATTGAGCTGGTCGTTGGGGCGGATGCCGTCGAGCCTGCCCCAGGTGAAGACCTGCGTTCCAACCCGAACGTCGATGGTGTCCGTGCTGTGATCGACGTAGGCCTGGCCGAGCTGCAGCGACGGATCGGGATTCTGGAACGCATGTCCGAAGTCGATCAGGCCGGCACCGCTCGAGTTCTCGATCGTTCCTCCCCACGAGCCGATGGCGGACAGCTTGACGCGGGTCCGCTCCGCGATCTTCTGCTCGATCGCTAGATCGATGCGCCCGAGCGGCCGCTGACGCGGGCTCTGCCAGTCGAAGCGCAGGATGCCGTAGGTCTCGAAGGTGCCCGAGATCCGCGGTGACTCGATGGCCGCCGCCACGCCGACGTCGAGAGCCGCGTGCAGCGCGAGCCAGCACGCGATCCCGCCCAGCCGCGCGCAACGACGGGGACCCAGCACCGCGGCACGCGCAGGGGCCGCCCCGCTTCGCGCCCGACGAAGACACGCCACGCTGCTTCGCTGTCCGACGGGGTCTTCCTGCACAGTGTCCTCCGCACCGACAGATCCCGGCCAGCCGTTGACGAGGATCTCTCGAGCGGCTGCACGAGTATTCTCTCGGGCTACCCGGCGGTCGAAGTCAATGACAGCGTCGTCTCGATACTGGATTCGCCGTGTCCGCCGGAGCGATGCGACGAGGGCAGAGCCACTGCCATGCAGCAGTAATAGAATCAGTGCTGCGATTGACCGCGCACGCGGCACCGTACGATACAGCGTCCGGCACACCACGACTCGACGAGAGGAAGTGCGACATGACCGTTCGCGAGCATTACGGGATTCGAACGCGGTCGCCTCGAATGCAGCGCGTGCTCGACCTGATCGAGCGCTTCGCCGCTCTCGAGGCTCCGGTGTTGATCCAAGGCGAGACCGGAACCGGCAAGGAGGTCGTCGCGCAGGCGCTGCACCGACGGAGTGCGCGTGCGCAGGGGCCGCTGGTCGTCATCGACTGCGGCGCGCTGCCCGAGAGCATCGTCGAGTCGGAGCTCTTCGGTCACGAGCGGGGATCGTTCACGGGTGCCGACCGCTCCTATGCCGGGCGGATCCTCGCAGCGGCCAACGGCACGCTCGTGCTCGACGAGGCGAACTCGATCTCGTCGCTGGTGCAGGGCAAGCTCCTGCGCTTCGTCGAGACGGGACAGTTCGCTCGCGTCGGCAGCCAGCGACCGGTGGCGGTGGATGCGCGCCTGATCTGCGCGACCAACGTGCCGCTCGAGACACTCGTCTCGACGGGTCAGATGCGTTCGGACTTCTTCTACCGCCTCAACGTCTTGCGCATCGACCTGCCACCGCTGCGCGAGCGACTCGAGGACGTCCCCCTGCTCGTCGAGCAGTTCTTGACGGTCGATGCGCTCGCACGCAGCCTCGGGGTCGTCGCGGTGGCGAGCGACGTCCTGCACGAGCTTCAGACCCGCGACTGGCCCGGCAACGTGCGCCAGCTGCTGAACTTCCTGCGGCGTGCGTCCGTCCTCGGCTGCGAACGCGGCGTGCTCGTACGACTGCCCGAGGAGGAGACGCCGCTGCAGCTGCCCGACGCCGCCGCGATCACCGCCGACCAGTCCGGCGAAGGGCTCCGCGAGTGGATCCGCGATCGCGAGCGCGAGTACTTGCGGTGGCTCCTCGACCGTCACGACTCGGTCGCGCAGCAAGCAGCGGTGGCCGGCCTGCCGCAGCGCACGCTGTACCGCAAGGTCCGACAGCATGGGCTCCGCTAGCGGCCCTGGAACGTCGCTTGCGTGGCGCCGGCCACGAACGACGTGCCATGCGCTCACGAGCTCGGAAACCGCCCAGCCGCTCGGCCACGCCCGCGGATCGCACGATCCGCGCCGCGCCGAGGCGTATCGCACGGCATCGTGCTCCGGTGGCCATCGGTGGCCGCTCTGGTCAGCTTCGGCCACCGGGCAGCGCGACGGTCGCGCACGCGGCGTCCGGTGCGGAGCCGTCTTTGTTGGGCCGGAGCACCATGGTAGCCGGGAGTCGCTGACATGTTCGCGATGATCTCGGCGCTCCGTCAGATCAGCTTGCGGCATCTCCGACACCACAAGCTACGCACGGTCCTCACCGTCCTCGGCATCGCGTTCGGCGTGTCGGCCATCGTCGCGATCCGGCTGGTCAACGACATCGCCGCACGGTCGTTCGAGCAGTCGGTGGCCGCGGTGGCGGGAGCCACCGCGCTGCAGATCACCAACGGCGACGCCGGCGTCCCGGAGGAGCTCGTCGACGAGGTCAAGGCCGTGCCGGGGATCGGTACCGTCGCACCGACGGTACAAGGGTTCGTCACCCTCCCGGACCTGCAAAGCGAGCGCGTCTACCTCCTCGGCGTCGATCTGCTCGCCGATCGCGACGTGCGCGAGTACCAGCCCGACCCCGACGCGGTACGCGTCGACGACCCCCTGGTCTTCCTCGCCAAGGCCAACTCCATCGCCTTGACGCGCGAGCTGATGGCGGCGCACGCGCTCTCGGAAGGACAGACGATCCGCGTGCAGGGCGGGAGCGGCGTGCAGGAGCTGGTCGTCCGCGCCACGCTGGACGGGAGCACCGGCCCGAGCCGGCTGTTCGACGGTCGCGTCGCGGTGATGGACGTGTTCGCCGCGCAACGTCTGTTCGCGCTCCGCGGGCGGCTGACGCAGATCGACGTCGCGCAGTCGCCGACCCGGTCGACCGAGGAGCTGCAACGCGAGCTCGCGGCGCTCACCACCGGACGCGCCATCGTCGAGCGCCCGCAGCGCCGCGGCGAGACGCTCGAACGGCTCCTCGCCGGCAACCGGTCGGCGTTCACGCTCGGCGCAGCACTCGCCAACGTGCTCGGGCTGTACATCGTCTTCAACGCGATGATGGTGGCCGTGACGCAGCGCCGCCGCGAGATCGCCATCCTGCGCTCGACCGGCATGCGCGGGCGCGAGGTGCTCCGGCTCGTCGTCCTCGAGGCACTCTTGCTCGGCACCGCAGGGTGCGCTCTCGGCGTCCCACTCGGCGGCCTGCTCGCGCGCACGCTGTGGAGCTCGTACCGCGCGAGCGTGAGCGATCGCTTCCTGCCCATCGAGCACGTCGAGGTCGCGCTCACCTCCACCGCCGTCCTGTGGGGCGTCGCCTTCGCGCTGCTCACCTCTCTGGTCGGTGCCCTCGTGCCGACGCGCCAGGCGATCCGCGTGCGGCCCATCGAGGCGCTGCGCGCCACCGTCGTCGCCGACACCGTCAAGCCGATCGCCACGCGCCTGACCTTGGCGGCGCTGGCGCTGCTCGCAGCGCGGACCACCGCCGGCATGCTGCACGCGCGACGTCCCGACGGGCCGTTCGCGACAGT
>Ga0194132_10010562_pt1 | contig 12234 bp, 9 predicted proteins | sample TA2KigOf80mmetaG_FD_148612 | JGI IMG/M metagenome (GOLD analysis project Ga0194132, IMG submission 148612) | Freshwater microbial communities from Lake Tanganyika, Tanzania - TA2015054 Kigoma Offshore 80m | ecosystem: Environmental > Aquatic > Freshwater > Lake | place: Tanzania: Lake Tanganyika... | reverse complement strand
GCCGTCGTCATCGTGCGCGTCCCTGCGGCTTCATTCGTACCGCCAGTCGGGGTCGTTCGGGTGCTTCAGATCCCAGAGCGGCCTGCGGCTCTGCACGACGGGGATCTTCTCGAAGTTGTAGGCGGGTGGCGGCGACGTGGTCGACCACTCGAGCGTCCACGCGTCCCACGGATCCTGCCCGGCGTCCTCGCCGCGCCGCAGCGACCAGAGGACGTTCACGAGGAAGAACAGGATGCCGATCGCCTGCAGGATGACGCCGAGCGACGTGATCAGGTTCAGCAAGTCCCAGCCGCGTCCGGGATCGTACGTGTAGATCCGCCGCGGCATCCCGAGCAGCCCCTGGAAGTGCATCGTTCCGAACGTCACGTTGAAGCCCGCGACGAAGACCCAGAAGTGCCAGCGGCCGAGGCGCTCGCTCAGCATCTTCCCCGTCGCCTTCGGGAACCAGTAGTAGATGCCCGCGAAGATGTTGTAGAGGAGCCCGCCGATCAGGACGAAGTGGAAGTGGGCGACGACGAAATAGGAGTCGCTCAGCTGCCAGTCGAACGGCACGACCGCGAGCATCACGCCCGTCAAGCCCGCGATCACGAACTCGAAGAGGAACGCGCAGACCCAGAGCATCGGCATGCGCAGGCGGATCCGTCCGCCCCACATCGTGCCGAGCCAGTTGAAGATCTTGATCCCCGTCGGCACCGCGATCGCCATCGTCGAAGCGGTGAAGAAAGTGTTCACCGGTCCGGAGAGCCCGACCGTGAACATGTGGTGCGCCCAGACGCCGAGGCTGATGAAGCCGATCCCGGTCGTCGCGGCGACCATGATCTCGTAGCCGAAGATCGGCTTCCGCGAGAACACGGGCGTCACCTCCGAAGCGACCGCGAACGCGGGAAGGATCAGGATGTAGACCTCGGGATGCCCGAAGACCCAGAAGAAGTGCTGCCAGAGGACCGCCGAGCCGCCCGCCTGGGTATCGAAGAAGTGCGAGTCCAGGAAGCGGTCGAAGAGGAGCATCACCTGTGCGGCGGTCAGAGGCGTCAACGCCACGAGGACGAGGAAGCCGTTGACGAGCATCATCCACACGAAGAGCGGCATCTTGCCGAGCGTCATGCCCGGACAGCGCATGCAGAGGATCGTCGCGACGAAGTTCAGCGCCGTCGCCGTGCTGCCGAACCCCGCCACCATGATCCCGAGGATCCAGTAGTCGGTCGAGTTTCCCGGCGAGAACGCAGGTGAGGTCAGCGGCGAATACGCGAACCATCCGACGTCGGGCGCCGTGCCGGTCCCGTAGAGCCCGTCGCCGCCGATCCAGCTGAAGTAGAAGAGCAGCCCGCCGAACAGGAAGAGCCAGTAGCCGAACGCGTTCAGCCGCGGGAAGGCGAGATCGCGCGCCCCGATCATCAGCGGGATCAGGTAGTTCCCGAAGCCGAAGAAGATCGGCATGCCGACGAAGAACACCATCGTCGTGCCGTGCACCGTCATCAGACGGTTGAAGGTGTTCGGTCCGATGAGGTCGTTGTTCGCGAAGGCGAGCTGCGCGCGGATGGCCGAAGCCTCGAGGCCGGCGATCAGGAAGAACACGAGGCCGGAGGAGATGTAGAGAAGCCCGAGCCTCTTGTGATCGACGGTGGTTGCCCACTCGTGCGCGCGGATCCAGAACGAGGTCCGCGCCGCGGCTTCGGCCGGGAGAACGCTTCCGTCGATCGCCGTCATGCTCCCCCTCGTCCCCTCCCCGTCGCGCCTAGCGCAGCGTCACGAGATAGTCGACGATCGCGTCGACCTCGTGGTCGGCGAGCTTCATGTCCGGCATGCGCACGCCGGGCTTCATCGTCTGCGGATCGCGGATCCAGGCGCGCAGGTTGTCGGGCGTGTTCATCGCGACGCCGGCTCCGATCGTCTCGCGGCTCATCAGGTGCGAGAGGCTCGGTCCGAAGGTTCCGTCCGCGACCGTGCCAGAGGCGGCATGGCAGTTGATGCACGCGGTCCGCTGGAAGAGGTCACGACCGGCCGCGACGCTCGCGACCTCGGCTTCGGGCGCCTTCTGCTCCTCGACCCAGCGCGCGAAGTCCTCCGGCGTGTGCACGTAGACGCGCAGCAGCATGTGCGCGTGCTGCGTGCCGCAGTACTCGGCGCACTGGCCGAGATAGAGCCCGGGCTGCGCCGTCTCGAGCCAGAGCGTGTTGCGGCGATTCGGGATGACGTCCGTCTTGCCGGCGAGCCGCGGCACCCAGAAGCTGTGCGCGACGTCGACGGACTCGAGCCAGAGGAACGTCGGCCGCGGCGCGTCCGGCGTGCTCGCCGGCACGTGCAGCTCGTTCGCGGTGACGATTCCGTACTCGGGATACTGGAACTCCCACCACCAGCGGTGGCCGACGACGGTGACCTGGAGCGCGCTCTCGGGCGGCTCCTTCAGCTCGAGCTCGTTGATCGTCCGCGCGGTCGCGAGGAAAAGGACGACGACGATGATCACCGGGACGATCGTCCAGGCCGCCTCGATGTTGCTGCTGCCGTACACCTGCGGCGGCTCGCGGTGCTCGTCGCCGGGACGCGCACGGAAGCGGATCAGCGTGTAGGCGATCAGGCCACCGACGACGACGAAGATCCCGCCGCAGATCGCGAGAACGAGGAACGCAAGATCGCGGATCTTCGCAGCCGGCACGGAGACCGGCTGGAACATGTTCGAAACCTGATCGAACACGGGCCGGCCCGTCGTCGGCTCGGCCATCGCCACGCCGGTGGCGCAGAGGACCGCCGCTCCGGCGAGGAGCCCCATCGCTTTGGCGAGCCCCCGGCGCCGCGAGGCCGCCGAACGGAACCCCGCTGCTGAAGCGATTCGATCCATACTGCCCTCTACGCCCGACCCACATCCGTGGTCCGAACCGCGGGGCGCGATTATGCACACCGTCCCCAGGTGGGTCAAAAGCAGAAAGGGGCAGAGGTGCACAAACGAAAAGACCCGGGTCCCTCACGGGGACCCGGGTCTCGACGCAGCTACCGCCGGAGCGCCCGGCATCCGGGTTCTCCGACTCGTTCGATTCGGACGACGCTCTACCTCAAGCCGCGACCATCCCGACCAGGAAGGCCATCCCCAGAAGCGCAGCCCGCGCCACCACCGCCGGATTCCTCGCCAGACGCCGAATATGCCGTCGCTGCACTCTGCGGAACCGCTTCATCGTGTCGCCTCCGATTCGCCAGTACGTGGACGCCTGCGTTGCCGCCGGGCGACCTGGCGAGGAGCCGATCCAGCAAACGTGGCGCCAACCTTCCCGAGCCGAAAATGCCAACGATTCCGGAAGTTTTCGAGGTCCGCCGAAGCGGACGCGCTGTCAGCGGGCTGACATCGCGTTACAGGCTCGACGCCCCCCTCTTCATTCCACGCGGGCGCCCGACACGGCGCTCGTCACCCAGAGGTCGGGAGCCTGCCCGGTCGCGGCCGCTTGGCGCTCGCACACCGCTTCGCAGAAGGACCGCGTCGAGGCGGAGCGAACGAGGTTCACCGTGCAGCCGCCGAACCCGCCGCCGGTCATGCGGGCACCGACGACGCCGGGCTCGCTCGACGCGATCTCGACGAGCGAGTCGAGCTCCCGGCAGCTCACCTCGAAGTCGTCCCGGAGGCTCGCGTGCGAGCGCGCCATCGCACCGCCGACGCGCTCGAGGTCGCCCACCGCGAGCGCCTCGACCGTCTCGAGGACGCGCTCGTTCTCCGTCACGACGTGACGCGCGCGGCGAAACACGCGATCGGTCATGCGGGAGCGCGAGTGCTCGACGTCGGCGAGAGTCGCGTCCCGGAGCGAGGGAGGGCGGGAAGCGTCTCGGCCCGCTTCCTCCGCGAGGATCCGGGCGGCCTCCTCGCACTCGCTCCGCCTTGCGTTGTACTCGCCCGCCGCGAGCGCATGGCGCACCATGCTGCTGACGATCACGAGGTCGACCCCCGTCGGAAGCGGGACGAAGCGCACCGCGCGCGTCCGACAGTCGAGCAGCATCGCCTCGCCGGCGCGGCCGAGGCACGAGACGAGCTGGTCCATGATCCCGCAGCGCATGCCGACGAACTCGTTCTCCGCACGCTGGCAGAGAAGCGCGATCTCGGCTCCGTCCCGCTCCTCGCCCGCGAGGGCGAGGAGCGCGTTCGCCGTCGCAACCTCGAGAGCCGCCGAAGAGCTGAGGCCCGCTCCCGCCGGGACGTCGCTCGCGAACTCCAGCGTCGCTCCGGGCACGCGCACGCCCGTCTCGAGAAGCATCCGGAGGACGCCCGTCGGGTAGTCGCTCCAGTGCACTCGCGGGCCCTCGTCCGGCCGGAGCTCGACCTGATCGCCCGGCGCGCCTTCGACCCCGATCGCGAACGACTCCGACCGCACGAGCCAACGCGCTTCCTCGCGCGGCGCGAACGCGACGCTCGTCCAGAGATCGATCGCGACCGGAAGAGCGAAGCCGTCGTTGTAGTCCGTGTGCTCTCCGATGAGATTGACGCGGCCGGGAGCATGCGCGAAGCGCGGCTCTCGCCCGTGACGGCGCCGGAAGTGCTCCCGCAGAGCACGCGCGCCGCTCGCCTCGTTCACGGGACGACCGAGCGGCACGCGTGCCGCTCCGCTGGTACGAGAGGAGCGAGATGTCGAGCGTGCAGCGCGATGCCTCGGACTCGCTCGTCACGGTCCCGAGCGCGCCGTCGCGCATCGTCTCGCTCGTCCCGAGCGTGACCGAGACGCTGTTCGCGCTCGGACTCGGGGACCGCGTGGTCGGCGTCACGGAGTGGTGCATCCACCCGGCCCGCGAGCTCGCGTCCGTGCCACGCGTTCGCGGCACGAAGAACCCCGACGTCGCGGCGATCGAGAGCCTCCGTCCCGACCTCGTGCTCGCGAACCTCGAGGAGAACCGCGAGATCGACGTGCGGCGCCTGCGCGAGCGCGGCTTTGCGGTCTGGGTCGATTTCCCGTGCACCGTGGCCGACGTCGTCGCGCACGTCGAATGGCTCGCAGACCTCGGTGCGCCCGAAGGCCGCCGTTCGTCGTTGCTCGGCAATCTCGAGCAGGGCCTCGCCACGGCGCGGGCTCGGCTTCGCGAGCCGAGGCGCTGCTTCGTCGCCGTCTGGAAGGATCCCTGGATGACCCTCTCGAGGGCCACCTACGCGCACGATCTTCTCGCCCATCTCGGTCTCGCGAACGTCTTCGCGGACGCCGCGGAGCGCTACCCGCGCGTCACGCTCGACCGGGTCGCCTCGCTCTCGCCCGAAGTCGTCCTCCTTCCCGACGAGCCCTATCGGTTCGGACCGGACGATGCTCGCGCGCTCGCGGAAGGACCGCTCGCCGGGACGCCGGCTGCGCGGAACGGCGCGATCCGCGTCGTCGACGGGACGCTCGCGTTCTGGCCCGGTCCGCGCACCGCGCGCGCTCTCGCGGAAGGCCTCTGATCGCCGTCAGAGCGGCTCCATCCAGACCGTCTCGACGCTCCGCGGATAGCGAAGCTCGGGCAGCACTCGGCCGTCCGGGCTCGAGACCTCGACGAAGTACTCGACGACGTCTCCCTGCAGCGCGGACTCGGGCAGCATGCCGCGGAACGACGTCTCCCAGCCCTGCTCCATCGGAACGGAGGCGAACTCCTTCTCGCCGATCTTCCGGTAGCGCAGCACGGCCTGCACCGGCTCCGCCGTCGCGACGATCGCCTCGACGACCGCCGGCTTCCCCTTCTCGTACACCGGCGAGCGCGCCCAGAGGAACGTGTGCGGTACGATCCGCACGTCGCGCGGCTTTGCGTCCTCGGGTCGCGCGGGTGAGCCCGTCTCCTTCTCGATCTGCGCCGTGACTTCACGGAGACGCGCGTGTCCGCCGGAGAGGCCGATCAGGAGCCCGAGGTGCTCCTTCACGAACGTCCGGTTCGCGGATTGCTCGAGCGCCTCGCGCATCCGCTCGCGGCGAAGCTCGGGCAGAGCGGCGCGCCTCGCCTGCTCGAGCTCCTGCGGCTCGATCTTCTGCTTCTTGCTCGGGTACACGCGACGCATCGTCTGCCCGATCTCGTCGAGCGTCTTCGTCGCGCGCATCTCGTTGCGCAGGAGCTCGAGGCGCTCCTGCTCGAGCGCTCCGGGCACCGTTCGCCCCTCGAGGAACGCGAGCGTCTCGTTCAGGGCTTCGCGGTGTCGATCGGAAACGGCGCCCATCGGCTGGCCCTCCTTGTAGCCGGACCATTCCGGGCTGCCGACGAAGCGCGTCTCCTTGTCGAGGCGCGTGAGCGCTTCCGCGAGGGCTTCGTCGCCGAGCTCCGTACGCGCGTAGTCGCGGTAGAAGGTCTCCGGCGTCCAGCCGTCGCTCCAGAGCTTTCGCGCCACGTACGAGGCCGACCGCTCGATGTTCTGCGTCCGCCAGTGGATCCCGATGAATCCGGTGACGCCACGGCGCGCACCGCTCTCGAGCTGCCGATCCATCAGGTGGACGTTGTACGACGGGTACCAGAGCGCGTAGTCGCCCTCGAACCACGAGATCGGCCACTTCGGACGTCCCTGGATCTCGCCGAGCACCGGCGCCACGTTCATCAGTCCGTAGAGCCCGGTGAGGTACGAGAGGACGACGTTCTTCGGGAGGATCGCGTCGAGCCCCTCGAGCGCACCGACGAGCTGACCCGAATATCCCATGCTGCCGCCCCAGCCGGCGATCACGGGCACCTTCTCCGGCGCGACCTTCTTCAGGATCGAGATCGCGCGGAGAAAGTACGCAGCGGTCCAGAGGTTCATCCGGATGCGCTGCTCCGCGCGCTTCCTCTCGTGCGGCTTCTTCGCGCGCTCCAGCTCGTACGAGAACTTCGCCTCGTGCGTACGGACGAACCGATCGAAGCCTTCGCTCTTCCCCTCGGGAAGCTGGAAGCGGAAGACCGACTCGGGCTGCCAGAACGCGACGTAGTCGACGTCCGGATAGGTCTCGACGAGGTTCCGGATCTGGATCTCGAGGATCTCGCGCGCCGGAGCACCCGTCGGATCGAGGAGGTGCTGCTCGTCCAGCCAGGCTTCCTTCGGAACGACCGCCCGGATCTCCGGCGGATGAAGGCCGACCTCGAAGCCCATGCAGACCTGGATGCCGCGGCGGTGCGCGTACGCCATCATGCGCCGGAGCATCGCGGAGGCGCGCTCGAACGCCTCCGAGTCGGTCTTCGCGTCGACGAGAGCCTCGGACCCGAAGACCGGCGCGCGGTAGAAGCGCTGCAGGCCGAGCGGCATCTGCTCGATCCCGGTCTTCTCGTGCCAGCGCCCGGCCGAGGCGTTTCCGCGCCGCACCGGGTGCGACGTCTCGCGGTACGTGAAACGGAGGTACGGCTCCTCCTTGTAGACGTGGAACATGAGAAGATTGAATTTTTGCTTGGCCATCTGGTCGATGTAGCGGTAGTAGTCCGCCAGATCCCAGACGTACGGGCTCGCGATGAAGTTCGACCACGGCAGCGAGCCGCGCACCGCGAGACGGGGCTCCTCGATCTCGTCGAGCTCGAGCCGCGGCACCTTGCCGCGCAGGTCCGGCACCGTGTCGTGCTCCGTGAAGAAGCGGACGCCGTAGCGCTCGAGCAGCTCGTAGCCGCCGTACATCACGCCTCGGCCCGTGCTCGCCGCGACGACCGTCACCGTTCCGGACGCCGACGGAATCGTCTCGAGCTTGAATCCTTCCGGTCCGAGCGTCGCGCCGCCGAGACCGAGCTTGCCCTGCTCCTGCAGCGCTTCGACGACGGGATTCACGTCGAGACGGCCGAGGACGAAGGATCCGCCCGGAACGCCCGCGCTCGCGAGGTCCTTCGTCGCGGGAACGATCGGAAGGAGCGCCCCCGTCATGCGATACCAGTAGACGCGGAAGTCGCGCGCGCCGTCCTGCGCCATGCCATCCGCGTTCGCGTCGACGACGATCGCCGGACCTTCGAGCGTGGGCTTCGCTTCGGGCGTCGCCGCAGCCGCTCTCGCGGCGAAGGGCCCACCGAGCACGAACGCGAGCAAGACCAGGAGGAGACGCAGGAGGAAGGCGCGCGCCGCTTCGTAGATCCCCGGTGCGGTGCTCTCGCGCGGTCCGGCGACGTTCAGGGTACGGACGGCGTTCTTCGCGAGCCACGCGCGCGTCTCTTCCCCGCTCGCGTCCTCTCCCGCGGCGAGATCGACGACGAGGAAGGGCCGAGCGAGCTCGCTCGCGAAGCGTACCGTCAGAGCCGTCCCGCCCGTGAGCGAGCCGTGCGCGAGGATCAGCGTCGCGTCGGAGTCTCGGACGTTCCACTCCGTGCGCTGCGCATAGCGGCGCGCCGGCGTCTCCTGGAGCGGATACCGCGCGGGAAGCGCGCCGTCCTCGGCGATCCGGCCCTTCGGACACCAGCCGCCCGACTCGAAGCCGATCTCGGCGGCGACGTCGAGCGCGGCGCGATCCACGCCCGTCTGACCGCCCGAGACGATACGTAGCGACGGCATCTTTTCCGTGCGCCGGACGAGCTTCGCGCCGGCTCGCGCTCAGCGCTCGGTCGAGAGGATCGCGGTGGCGGCGGCGGAGAGGATGCCGCCCGTGCCGTGGCAGATCGCCGTCTTCGCGCCCTCGACCTGTCGCTCGCCGCAACCGCCGCGAAGCTGACGTACCGCTTCGATCAGGAGGAACATCCCGTACATCCCCGTGTGCGTGTACGAGAGACCGCCGCCGTTCGTGTTCATCGGGAAGTCGCCGCCCGGCGCCGTCCGCTGGTTCTCGACGAACGCGCCGCTCTCGCCGAGCCCGCAGAAGCCGAGCGCCTCGAGCGAGAGCAGCGGCACGATCGTGAACGCGTCGTAGAACATCGCGAGGTCGATCTCGTCGTGCTCGACGCCGGACATCGCCCACGCCCGCTCTCCGGAGAGGATCGCCGCGTCCCACACGTGGAAGCGCGGCATCTGGCTGATGATCGAGTGCGTCGTCGCCTCGCCGGTGCCGAGCACGTAGACGGGCTTCTGCTTCGCGTCGCGCGCGCGCTCGGCCGACGTCACCACGAGCGCACCGCCGCCGTCCGCGACGAGGCAGCAGTCGAGGAGCCCGAATGGCCACGAGATCATGCGCGCGTTCAGCACGTCCTCGATCGTCAGGGGATCGCGCATCGCCGCACGCGGGTTCAGGCTCGCCCACTTCCGCGTCGCGACCGCCACCTCGGCGAGCTGCTCGCGCGTCGTGCCGTACTCGTGCATGTGGCGAACCGCGGCGAGCGCATAGCGCGTCGCCGGTCCACCGATCCCGAACGGCATCTCGAACTGGCCCGGAGGCGAGTCCGGCGTGAAGCTCGTGCTCGCCATCCCGACGCGCGAGCGTCCGCTCTCACCGTGCGTGATCAGCACGACCTCGGCGATGCCGGCGTTGATCAGCCCCATCGCGTGCTGCAGGTGCGCGATGAACGAGCAGCCACCCATCTGCGTGTTGTCCATGTACCGCGGGCGCATGCCGAGATACTCCGGGATGTCGTTCGCGGTCTGTCGTCCCGTCGAGAGGACCGCGTCGACCTCGCTCGCCGCGATGCCAGCGTCCGCGAGCGCGTTTCGCGCGCCCTCGGCGTGGAGCATCAGCGCGGACATCTCCGGCTGCTTGCCGATTCGATCGGTCTCGGCGGCGCCGACGATCGCGATCGTGCCGCGCTGCGCGTGGAGCTTCTCGAGAGCCATGGCGTGATCCTCCCGATTCCTTCAGGAAGCCGGGCGAAAGCGCGGCAGCGTGAGCTCGGCGGTCACGTCCGCATACTCGACGACGACGGCCATGTCGCAACGGATCTTCGCCGGATCCGGCTCGACGCCGACGAGGTTGGTCAAGAGCTTCGGTCCCTCCTCGAGCTCCACCATCGCGAGAACGTAGGGAGGCTCGAGCGGAGGATTGCGGCCGGTGACGTGCACGACGGAGAAGGTGTGCAGCCGTCCGCGTCCGCTCGTCTTGATCCACTCGACGTTCCCGGACAGGCAGCCGGGGCACGCGTTGCGCGGATAGAAGTACGCCTGTCCACAATCGCGACAGCGCTGGACGTGCAGCTCGTGCTTGCGGAGCGCTTCCCAGAACGGAGCGTTGTCCGGCGTCGGCGTCGGTCTCGGGGCCTTGTAGTCGTCTGCCATGTCTCCCTCGGCGCGCTGGCGATTTCGTTAACGAGCGGGCTGCGACGCTTGCAACCAGTGCGATTGGCCTCGGTCCCGAGCGATGCTACGAACCGTCCGATGCCGACCGCGCTCACGGAGGGAGTTCGAGTCACCGTCGAGTCGAAGTACCTCGAAGAGCACTCCCAGCCGGACGAGAACCGTTACGCGTTCGCATATTTCGTCACGATCGCGAACGAAGGCGCGACGCGCGTACAGCTTCGGCGTCGACACTGGATCATCACCGACGGAAACGCGCACGTGCAGGAAGTCGAGGGCCCTGGCGTCGTCGGCGAGCAGCCGACGCTCGAGCCCGGCGACGAGCACAACTACACGAGCGGCGCAGTGATCACGACGCCCGTCGGGACGATGGAAGGCACGTACGAGATGCACGAGGCGAGCGGCCGCGTCTTCCAGGCGGAGATCCCTCGTTTCCCGCTGCAGATGCCCGGCATCCTGCAGTAGCCGCGACGCGCATCCCGCTCGCACGCGGCCGCTCGAAGGCGCTTCGGCAGAGCGCGATCACCTCGAGAGCCGCCTCCGCGTGGCGGATCTCCGCTTCGATCCGGAGTCGCCCGACGAGATCCGCTTGCTCCGCGCGCGTGCTTCGCGCGGCGCGAAGACGCGCGAGCGCCGTCGTCTCGTGGCGCGCGTGTGCCCTCAGGATCTCGCCGACGAGACGGTGATCCGCGCCCGCGACGAGGAGACGCAAGAAGAGATCGCGGCGGCGATCGCCCTCACGCGGCGCCGCGAGGATCCATTCGCGCAGCGCTCGCGTACCCGTCTCCGTCAAGGCGTAGACGCGCCGGCGCCGCTTGCCCACGTGGTCGATCGTCGCGGCGGCGAGACCCTCCTCCTCGAGCGCGGCGAGGATCGCGTAGATCTGCGCGCAGCCGAGCTCGACGAAGTCGCCGATGCGCTGCTCGAGCGCGGCGCGGACCGCGTACCCGTGCAGCGGGCTCGACGCGAGGAGACCGAGGACCACGTACTTGAGCGACATCGCGACCGTTCTCTCCGGAGCGGCGTCCTACGCGAAGAGAGAGCCGGAATCGTGTGAACGAGATCGAAGTTTGTCCCACCGCGCAAATCTTCGTCCCCTGGACCGGATCGCGCCGATCGCCTAAACGCGTGCTCGACCATGTGGCGGACGGCGCTCCTTGCCACGGCCTTCGTATCGGTGCTCCTCACGGTGTGGGTGGCCGGCCACACGTACCTCGCCGATCGTCTGATCTGGGATCTCGATCTCGGCGAAGACTGGACGCGCCGTCTCACGCTGGTGATGATCGCCTGCGCGGCCCTGCCTCTTCTCGCGCCCGTCTTCGAGCGCCTCTCGCGACCGCACGTCGCGCGCTGGGTCGCCTGGCCCGCGAACCTCTGGATGGGGCTCGCGTTCCTGCTGCTGGTCGGGTTCGCGGCGACCGATCTGCTGCTCTTCGTCCTCGACGTGACCGGCGTCTCGCCCGCGGGGCCGGCAACCGCGCGGCTTCGCTCGGTCGCAGTGCTCTCGGTCGCCCTCGCCGGGATCGCGATCGGCATGCGGTCGGCACTGTCGCCGCCGCAGGTCACGCGCTGCGAGATCGAGATCGCGCGCTGGCCGGCTCCGCTCGACGGCCTTCGCATCGTCCAGATCAGCGACATCCACATCGGCGCGATGCAGGGCCGCCGCTTCGCGCGCGCCGTCGTCGAGCGCGTCAACGGGCTTCGGCCGGACGTCGTCGCGGTGACGGGCGACCTGGTCGATGGGACGGTGCCGCACCTCGCGGAGGAGGTCGAGCCGTTCGCGGAGCTGCGCGCGCGGCACGGCGTCTTCTTCGTCACCGGGAATCACGACTACTACTCGGGCGCGGATCCGTGGCTCGCGTACGTCTCCGACCTCGGGATGCGGCCGCTCCGCAACGAGCGGATCGCGATCGAGGCGGACGGCGGCGTCTTCGATCTCGCCGGCGTCGACGACCATCGCGGTCGCATGTTCGGGCCCGGACACGGCGAGGACGTTCCGCGCGCGCTCGCGGGACGCGACGTGTCGCGGCCGGTGATCCTTCTCGCGCACGATCCCGCGACGTTCCCGGCGGCTGCCCGACACGACGTCGATCTGCAGCTCTCCGGCCACACGCACGGCGGCCAGATCTGGCCGTTCGGCTGGCTCGTTCGTGCCGCCGTCG
>Ga0194132_10010561_pt1 | contig 12234 bp, 12 predicted proteins | sample TA2KigOf80mmetaG_FD_148612 | JGI IMG/M metagenome (GOLD analysis project Ga0194132, IMG submission 148612) | Freshwater microbial communities from Lake Tanganyika, Tanzania - TA2015054 Kigoma Offshore 80m | ecosystem: Environmental > Aquatic > Freshwater > Lake | place: Tanzania: Lake... | reverse complement strand
GAAAAACGACAAGAGGGTAGGTCTACACTACATCGTGTTCTCCGGACACGCGTACTGAAAACACGGCGCTTGTCTTGACTGAAACCTCGAAAATCGCTGAAATCGATGGTCCAGTGACGAACTTGGGTTAGAAGTGGAATGCCTGGACCGGCTGTACCTGAATGGCTACATAGACCGTTGGCCACTTCGGGCGGGCTGGTGACGTTCATGCGTGAGCAGTTGGGCAAACCGATTCCATCGCCTGCGGTTCTGGTTCCGTGATGCTGTGAAAACGATGGCTGGGCGTGAGCAGATTCCGATCTATCAGTGCAACCACAAAGAGCGCAAGGACGACGTGGCCAACCAGTTCCGCCGGCAGCGTGGCATCCGCGACGGCATCGTGTTCATCGGCGTGGCTCAGGAAAAGGCGCAAGCCTACCAAGGCAACAAGGTCGAAGGGCAGTTCCAGTTCACGCGCGACAAAACGGTCTACGTCAATCAATCAATCACTACTACCTCTACATCATTGAATGACCAACGTGATGTTCGCCCCGGCGATCACGGCGCCCGAGGCGTCGCGGACTTCACCGGTAATGTCACCCAGCGTTTGCGCCTGACAACGTGGAACACCCACCTCCCGTTGAGAGATAATAGAGAGCCTATGGAATCGAACCGGCGGACTTTCGTCAGTATGGCGGGCGCTGCGGCCGCCTCTCAATATGGATTTGGCCAGAACATCGTGAGGATTGGCGTGATTGGCGTCGGCGGGCGCGGCACCCACCTGATGGCCCGCGAAGTGACCAGGGTCCCCAATGCCAGGGTGACCCACGTCTGCGATGTCGACCAGGCGCGCCTGGAGCGCGCCCAAGCCGCCGCGGCCAAGGCGGGATACGGCACCGTGCGCGGCAGCGCGGACATGCGCCGCGTGCTCGAAGACCGGAACGTTGACGCCGTGTTGATCGCCACCCCGGATCACTGGCATGCGCCGGCGGCGATCCTGGCCTGCGACGCAGGCAAGGACGTGTACGTTGAAAAGCCGGTTTCGCACAACTACCGTGAGGGCCGGCTGCTGATCGACGCTGCACGGCGCAACAAGCGGATCGTCCAGGGGGGACTCCAATCGCGCAGCCGGCCGAACACTGCCGAGGCGGTGAAGCTATGCCACTCGGGCCGCATCGGCCGGACCCTGATGGCCAAAGCCTGGAACTCTCAGCAGCGCGCCGACATCGGTAGCAAACGGGATGGCCCGGTTCCGGCGGGCGTGGACTACGACACCTGGGTGGGTCCGGCGGAGATGATTCCGTTTAATGAGAACCGCTTCCATTACAAGTGGCACTGGCATTGGGCCTTCGGCACCGGGGACATGGGCAACGACGGGGTCCACCAGTTGGACATTGCGCGTTGGGCCTTGGGGGTCGAACTCCCGTCGCGCATCAGTGGCTCCGGCGCCAAGTACTTCTTCAAGGACGACCAGCAAACGCCCGACACGATGAACATCTCGTTTGACTATTCGGGTGGCAAGGGGCTGCTTTGGGAGATGCGCATCTGGCACGACTACGGCCTGGAGGGGATCGACAACGGAGTCGCTGTGTATGGGACGGACGGCTTCATCCATATCGGGCGCTGGGAACGGAAATGGGGCTACCGGGTGTTTAACAAGTCCGGCAAGGTGGATCAGGAAGTGGTAGGGAACGACTCCGACGAGCACATGAAGAATTTCATCGATTGTGTGCTGTCGCGCAACAAGCCCAACTGCGAGATCGAAATTGGACATGTGTCCACGGCCCTTTGCCACTTCGGCAACATCGTTCACCGGACCGGGCGGAACATCGCTTTCGATGCGGCGAAGGAGATGATCCCGGGGGATGCGGAGGCCAACGGGCTTCTGCGCCGGAAGTACCGGAATCATTGGGCGGCTCCCAAGGGTGCGTGACGTTGGCCGCAGGCCCGGGGAAGTACAATGACGCCGACCTTGGTGGAACTTCTCTCACAACTGATCCTGGCCATTTACGTGGTCTTGATCGCCCTTCTTGTGGCCATGCGCCTCTTTCCGAGCGTGAAGAACACAGTCTTCCGCTTCAAGGGGCTTCGAACGTTCATCTCCTACCTACGCTCGCCTGGCTAATGATCCGGGGGTGACATCAACGACAGAATCCCAGGGGTTGCGGCGCCGACATGGATCGCCAGGAGCGGGTCGGGGGCGTGAAACGCGACGGCCAACCCTCCAGCGCAGCCGATGACGAAGGCCCGGGCAATCCAGAATTTGGTGTTCGTGTAATACCCTGGAAGACCAGCCGGGGATCTCAGGTGTTGGACCACGCTGATGGTCTCGACCGCCGCGCTCGCCCCCGAAGCCCATGAGACGACTTGCCACCACGGGATGGAACCCGCCGCGGATTCGCTCTGTTCAGCCAGAACGCCGGCCGCCATCCACATCTCAAGGACAATGCGTCTGATGATGTAGGTGGCGCATCCTCATGCCCACTCCGCGTACAGCTCGACTACCTTCCGGATATCCGCTTCCTCCCTCGGCTTGGTATCCACCAGCGGCGGACGCACTGGACCCGCGGGCTTGCCTATCATCTCCATCATCGTCTTCATCACCGACACCTCGTAGCCCTTCAGACGGTCCCGCAACGCATACAGTGGATGCACGAATTTCTTCATGAGCACATCCAACGTGGCGAAATCGCGCTTCATCCCCGCCTCGGCCAGCGCCAGCGACAGCCGTGGAGCGATCGAGGAAATCGAGGACGTGTAGGCCTGCACCCCGACGCCGAAGTAGGCGGACACGCAGTCGTCGCCGATGCCGCCGATCCAGGCAAGCCGGTCCCCGACCACGCTCATGATGCGCTGGTACTTCCGCGCGTCGCCCTGGCCGTCCTTCCAAAACGTCAGGTTCGGAATCGCACCGGCCAGACGGGCCACCTGATCCGGCGAAAACGCCGCCCAGTCCCGGCTGTAGAGCGATACTTCGAGGCCAGTCGCGCCGGCGATCGTCTTGTAGTAGGCCACCAGCCCCTCGAACGGCGCGTTGGTGTAGTAAGGCGGCATGATCAATAGCGCCTTCGCGCCCGCCTGCTCCATTCCCTTCGCCATCGCGACACCCATGGGAAGGTTGTAGCCAACGCCGGCCACGACCGGCATCCGGCCGTCGGTGGCTTCCACGGCCACGCGAACCACTTCGATATTCTCCTCGACCGACATCGAGTAGATCTCGCCCGTCCCACCCGCCGCGACGATCGCGCAGAACGGGTGCCGGGTCATTTCATCGACGTTCTTCGCCAACCCATCCAGGTTGAGCGACAAGTCCTTGTTAAATGGGGTGATGGGGAATCCGAAAACACCCGTGAACTTCTGTGCCAGACTCATGCGTTAGATCAATCCTTACCACCGGGGGAGTATGCGTTTCCAGTTGGGGTCGACATGCTTGCGCATTTCAGCCTCGTCGTCCCGCTTGCGATAGGGGAGTTTGCGGTAGCGCTCAGACACACGCGCGAGCTGGTCATAGTCGAGCTCGACGCCGAGTCCTGGCTTGTCCGGAATGTGCACGCAGCCGTCCACGATCGGCACCCGGCCGCCAAGGACAACCTCGTCCACCTCGGTCTGCCATGGATAGTGTGTATCACAAGCAAACGTCAGATGCGGACAGCACGCCGAGGCGTGCGCCATGATCATCATGCTGACGCCGAGATGATTGTTCGAGTGCATCGACAATCCGAGCCCGAGCACCTCGGCGAACTTCGACAGGTGCTGCTGATTTCGGATCCCGCCCCAGTAGTGCGGATCCGAAAGCACGATTTGCACCGCCCCGGTGCGTTGTGCGACCGGAAGGTGCTCGAAGGCCGTCGTGGCGACGTTGCTTGCGAGCGGAGTCTCATTCCCCTCTGCCAACAGCCGCTGCCGGACTTCGGCCATCCCGTCCATACCGGCAGCAGGATCCTCCAGGTATCCTCCGCCAGACAGTTCGTCCTTGAGCTTGCGTCCGACGCGCACCGACGTCTCAACTGACCAGGCACAATTCGGGTCAATGCGCAACGGATACGCGGGCCCGAACGCAGCACGCAACTGGCGGAGCGTCTCGATCTCCTGGTCCGGATCCAGGACTCCGCCCTTCAGCTTGATCTCCTTGAATCCATACTTGGCCACCATCTGTTTGCACTGGGCAACCATGGACTCCGGAGTCAAGCACTCACCGTACTCATCCTCGCGGGCGTCATCGCCCATGCCGCCACCACCGCCGTGTTTGTAGAACAGGTACGCGGAAAACGGAGGTGAACTCCGCGCCCGTCCTCCAACCAAGTCGCAGAGCGGCTTCCCAACTGCCTTGCCGATCACGTCGAGGCAGGCCACTTCAAGCGCGGCGTAGGTCCGGGTGTGGACATCCAGCGGATTCTCACCCGGCACCAGATAGGTCTGGCTCCGGTCGCCGCCTTTGCGGTCCTGTTCGGCGCGCTGCGCGAGATCCATCCACAAGGGTGTGAGTTGGAACGGATCCCGGCCTTCGACCAGCGGACGGGCGGCTTCAAGGGCCGCCAAGGGGCCGTCACCGCCGTAGGTCTCGCTGATCCCCGTGATCCCGTCGGTCGTCTTGAGTTCGACGAGCGTGCGCAAAGCGTAGGGCGCGTGCCGCCCATAGGAACTGCGAAGCGGCCCATCGGCGATGGCTGCCGGATGGAGCCTGAGTTCTTTGATTTTCACCGCGGTCCGGTCTACCGGCGGGCGCCGCGTTGCGGGTTCTTCAGTTGGGTTTGGCGCTTCTTGTGATTCTTGCGCTTGGGTTTGGTGATGATAAAGGTGCCGCTGCCATGGGCTTCCGAGGAGTAGAGCTTTTGCTGATCTGCCACCCAGCCATTGTATCGCGAATTCCGTGATACCATCGGCCTAGACTCAATGAGCTCTCAGCTTCCAAGCACGCTTGAGGCCCTGCGGAAGAGTGAATTCACCGAAGAGCGGATGGTTGGCCGGTCCGTCAAGGACGAGTTGCGCGAGAACCTGATCGCGAAGCTGCGGCGGGGCGAAACCCTGTTCCCAGGCGTCCTTGGGTATGAAGACACGGTGGTTCCGCAAGTGGTGAACGCCGTCCTTTCACGGCACAATTTTATCCTGCTCGGACTCCGGGGCCAGGCCAAGACCCGGTTGATCCGCATGCTCACCACCCTCATGGACCCCTGGATGCCCTACCTCGCGGGAACCGAAATCCGCGACCATCCCTACCGTCCGGTGTCGCGCCAGGGGCAGATGATCCTTGAACAGCATTGCGGCAACGCACCCATCGCCTGGTTGAGCCCGGAGCAGCGGTACGTCGAAAAACTGGCGACACCCGACGTCACCATCGCCGACATGATCGGCGACATCGACCCCATCAAAGCCGCGCGCCGCGGCCACGACCTGGCCGACGAGTTGACCATACACTACGGCCTGCTCCCACGCGCCAACCGCGGCATCTTCGCGATCAATGAACTGCCCGATCTGGCGGGCAAGATCCAGGTCGGGCTGTTTAACATCATGCAGGAGGGCGACGTCCAGATCAAGGGCTATCCGGTGCGGATGCCGCTCGACATCCTGCTTGTCTTCACCGCCAACCCCGAGGACTACACGGCCCGCGGCAAGATCATCACTCCGCTCAAGGACCGCATCGGCAGCGAGATCCGCACCCACTATCCGGCGGAGATCGCGCAGGGCGTCGCGATTACCGGACAGGAGTCGTGGACACAGCGGAACGGAATTCCGGTCGAGGTGCCCGCCTACATCCGCGAGGTGGTCGAACAGATCGCGTTTCTTGCCCGCGAGGACAAGCGCGTTGACCGCCGCAGCGGCGTCTCCCAACGGCTTCCGATTTCGGTGCTCGAGAACGTGGTGTCGAACGCCGAACGCCGGGCGCTGGCTTCAGGTGACGACCACGCCGTCCCGCGTATCGTCGATGTCTACGCGGCCCTGCCGTCCATGACCGGAAAGATCGAGCTTGAGTACGAGGGTGAGCTCAAGGGCGGTGATGCGATTGCCCGCGAACTGGTCCGGGCCGCCGCTGGACGCGTGTTCAGCCGCCACTTCGACGGGGTCAACTGCAACACCGTGGTCCAGTGGTTCGAGATGGGCGGCACGGCCCAACTTGGGGAGGAGCTTCCAGCCGCCGACGTGATCCGCGAAGTAGGCCAAATTCAAGGGTTGCTGGAGCGCACCAAGCACCTCGGGCTCCGGTCGAACGAGTCCGATGCTCTCCGGGCCTCGGCCGCCGAGTTCATCCTGGAGGGCTTGGTGGCGCATCGCCGCCTGAGCCGGTCCGAATCCGGCCAGTTCGCTGCCGACGAGAAGAAGCGGGGGACCGGTGAGGAGCCTCGCCCGCGGTCGGACCCAAGAAAGCAGCAGTTCCAATGAGGGCGGTCCGCTACACGCGCTTCCTAGGAGATGACCTGGGGATCTCCCCGGAAGATCTCCTGCGCGCGCTTGCGGACTACTTCCTCCAGAGCGGCTTCCGCCCGTGGGGTTATGATTTCACGGAACTTGATCCGCACACGATGGAGGCTCTCCGGAAGGCCATCGAAGAGGCGCTGCTCAACGGGGAACTCTTTGACCCCGCGCGGGCCGAGCAACTGCGCCAGCAGCTTGAGTCGATGTCCGGCGAGGAGATGGAGCAGTTGATCGACCGGCTGATGCAAAAACTGGTCGAAGAGGGCTATGTGACCCCGCAGCCCGAGGGAGGTGGATCTGGCGAGGGCTCGCCGCGCTTCAACGTGAGTTCGAAATCCGTTGACTTTCTCGGATTCAAGACGCTGAAGGACCTGCTCGGGTCGCTTGGCCGGTCCTCGTTTGGCGCTCACGACACCCGCGATTTGTCCACTGGGGTGGAAGCTTCGGGCGGGTCCAGGCAATACGAATTCGGGGATACCCTGAACCTCGATGTCGGCGGCACCCTGTTCTCCTCCATGCAGCGAAACGGCGTGAGCCTGCCCCTGGACATTGAATACTCAGACCTCCATGTGCACCAGTCGGAGTACCAGTCCTCGTGCGCGACCGTGCTGATGCTCGACTGCTCACACAGCATGATCCTGTACGGTGAGGACCGGTTCACACCGGCTAAACGGGTGGCGCTGGCGCTCGCCCACCTGATCCGGACCCAATATCCAGGCGACAGCCTCCGCTGCGTGCTCTTCCACGACTCGGCCGAGGAACTGCGTCTATCCGAACTGGCCCGCGTCGAAGTAGGACCGTACTACACCAACACCCGCGACGGCCTCATCCTGGCGCAGCGCCTGCTGGCACAGGAGAAGAAGGACATGAAGCAGATCATCATGATCACCGACGGAAAACCGTCGGCTCTGACGCTGGATGACGGACGGATCTACCGGAACGCCTTCGGCCTGGATCCTTTGGTGATCTCCCGTACCCTCGAAGAAGTGAGCCGTTGCAAGCGCCAGGGCATTCTCATCAACACCTTCATGCTCGCAAGCGATCATTGGCTGATCCAGTTCGTTCAGAAGATCACCGAGATCTGCCGGGGCAAGGCCTACTTCACGACGCCGGTGAATCTGGGCCAATACCTGCTGATGGATTACATGAACCGGAAGACCCGGACCATTCACTAGACCCCATGCCGTCCTTTCTCACAGAAGCCGCACGCTGGCTCAGCGCGGTCAGCATTCTGGGGGCGATCAGTCTGGCGGTGGTTCTGTGGCGGCAACGGTTACACGGGAAATACAAGTTCTTCTTTGGATTTTTGATCTTCGACGCGGCAAGGTCGGTTGTCACCGCCACGTTGCCGGCCAGAAGCACGCGGCAGGCAATCGTTTTCATGGTTACTGAGCCGGTGCTGTCTGCCCTTTACTTTCTAATCGTCGCTGAAATTTTCAACAAGGCGTTGCGGAACTACACCGGCTTGAAGACCGTCGGCCGCAAGGCCCTCTGGATCGGACTGGGAGCCGGATTCGTAGCTGCTTCCGCGCTGTGGCTCGCGGACTTCCGGCCCGAATCCGGATCGGCCATGGGCAATCTTCTCCGGGCGACCTATGTATTCGGCCGCACGGCTTTGACCACGGTTTCGATCCTTTTGCTGGCAGTTGCGCTGTTCACCTCATGGTTTCCCGTGAGGTTGTCGAAAAACGCTGCGGCCTGCCTTCTCGGGCTCGCCGTCTATTTTGTTGCCAAGACAGGACTTACGTTCGCCCGGAACGTGTTGGGAACCTCGGCGACTCAACTGCTTGGCGTCGCAAACATGCTGGTCGCCACCGGTTGCCTCGCATATTGGCTGTCCCGCATGCGGCTCAGGAACGAAGACGTGGCCACCCCAGTCCGGCATGTCCGCGACCCCAAACAGGCGGAGCGGCTGGTCGCCCATCTCGAACAAATCAACGAGAGCTTCGAGAAGGCGATCCGCCGATAGCCGCTCCGGACCAGGGCCCTGGGAATGCGGGGAATATTCCCGGAGATATTCCGCAGATTTTAAAGAAATCGTTTGCAAACCGGACGCGACTCGGATATGATCGTGCTCAGGTACCGATTTTCGGAGAGCCATGGAGCTATACCTCTACATCGCCGCTGTCTTCCTGGCCACAGGATGTGCCGGACTCACATTCCGTAAGCTGCTGGCACCACCTGTCGAGCCTGAATTCGACTTGGCCCGCCTGGGTACATTCTCGGCGGAGGTCTACAGGCCCCTCGAACGGCTGTTTGACGAGGGTGGCGATGTCGCGTTCCTGCGCGGCCGCAGCGGTTGGGCGCCCGCCATGGAGAAGAAGCTCCGCTCAGACCGGCGCCGCGTATTCCGTTCGTACCTGCGCCAGTTGCGCTCCGACTGGGCTTACCTGCATATGGCCGCGCGGTACCTGCTTGCCCACTCTTGCGGAGACCGGCCTGACTTGGCTTGGGCACTGATCCGGCAGGGTGCGAGATTCTGGGTGCTGATGACTTGGGCCAATCTGTGGGTGGAGGCCAGCTATTACCGGCTCGCCCTGCCACCGTTTAACGTCCGGCGCCTGCTGTCGGTGCCAGATTGGCTGCAGGGCCAGGCGCAAGACCTTATTGCGATGCCCGCTGCCGGATAAAGGCCCTCAGTTCGTCTGGCTGGTCAAACTGGACTTCCACGTCCAGGAATAAGACCCGCGCTTGGTCCGGGATGTTCACCGCGTCCTTTGCGGTGGTCACGGGTGTGGCTCCAAGTTCCGCGGCGTTCGCCAGGATTTGGTCGATCTCCTGCCTTTCGTACCTGTGGTGATCTGGGAACTCCCGGCTTCCGGCCAGTTTGACTCCCAACTCGCCCAGTGTTTGGTAAAAGCTGGCGGGATTGCCCAAACCACAAAAGGCAAACGCTGGCTTCCCGGTCAACAGATCCGGGGGATGGCTGTCCCCTGTGCTTAGGCTGGTCCATCCGGAGGGGACCAGGCGCGACCGGAACACCGGCGCGTCCGGATTCCACCGGCGCAGTTCCGCCTCTATGGCCGGATAATGCCTGCCGGCCTGGGTCCGCGCAAGAATGAACGCGCTTGCACGGCGGAGCGCCTCCTTCGGTTCGCGCAGCCGGCCCAGTGGAAACACGCCAGCCCCACCGAACGGGCTGAGAACATCGATGACCAAGAGATCCGCGTCCCTGCTCACGCCTCTGTGTTGGAACCCGTCGTCGAGAATGAAGACATCGGGGCGGAATTGCTCCCACACAGCAAGCCCAGCCGCGCCACGATCCCCGCAAATCCCGACGGGACCAAGTCCCGATCGCAGCAGCAACTGAGCCTCATCGCCAGTCGCCGCGGGAGCTGCCTCCGCCCCTGCCGCCAGGACCAGCACTCCTGACGACTTCCTGCGATATCCCCTTGTCAGGAAAGCTGGCTGCGCTCCCGAGGCACGCAATAGCCGCGCCACGGCGATCGCCACCGGGGTTTTTCCCGCGCCCCCCATGGTGATCCCGCCGACGCTGACGACGGGTGCCGGGAGCTTGCCGGCGTTACGTGCCGCCCACCATCCCTTTGCCCAACCGCCCAGGGTCCAAATCCACGACAACGGGGTTAAGGCGAGCCGTGCCAACACCGGAACCGGCGCTACCGGGATCGACTGGGAGTACAGCCGGACGGCTTCCTGAACAGCCGTATCCACGGCTCCAGAACGCCGCTGGGCCACTTCACGGCCCCGCCCTCCAATTTGCGCGCGAGCCGCGGGATCCAAGATCATGCGCTCGACGGCGCCGCGGAGATCGCCCGGCGATGCGATTTCCACCAGTGCTCCGGCGGCACGGAATTCCGCAGCGATTTCGGCGAAGTTCTGCAGGTTTGGACCGCTGATCACCGGCTTTCCCCAAATCGCCGGTTCGAGGATGTTGTGGCCTCCCCGGTCCGCGAGCGTTCCACCCATGAAAACTGCACCGGCCAGTTCGAAAAGCCCGGCCAGATCTCCGATTGAGTCCAGCAGTAGAACCCCAGGAAGATCCAGCGGCCCGTCCATCCGGCTGCGGCGCACACAGCGGATCCCCCGGCGGCGCAGCTCTTCAGCCACTGCGTCAAACCGCTCGGGCCTGCGTGGCACGTGGATCATCAGGAGGCCAGGATGACGCCTGGCGAGCGCTTCGAAGGCGTCCAGGACCACCGCATCCTCGTCTACATCTCCCTCACGGACTGGTGGCATCGTACTGGCTGCAATCCAGATGAACGAAGCGCCAAGCCGTCCGATCCAATCCCGCAACCCGGGGGGACACTCCCCCGGCCGGATGTCGTACTTGAGGTTGCCTCCGTAGCGTACCTCCGGATCTCCTCCGAGTGCCTGGTAGCGTCCGACGTTGTGTTCGGTCTGAGTCAGGATCAGGTCAGGCTGCGACAACACAGCGCCAAATGCCCACTTGAGCTGGCGGTACTTTGGGAAGGCCTGGTCGGAGATCCGGCCGTTCACCACGAGCAGTCCCGCACCCGATTTCTTCGTCTCGCGCCACAGGTTCGGCCAGATTTCGGTCTCAAGCACGATCACCAGCCCCGGCTGAACCGCCCGCTGGACCCGCCGGACGCACCAAACGTAATCGAACGGGGCGAAGAACAGGCCGTCCGCCAGACTCTTGAGCCGGGCCTCCGCCAGTTCCCTGCCCGCGAGTGTTCCTGTCGAAACAAAAAGCGGGACGCCGGGAAGTGCCGGGCGTAGACGCCTGATCAGCTCCGCGGCGGAATTCACCTCTCCCACGCTGATGGCGTGCAACCAGACTGAAGCGGGCCGCGTCGCCACGGGCAGGTGCGCAAGGAATCCGAACCGCTCGGGAATCGTGCGCCCATACCCTGGCCTTCTCACCGCTCTCGCCGCCAAGTACAGTAGTAGGAAGGGAGTTGCCGCGGCAACCGCCAGGCGATAAAGGAGAAAAATGAAACGGATTCTCAAGAACGCGATCACCGCCGCTGCGGTCTGCCTCAGTATAGCGAGCCTGGCCGCCGCGGATAAACAGGAAGCCTTCAAGCCTGGGCCGCCTGAATCCTACAGTGGCCACCAAAAGCAGGGTGGATTCGCGGCTGGCGCCTCGGCCTACACGGGTGATGCGGAGACCCGCGCTCCCTTCGGGAAGCTAAACCCGTACGACCATGGCGTCCTCCCCGTCCTGCTGGTGGTGAAGAACGGAGGCAAGGAGACACTGAATCTGGCGGGCATCCGCGCTCGATACGTCGATCAGCGTGGCCGCAAGACCGACTTCATACCGGCTGCCGAGGTGAAGTTCCTGCGCGCTCCCGCCAAGCCCCGTGTGGGACCAGGGCCAATTCCAGGGATCAACCGCAAGCCCAAAAATCCGTTGGCTGCAATCGAGATCGAGTCGCGCGGGTTCTCCGCGAAGATGTTGCCGCCGGGAGATTCGGCTCACGGATTCTTCTACTTCCAGGCCGAACATACGCCCGGCTCGATCCTCTACATCACCGGGATCAAGGAAGCTTCTACGGGAAACGAGCTGTTCTACATGGAGATCCCGATCAACTAGGGTTGTGTCCGGCGCTTTGACCGGTTCCGTCCTACGAGATTTTCCTCCGTAGTCCGATTTCGATTCCTCCCCGGTCCGGGCAAACTGTGAATAGCGAGCTACGGTAGCACCGGGCTCGCCAATCGGGTCCGACTCAGCAACGCCCGTGCGGCCGCCCTAAAAGAGCGGCCGCTATTCTTGACACTGCAGAGGACTTCTTGATCACCGTTGTTCTAATTGACGAGCACCGCCTCATCCGGACTGCTTTGACGCACTGCCTCTCCCAGACCGGGGAATTCCAGGTGGTGGCCGAGGCCGGATCCGCCCTGGACGGGATCCGCGCCATG
>Ga0194132_10010559_pt1 | contig 12234 bp, 12 predicted proteins | sample TA2KigOf80mmetaG_FD_148612 | JGI IMG/M metagenome (GOLD analysis project Ga0194132, IMG submission 148612) | Freshwater microbial communities from Lake Tanganyika, Tanzania - TA2015054 Kigoma Offshore 80m | ecosystem: Environmental > Aquatic > Freshwater > Lake | place: Tanzania: Lake... | reverse complement strand
GGAAAAATCAGAGATTTCCATGCACCCAGGCTTACCCGTGGATTTGGGAGCAATGACCGGACTTGATCCCGGGAGGGGAACGAGCCAAAATAGCAAACACTCGTCCCCTTCCACGAAAACCGCCCGTTCATTCGGTGCCATTTGCCCTGATTGAACGGCGGGGGGTGATTGCCATCATGGCGATTCCTACCGGCATGTTGTTGCCGACGTTGTCGAAGGCGAAGATCAAAGCCCATGGGAATTATGGTTGCACGAAGCCGCGACGGCGAAACGCTGAAGAGGACGAAAATGCCGGAGCTCTCCTGGATCTGGCCCCACGGAGCTTGCAATTTTGAACCTCCGCCTTTTGGATGGCTTGCGTAAGGGCCGTTCCTTTGGTGACTTATGCCGCTGCGACACAAACTCCTGCTTTTGGATGACGACCAGGACCTGGTCGAGTTGTACCGGGAGTTCTTGGGGCGGCTTCCCAGCAAACCGGACATCCATACGGCCACGTCCGGGGCCAGGGCCATTGCGTTGCTGGAGTCAGAGCCTTTTTCACTGCTCATCTCGGACCTCAACATGCCGAAGATGGACGGTTTGCAGGTTTTGACCATCGTTAAGCGCAAATTTCCCCAGTTACGGACTGCGGTGATGACCTCTGTGGTGGACGAGCAATTTCGCGCCCGGGCCTATTCCATGGGGGTGGATTTGTTCCTGGAGAAACCCAATACCACTCAGGAGATCAATTTCTTCCTCGATTGCATCGAATCATTGCTGTCGAAGGAGGACAATTCCGGAGGATTTCGGGGGGTTCAAAGCAAGAGTTTGGTCGATTTAATCCAGTTGGAGTGCCTTTCCCAGAGCTCGTCCACCCTGAAAATCACGCATGGTCAATTGGAAGGGCGCATCTATATCGTCAATGGGGAAATCATTGACTCGTCCTACCTGGATTTATCCGGGGACAAGGCTTTCTTGAAGGTGCTTTCGTGGAAGGCGGGTAATTTCGAGATCTTGCCGGCCGAGCCCGAACGTCCGCGCACGATTTTCAACTCTTATCAAGGTTTGCTGCTGGAAACCACCCAAGCCCTGGATGAGGCGGCCGGGGTCGATGGGGGATGAGGCGGCACCGAGGTGGTTTCGACGGGGGCTTCGAAGTCACCGCTGGCCGATTTGGCGTCTTTCTCCGGGGTCGAATTCCTGCTGACCTTGGAAGGGGATAAACAAAAGCATGATTCCTGGGGACTGGAGAATGCGGAGAAAGTTGCCGATTGGGTTCGTATGAGCTCCAAGCACCTCCGCGAGCTGGGTGAACTGCTGAACGCCGGCCAGCTTCAGCGCGTGGAGGGCAGCGGTCCCCAGCGGTACATTGTCACGGTGTCCTCGAAAGGCCGGGATTTATGCGTCGGTTTCCATCGCTCCATGTCCCAAGACATCATGAGGGAGACCATTAAGAAGATTGTTTCCAAATGGGTCTCCTAAGCCTCTTCACCAAGTCTGCAACCCCCGGACTGATCCGGTTGCCCTCCGGCAGTTTCACCATCATGCCCGACGGTAAGATTGTGGCGTCCACCCTTCCCCAGTCCTTTCCGATCACCCATGTGAAGGAGATTGGAAAGCATGTTTTGGCGACCTTCGCTCTGGCGCGCAACACGGCGGCGCCCCTCAGCGAGCTGGTCATCGATTACGCGTCCTTGAAGATCACGGCGAAAGAGATGCGGGGCGGGGCGATGATTTTCCTTGCTCCGAGGGACTTGACCCAAAAATAGTGCTGACACCGTTTTGCTGAACATGGAACTTTAACAACTGGATCAGCTCATCTCTCAGCTGGAGCATCATCTGGAATGCTGGAAGCAGTTCAACAGCTATCTCGGCTTGGCCAGGACGAAGAAGTTTGAGCAGGAGGATGAGAACCAATTCTTGGAGATCAAGAGTGTGATCGCCCAGGAATTGGAGATGATTTTCTCGGTCCTTGATGTGGCGTCTCCTTCCAAAGAGGAGATCCACAAGTTGCTGAGCGCCGCGTCTTCTGTTCGAGCCTTGAGCGACACGAACGAGCAAGTGCTGCGAAACCTCGAAAACGACTGGCACAAGATCTATATCGCCTGGCAGTCGATTTTGGGCCAGCTGAAGGTCAAACATCGCGATCTTGGCTCGCAATCCACTTGGTCCCGCTTGTTCGGCAGGAAAAAGAGCTGAGATTCTCCTTGGGACGTTCTGCGATCGAAGCTAGGCTTCTCCCTGGCGCCGGCGTGCGCCTTTTTACCATTTATGAGCAGATATTTGGACATGGTGGACCATCCTGACCACGTGAAGAAACTCACGCTGGAGCAGTGCAAATTCCTGGCCGAAGACCTTCGCCAAGAACTGATCACGAAGTTGGCCAAAAATGGCGGCCATCTTGGCCCGAATTTGGGCGTGGTCGAGCTCACCATCGCGCTCCACCGGTGTTTCAGCACGCCTCACGACAAGTTCGTTTGGGACGTGAGCCACCAGGTCTATGTTCACAAGTTGCTGACCGGCCGCAAGAACCGCTTTCACACCATTCGCACCACGGGCGGGTTGAACGGATTCGCACTGCGAACGGAGAGCGAACACGATTGCTACGGCGCGGGTCATGCCGGCACCGCGTTGTCCGCCGCGCTCGGCATGTGCGCGGCCCGCGATCAGCGTGGATCCAACGAGCACGTGGTCTGCATATTTGGCGACGCGGCGCTCACGAACGGCATTTCGTTTGAGGCGCTCAACAACATCGGCCATACCACCCGCCGCTTCATTGGGGTGCTGAACGACAATGAATGGAGCATCGCGAAGAACGTCGGCGCCATTGCCTCCTATCTCAACAAGTTGATCGCCAATCCCCGCTACAACCGGTTCCAGCGGGACTTTGCGACCTTCCTCAAACGGTTTTCCAAGGGCGAGGTCGCGGTCAATCTCGCGCACAAGGCCGAGGAAGCCCTCAAGGGCGCGGTGGCCGACCTGGCCCTGAAACAGTCCGGGGATGCCACGGACGGCCGCGGCGGATTCGGTAGCAGCTTGATCTTCGAGGAATTTGGATTGCGCTATCTGGGGCCGATCGACGGTCACGATCTCGAAAGCGTGCTGGCAGCCCTCGAATACGCGAAGACGTGCGATCAACCGGTCGTCCTCCATGTTCTGACCAAGAAAGGCAAAGGATTCGAAGCCGCCATCCAGCATCCGGAAAAATTTCACGGACTGGGGCCGTATTGCGCGGACACGGGGGAAACACCGCCGAGCAAACCCGGCGCGCCGCTCAACTTCCAAGACGTTTTCGGGAAGACCATGGTGCGGCTGTGTCAGAAGGACAACTCGATCGTGGGAATCACGGCGGCGATGCCCAGCGGGACCGGCTTGAAGGCCCTGGAAAAGGCGATGCCGTCCCGCTATTATGATGTGGGCATTGCAGAGGAACACGCGGTGCTTTTTGCGGCCGGCATGGCGACCATGGGTTTCCGTCCCGTCTGCGCCATCTACTCGACCTTTCTGCAGCGGGCCTACGACTGCATTCATCACGACGTGTGTTTGCAGGATCTGCCCGTGATTTTCTGCATGGATCGGGCGGGGCTTTCCGCCAACGACGGACCCACTCACCACGGGCTGTACGACATCGCGTATTTGCGGTGCTTGCCGAATGTCGTCGGGATGGCGCCGAAGAACGAGGACGAGATGGTGGACATGATGTTCACCGCCACGCACCAGAAGCATCCGGTGTTCATTCGATATCCGCGCGGGGCCGGCGAGGGGATTCCGATCAAGGATCAGCCTGAGTTGTTGGAAATCGGCAAGGCGGAAGTGGTGAAGAACTTTCACGAGGGGACGCGGAGAGTCGTCTTCATCAGTCTCGGCAACATGTTGGGCCTGGCCCATAAGGCCAGCCAGGCCTTGCTGGCGGAAGGATTCGACTGTGCCATTCTCAACGCGAGATTCTTCAAGCCTTTGGACGAGGACAGCCTGAGCTTTTTCGCCAGCGCCGCGGACGTGGTTGTCACGATGGAGGACCATGTTTTGATGGGCGGATTCGGCAGCGCCGTGCTGGAGTGTCTGAGCGAGCGACGCATTGCCACGCCAGTCGTTCGAGTCGGCTGGCCGGATGTCTTTGTCGAACATGCCTCGACCGTCGATTATCTGCGCGAGCTGCACGGCCTCACCGTGGCAAGCACTCTGGCCAAGGTGCGCGCGGCGCTCGGTCGCGACACGACGGTGAAGGTGGCGGCTCAAGCGTGAATTCCGACGGTCCGGAGCCGAATGGTCCCCCCCCTCAGCCGGGCGAAATTCTGGTTCTCGAAGTGGAGGATTTGGCCTTTGGCGGAGAAGGGGTGGCTCGCCATCGCGGGTGTGTCGTTTTCGTTCCCTTCTCCTTGCCAGGCGAACAGGTCGAAGCCGAAGTCGTGGAATCCAAGAAGCGCTTCGCGCGCGCCCGCTTGTTAAGAGTGCTGCGCGCCTCGCCGGAGCGAGTCCCGCCCGTTTGCCAACATTATGGCGAATGCGGCGGCTGCCAGTATCAACACGCCGCCTATCCGCTTCAATTGAAAGCGAAGCACCGGCAGGTGGTCCATCTTCTCGAAAGAATCGGGGGATTCGAGCGCCCGCCGGTCGCGGATGTGATCCCGTGTCCACAACCCTATCACTATCGCAACCGCCTGATGCTGCGTAGCCAGTGGTGCAAGCCTGAGCAACGACTGAGGGTTGGATTCCTGAAAGGTTCCAGCCGGTTGGTCATCGATATCGAGTCATGCCCCATCGCGGAGGAGGCGCTGAATGCGCAGATCGCGGAAGTTCGAGCGCATCCGCCCCCGAAAGGCGGTTTGAAAGTGGTTATTCGTGTGATGCCGGAGGATTGGGAGGTTCCGCGGGATTCGTTCTTCCAGAATAACTTTCACCTGCTTCCGGCCCTGGTGGAAACGGTCAGGGCCAGTGTCCTTTCCGGCGGCGCCCGGCATTTGATCGATGTGTACTGCGGGGTGGGATTCTTTGGCATCCAGCTCGCCAGTTCGGTGGAATCCTTCCTGGGGGTCGAACTTGACCGGCCCGCCATCAAGGCGGCCCGGAACAACGCCCGGCGATTCGGGGCCGCCAACGGTGAGTTCATCGAAGGCGACGCGGGAACGTTGCTGCCAGACCTTGTCCGGCGATTTCCCCCGGATTCAAGTTGCGTGCTGCTCGATCCCCCGCGCGTTGGGTGCAGCCCGTCTTCCCTCAACACTTTGATTGAAGCGCGCCCCCGGCAGATTCTCTACGTGTCCTGTCACCCGGCCACTCTGGCGCGCGACCTGCGCGCACTCTGCGATCAAGGTTATCGGTTGGAACAAGTCACCCCGCTGGACATGTTTCCCCAAACCCAGCACGTGGAGTGCGTGGCGGACTTGCGCGCCGGCCAGATCCAGGCTGTGGCTTCAGACACCCTGACCCCAAGCGGGAGATGCGGGACGGATGCACAAAGGGTGTGAGACCAGCGTGACGTGAAGCGGCTCAGTCGCAAGCCGGAGGCTTGCCAGCTTTTAGCCGGTGGTTGAGGAGCGTAGCGACGATACCACCGGGCCGCCGGGTCGCCCAAGCATGTGCATCCCGGAGGGATGGCAGCGTCCCAGGTGCCCATACCCGGGGTGTGCGGGTTTCAGGTCTCCAGGGCGGACTCGTCACCGCGAGCCGGATGCAATGGAACCGGGAAATGGTGTGAACGCATCAGGTCAGGCGAAGATGGCTCGAACGACGTCGCCATGGACATCGGTCAGCCGGAAATCCCGGCCTGCATGACGGTAGGTCAGCTTTTCGTGATCGATGCCCAGCAAGGCCAGCACGGTGGCGTGAAGATCGTGCACGTGCACCTTTTGGTCAACGCAGTAGAACCCATATTCATCCGTCACCCCGTAGCTGAAGCCGCCGCGCACCCCTCCGCCGGCCATCCACATGGTGAAAGCGTGGGGATGGTGATCGCGCCCGTTGGAACCCTGAAGGGTCGGGGTGCGTCCGAACTCGCCTCCCCAAATCACCAGCGTTTCATCCAGGAGGCCTCGCGCTTTCAGGTCGTGGAGCAGGGCTGCGATGGGGCGGTCCACCTCGGCCGCAAGGCGCGAATGATCTTCGGCGAGTTTGTCATGTTGATCCCAATAACCATGGGAAACCTGGACAAATCGGACTCCTCGTTCGCTGAAGCGCCGGGCGAGCAAGCATTGCCGGGCGAAGGTGCCCGTCGCAGGCTCGTTCAATCCGTAAAGCCGCCGGGTCGCGTCGCTTTCCCCGCGCAATTCGAGCAATTCGGGCGCCTCGGTCTGCATGCGAAAAGCCAGCTCGAAGGATTCGATGCGAGCTTCCAGCGCGGCATCCCCTCCCCGGTCCGCCAAATGGTCGCGATTCATGGATTCGATCAGCTTCAGTTGCGATCGCTGCAGGTCCGGGTGGCTGGAGGCATGCTGGAGGTAACGGATGGTGGCCTGATCCACGGGGACGTCGCCCCCGATGCGTGTGCCGTGATGCACGGCAGGCAAAAATGCGCTGGCGTAGTTGCCGACGCCGCCGTGGCCGAGGGTTGGATTGATCGTCACAAAACTCGGCAAGCTTTGATTCTCAGTCCCAAGCCCGTAAGAGATCCATGATCCCATGCTCGGCCTGATCGCCGTGTCCGAACCGGTGTGCAGTTTGAGCAATGCACCCCCGTGCGCTTCGTTCGTACCATGCACCGTCTTGAGGAAGCACAAGTCATCGGACCGCGCTCCGGTCAATGGAAACAGGTCACTGACCATGGCCCCGCACTGGCCTCTGGGACGAAACTCCCAGAGCGGGCGGCCGAGATTGCCGGTCTTGGCAAACTGAACCCGTGGCTTGGCGAAAGGCAGGGGCTGGCCATGGTCCTGAAAAAGCCTTGGTTTATAGTCGAAAGTGTCCACGTGGGAAGGACCGCCGTGCATGAAGAGAAAAATGACTCGCTTGGCGCGCGGCGACAGCGGCGGCGTTTTCGGTGACAAAGGTCGAACCGAAGCCACGGTTTGGGCCGTCCCGGGCGAAAGCATGCTCCCCAACGCGAGGTGGCCAAAACCAAGGCCGCATTGGGCCAGCATGTGACGGCGGGTCACGGGGTGGGGCAGGTCGTGCGGCATGATCAGTCCAAATAAAGAAATTCGTTGGAGGCAAGCAGCGCGTGACAGAAGGCGGCGAACACCGGGTCCGCCGCGGAAGCGTAAATCTTGGAAGGCACTTCGCGCAAGGCCACCATGAATTCCCGCGCCCGACGCATCTCGCGTGGCGCAGGATCACGGCCCAACGCGATGCGGTGGGCCTGGGCCAGACGGCCCGATTCCGTCGCGGCTTCGTCCGTAGCGCGGCGCGCCAGGCGGATCGCGGCCTCGACGACATCCGGGCTGTTGAGGAAGTATAACGCTTGATGCGACACCACGGTGGCGTCACGCCGGGACGCACCCACGCTGGGATTGGCACAGTCGAAGATCGAGAACATGTCATAGACCCGGTCCCGGACGACAGGAAGATAGATCGAGCGCCGCTTCGACTGGAAAGGCGCCTGATCCCGCGGCGTGTACTCGTTGTTTTTCCAATCGACCAGGGTCCCGCCTTGGGTGCGATCGAGTTGGCCGGAAACTTCAAGGAGCGCGTCCCGGACCATCTCGCCTTCCAAACGTTTGCGCGGGAATCCGGAAAGCAAGGACGGCGACGTGGCGGACGCCGTTCTGAGTTCTCGCCGTCCGGAGTTCGAGGCAACCGTGACGGAATCCTGCTGGTAGGCTCGTGAAAGCAGGATGGCGCGATGAAGCTTCTTGAGATCCCAGCCGGAGCGAATGAATTCAGCCGCCATCCAATCCAACAACTCGGGATGAGTGGGAGGTTCTCCCCGAAGTCCGAAGTTGTCCGAACTCCGCACCAATCCTTCACCCAAAAAGGCCTGCCAGACCCGGTTGACAAAGACTCTCGCCGTCAGCGGGTGATCGGAACTCGTCAGCCACGCGGCCAGTTCGAGCCGTCCGCTGGCGTGGACGGGTACCGCGGGGGCGGGAGCGGATCGTTGTGCGCAAGTGATGAAACTCCTCGGGACCGGGAGTGGATCGGGGGTGAGAGGATTTCCACGGATCAGGACGGGAAGATTGGTGATGGAACCTTCCTGGACCGCCAGGGCTCGAGGGGGCTCGGGAGGCGCGGTATGCTTGAGTGCTTCCCGTTCAGCTTCCAGGGCCATCAATGCCAGAAGGGTGTCGCGTGGATATTTCTCACGTGGCTTTTCCGGCAGTGGTTTTCCCAGCGCCTCGTTGGCTTTCCGGACTGCGGCTTCGATCTCCTTGGCCAGCCTGTCGGTTTTGTCGCGATGCTTTCTCCATTTCGAGACGGCTTCCTCCGAGGCCAGCCAGCGTTCATTGAACTTCGAGACGAAGTCGAAATGCTCCATGGTTCGCGTGGATTTGAAAATGCCGGCCAAGGCGTAGTAATCGCGCGCGGGGATGGGGTCGTACTTGTGATCGTGGCAGCGGGAACAGCTGATGGTGAGCCCGAGGAAGGCGCGACCGACGGTGTCGATTTGTTCATCGACGATGTCGAGGGCCATTTTAGGCTTATCCTGTTCGGCGAGCATTTTCGGGCCCAGGACGAGCAAGCCCGTGGCGATCCATCGATCATGGCGCCCCGCATCCGAGAGACCTTCCGCCGGCAACAGGTCACCGGCAAGCTGCAGCTGAATGAATTGATCGATGGGGAGATTGTTTTGGAAGGCGCGAATGACCCAGTCGCGATACCGCCAGGCATTCGACATGACCTTGTTTTCGTCCTGCCCATTCGTATCGGCATAGCGAGCCAAATCGAGCCACCAACGCGCCCAGCGTTCTCCGTAGTGAGGAGAGGCCAGCAGGCGATCCAGCGCTCGCGCCCATGCTCCCGGCTTGCGGTCCTCCACGAACAGCGCAAGGTCTCGGGGAGAAGGGGGCAATCCGGTCAGATCGAAACTCGCCCGCCGCAACAATCTGAAGCGAGGCGCTTCCGAAACGAAGTTCAAGCCATGCTCGCGCTGTTTGGCCCGGATGAGGGCGTCGATGGCCTCGGAGGAACTGAGCTTTCCCAGTCGCTGGCCCGGAGTTGGATTTTGGCTCAGGGGCTTGAAGGCCCAATGATCCCCAGCCCGCGCCATCCCAGGAGGCTCGGCTCCTGGACAAGACAGGACTTGGACAAGCCAGAGCGGCAGCAAGCACCGTCCCAATGCTCGAATGGATCGGTGGAGGCGCCGCTTCATAGTTCCAAGCTCGAAGCACCCTTCGGAAGCGCGAGGCAGGCCAGGATGCGCCCGTGGTCGCGGCACCACGTGCCGGATTCCAGATGCTTCGCGGAAGAAACTTCCTGCAACGGTTGCAGGGGCGCAATCCGGCCAAACTTGGGCGCCGGATTCGATACATCCGATAGCCGAAGGGTGAAATCCGGGCAGGCGTAAGGCGCCTTCAGTTCGACCACGCGGCCCCGGGATTCCATGCGGGTCAATTCCTTGGCGGCCCAGTAGCGAGCGAGTTCGCTGAGTTTCACCCAGATCAAATGATCGAAACGCGATTTCAAGCGTTTGACTACTTCCCGAAAGACTTGGAATCCCAGTTCATAGCCGTTGAAGTAAATGCCCGTCCAATGGCAAACCATCATCGCGGGCTCCCCTCTCTCAATGACTTCCACCATGCGCCCCGTGCTTCCATCGGGTGAGATAAACCGGTCCGCCCCGACCGGATTGGTGCAATCCCACCCCCCGGTCCAATCTCCCGTGCACCCGAGGATGCTCACTACGCAGCGAGGATCCTCCGAGTCGAGTCCCGAGGCATTCTGCACCATCGGGGCGACGCTCCGCGTCCCTTGATCAAAAAGATCCCTGAAGTAATGGGGCACTTCGGCGCCGAACACGGAGCGCACGGACTCGAACGACGCCTGTGCGAGTTGGGGCCGGGCTTTGTTGCCGAATCCACCCGGTGTGGTAATCCCTTCGCACGGCAGTCCGATGTCCTTGAGAATGCGCAAGGCGTAAGCCATGTAGGAGGCGATTTCGTCCGCGCTCCTTCCCGTCGTCCACTCCCAGTTCTCCATGAATTTCAGCGAGTGATCCGCATGCGGATGGCCTGTCTTGAGATCGATGACCCGGGTATGAGTCACCATTTCGGGATGAATGTCCCAATGGGGAAGCAGAACCTCGCGCACCAATTGAATGGACTCGCGCAGCGCCTGAGCGCTCCAACCAGGCAGTTGGCGGTCGAGCCTGCCGACACAGGCCGGGTAGGGGACGACGCTGTACTTCCCTTTGACTCCCTCGGAAGCGCACCATTCGCCGAACTTCCGGACGAAGCCGTCTGGGATTTCATTGGGCCAATCCCGCCAGGGGCGGCGATAAACCGGGTTGGCCTGAGCGAACGCCTCGTCGAACTGAGGCATCGCAAACTTGTTCGTGTTCACCAGGCAGGTCGAATCGTCGATGATGAGTCCCACCGGAACGCGATGACGGGGATTGAGCACCTCGACGCCCGGGTGGGCTGGAGGCCGCTGTCCTGGCGACTGGGCGGAGATTTCACTCAGGCCGAGGGTTCCCACCAGAGCCGCGCCGCTACCCGCGAGAAAGCGGCGGCGGGGAAGGGGCGAGGCTGGCCGGCGGTGCTTCATCGGGCCTCGCGAGAATGCAGCCAGGAGTGTCCAAGATTGATGAGTGACTTGGCCTTGAGGGATCGTTCCGCCAGCGGGAAGATGACACGCTCCTCCTTGTCAAAATGGTGCCTTGAAGCGAGCACCGCCGCCAGCAAGTGGCGCTTCGCCTGTTTCACGAGTCGTACTTCCCGAACCCTCGCCAGGTTTTCGTCGATGGCTTCGTGCTCCTGGTGGAAGATCGAATGCTGCCCGATTTGCTCGATGTAATGTTCCAGCGGCGCCAGCAACAGTTCGTCCTCGGCGGCGGAATGGGCTTCGAGAAGCGATTCCAGCAGGGCGGCCAGCGCGCGCACTTCACCCAGCGTCTTCAATTTCGGAATGCGCGACTCGAGATGATCGAAAATATTGTGGAACACCACATGTTCCGCGAGCAACGCCTCGGTGATTTTCATCCTCCGAACCCTAGGGTAAACCGGACGAAAGCTCAATCCACAACCGGGGAAAATTCAGCTCAAAGCTCAGGCATTGCCGAGAGCAGCTCCCGTCGAAGAAAGGAAGCGCTGCCAGGCGGCGAGGTCGTCCACGTCCTCGAGTATTCCCATGAGATCGATCTTCAGTTTCGCCTCTTTGCACCGGCGCAGTGTCTCACCCAGCACTTGGTCCGTGCTCCACGGGATTCCCCAGAAGAGTGCGGGCTGAGAACGCTTCAATCCCAGGAGCCAGTAACCCCCGTCCGTGGCGGGACCCACCAACGTGTCGCACCCGCCCAGCCGGCGAAATGCGGTGCGGACGTCTGAAGCGGTGACGTACGGACAGTCGGATCCCAGGGCAATGACTCTTTCAGCTCCTTGTGCAAAGGCCTCGTCAAAGGCCCGGTTCAAACGGTCACCCAAATCGCCCGGGCCTTGAGGGCGCGATTGCCAGCCCGTTTCGAGCCAAGGTTCGATCCGCGACGCTTGATCGTCGGGCGTGAAACAGAGTGAAACGCTGGAAAATCCGCGGAATTGGCGAAGGAGATGGCGCACCAGCGTCTCATACGCCTCACAGGCTGCGGCACTTCCCAAAGTAGCGGCCAGTCTCGTCTTGACCGTTCCGGGCACGGGAGCTTTGACAAAAACGAGCAATCGGTCTGTGTCTCGTGAGCCCGGTGGCATGGGAAGCAATCTAGTTGGATCGGGTGCCCGTGGTGTGGACCGCACGAGCGTGATCAAGGTGGTGAACGCCCGGCTTGGCCGAGGGATCGCGAAACTCCAGTCGCGCCAGGGGCAGGGCAGGGGTATCGCTGCACTGAAGATTTTGAAACAACGGCCTGCCGTACGCATTCCGTCCTCGGCCGGGAATCGTGGCCAGGAATCTTCCGTCGCGCTCCATGACGAAAGCCGCCAGGCCGCCCGGCTCCGTGGAGGCCTCATACCGAACCCGGCAGGAGGGTGGTTCAACGGGTGGGGCGTTGGTGGAGGGCGGACGCTGGGCCTGGATCAAGGGAGCCAGGACCAACCCCAAGGCCAGGCCCATCGGACGGAGTGATGATCGCGCTGGGAGTAAACTCAGGAACACCCGGCCGGCTTGATCGAGCAGGCCATTCGAAATTCGGCGGGAGTTCACGCGCTCATCTGAGCAAGCCGTCGTTCAAAA
>Ga0194132_10010558_pt1 | contig 12234 bp, 10 predicted proteins | sample TA2KigOf80mmetaG_FD_148612 | JGI IMG/M metagenome (GOLD analysis project Ga0194132, IMG submission 148612) | Freshwater microbial communities from Lake Tanganyika, Tanzania - TA2015054 Kigoma Offshore 80m | ecosystem: Environmental > Aquatic > Freshwater > Lake | place: Tanzania: Lake... | reverse complement strand
GGTGTGATGAGTATTGATACGCCATTTGCCGGACAAAAAGTGTATGCCCGCGAAACCTTCTTTGATCTACATGCTACTATCTCATCGAGCGCCAGAAAGGCATTGGGCCCTGTGCGCACAACCGCCGAAGTGCTGGGGAAAAACAATACCCTCCTCAGTCAGTCATTGCGATTTGATACCCTTAACCTGGCAAAAATGGAAAAAAAAGTGGTGCTGAAAGACCTTTTGCTGCCCGATTCGGGTAATCATACGCTGCGGGTTCGCATCAGCAGTACTGAGGATCAGAATCCGTTGAATGACACACTTACCACAACCATTCTCGGTGTAAGGCGTCATGATGTAGCCTGGGTAACCTTTGAAACACCCGTCACGGGGCAATGGTTGCTGAATACCTCGGGTAAAGCGAAGCTGAAAGCATCGCTGATTCAGGCGGGTGAAGACACAACCACATACAATGGCAAAGCTATATTCAGGGTGCTTGACAGCAGCAACGGTGTGGTATTTTTTACCGATACAGTCAGCTTTAACAACGTTCGAAAAGGCATCCCGATATCCGTCACATCTATCAAAATGTTTCCGTTTGTGATTGCAGGGACGTTTAAAGCCGATGCTGTGCTGGAAAAGTTTACCGACCTATTTCCAGAAAACGATACATTGCGCAGCCACTTCAGGGTGGTTTACAACACCGTGAGCACTTTGCCGGAGCTTGAATTTATGCTGTATCCCAATCCTGGCAACGACCATTTGATGGTTTCAGCCAAAGAACCTGCCAAAACCATGATTCTGCGCGATATGTCTGGCAAGATACTGCAATTACAAAACGGCTCAGGACCCTATGCCACCGTTATGTTGGCACCGGGCATGTACATAGTGGAATTACAGTTCGCGGCCGGTAAAGCCAAGGTGGTTTGGGTGAAAAGGGACTGATTTACTAACGATTGTTAGTTTTTGGTTTTTACAAACCGCCGCACCATTCCCTCAGTGGTTTCCACCATTCCCAAATACATGGCCGCAGGACTTACCCAAAGTGTTCCGGGCAGAACATCAGGGGTTTCGTATAAAGGTTTATGTAAGACTAGAGGTTCTTAGGTTTCGCTGCGCAGGGCTATGACCAGCAATTCGCACTCCTTGCCTTTTTAGTGGCGGTAATGAACGGGAGGAATAACCGGTAAAATGTTAATGGGTTCCATCACAGAGTGCGATAAGACCTGGAAGGTCTGCAATCAGGAAATCAGTCCGGCGAAATGCTTAACCGTGCGCACCAGCTGGCTCACATAGCTCATTTCATTGTCGTACCAGCTCACCACTTTGATCAGTTGGCTGTCGCCCACGGTAACCACTTTGGTTTGCGTAGCATCGAACAGAGAACCATATGAAATTCCGATAATATCGGTACTTACCAGTTCCTCTTCAGTATAGCCAAAGCTATCGTTGGCGGCAGCTTTCATGGCGGCGTTGATTTCAGCAGCGGTGGTTTTCTTTTGGCAGATAACGGTAAGTTCGGTTACAGAACCGGTAATGGTGGGAACGCGCTGAGCGCCGCCATCGAGTTTACCGGCCAGCTCGGGCAATACCAGGCCAATGGCTTTGGCAGCTCCGGTGCTGTTGGGCACAATATTCTGTGCAGCAGCCCTTGCACGGCGCAGGTCTCCCTTGGGATGTGGAGCGTCTAAGGTATTCTGATCGTTAGTGTAGGCATGAATGGTGGTCATGCTGCCGGCCAGAATGGTGAAATTATCATTCAGTACTTTGGCCATAGGGGCCAGACAGTTGGTGGTACAGCTGGCACCGCTTATGATGGTTTCGCTGCCATCCAAAATATGGTGGTTTACATTGTAAACAACGGTTTTCAGATCGCCGGTGGCAGGTGCTGAAATTACCACACGTTTGGCACCTGCGGTCAGATGGGCTTCGGCTTTGGCTTTATCGGTAAAGAAACCGGTACTTTCGATTACCACATCTACACCATGTGCCCCCCATGGAATCTGGGTCGGGTCTTTCTGAGCATAGATTTTTACTTCTTCACCATTAACAATAATGCTGTTTTCGGTATGAGACACGGTAGCGTTGAAACGGCCCTGAGCACTGTCGTATTTCAGCAAATGTGCCAGTACCTGAGGGCTGGTGAGGTCGTTGATGGCAACCACATCGATGCCCTGCATGTTATAAATTTCGCGGAAAACCAGTCGGCCGATACGGCCAAAGCCATTGATGGCTACTTTTACGGTAGTCATGTTTCTGAATTTTGAATTTTGTGTCGCAAAATTACCGCTTTTTACGGGCTTTTGAAAATATACCTGTCAGTTATGCTTAGCGAAGAGTCCACACGGCCTGCAGCTGAAAACTCCGCGGCGGGCGCAGATCGCAGGGGCGGCCCAGATATTCCCTGTTAAAAAGGTTGGAAACCTGCGCATTCACTTTCCATTTATCATTAACCTTGTAAGCCACACGGGCATCAAAAATATGGGCAGAACCCAGCTGGTCCATCGAACGTTGAATGCCGGTTATAAACCAAGACAATATTCCCTTGGTAAATGCCCCGTCTATATTGGTCATACGGCTGTTGTAACGGTAACTGAGCCCGAATTCCAGGTTTTTCCAGCTACATTGAAGATCGGCCCTGATTAAATGCTGAAACCGATATTTCATGAGGGTATTGGTATCATTTCGGGTATTTTCAAAATTCAACTGCAAACCCCAACTGTCCCTGGCATACACGTATTTTGGATTCATTACCCTGGGTAGAGTATAGGTGTACCCTCCCAGCAATTGCCAGCGGGTGTTGCCGATTTTACCCTCTCCCATGGTTTCAAATTCAAAACCACTTACTTTCCCCACACCTACGTTAATGCTTTTAAAACCAAGGCCAAAGCCAGTGTTGGGGTTGGGGTCCCAGAAGCCAAACGAAAACTCCATCATGTCGGTCAGGGTCATTTGAAAGAGGCTCACATCAGCAAAACCTTTGAAACCGCCAATTTTATAACCCTGTTTCAACCCCAATTCAGCGTTGCTGCCGGATTCAGGCCTTAGGCCCGGATTGGAGTAAACGGCTAGCGCACCAACGGAAGTGGTTACAAACAATTCTGCCATGCTGGGAAAACGAAAACCTTGTCCGGCGCTGGCACGCAGAAAGGTGGCGCGGCCTACGGAATAATTCACTCCCGCCCTGAAAACCGGCTTTGAATAAATCGCATCATTGATGGCATACATCTCATATCGCCCTCCACCGGAAAGCTGCAGTCTTCCACGCTTGTATTCAGTCTGGAAAAATGCCGCCCTGTTTTCTGCGGTCTGTTTGCCGCCAAACAACAGTGAATGGGTTTCGGCCAGCATCCCTGCGGCCCCTAGGGTAATATTCAAATGCCGGAAAGATCTGTTCATGCGGTATTCCGCATACAACAAACTGCTGCCATTGCTCTGATCGGAACCTGCATTGTTGGCAGTAGCATCGTTTTCCAGCGCCAGATAACGGGCTTGAAACTTATGGGTTACTTTTTTGCGTTTCCACTCCGCAAATGGATCTATATGCAGCCGGAAACCCTTGTTGTAATTGAAGCCTGAATCGAAGGTTTCATAGCCTTGCGCAAAGCTTTCCCATAGCAGAAAAGATCCGCTGTTTGACTGCTGCACACCCGTATTGGCGCCATAGTTAAGTCCATTCACTTTGGCTGATGTATGTTTTACCCGCACACCCATTCTTGCCCGGTGGTTGTATTCATTTCGGCGGTAGCCCTGGTCATAAAGCGCATTCCATTGGGCCATAATTCCGGTATTGCCCATTTTTTGAGACCAGAACCCGTTGGTGCCATGAACACCGCGGCGGCTTTTGTTCCAGCGCAGGCTGTCGCGGCGCGGAAAATCATAAAATCCGGCAAAACCGGTAACCCTGGCGTTGGCCTGTTGCCCGGGTTCTCCACTTCGCAGGTTCACCACACCATTCAAAGCGCTTGAGCCATACAGCACACTGCCTGCACTCTTAACCACTTCCACCGAAGCCAAGTTTTCAACCGGCAGAAAACCAAACTGTACCTGCCCTGCATCTGGGCTAATCATGGGCAATTCATCCAGCGTTACCATCACACGGCTGCCCGCCCCGTAACTCCAACCACTGCCATTGCGAATATTGACCTGCCCGTCACTAATGGTAACCCCCGGCATTTGCTCTAGAGCCGTAGAAATATCCGACGTTATTTTATTATTGATCAGGTATGGCTTTAGTACGGAAACGCTCACCGAACTGCGGCTCAGACGCGATAGATTCTTATCGGTGCTGATAATAAATTCGTCAATAAAAACTGATTTTACCTGCAATGTTAGCGCTATCTGCTGGCCTGGCATAAGATCCTGTTTCAGCAGTGTATCCAGCGTAAAATGGCTTTTTGCGGCCACACGTATTCTACGAACATCCTTTTCTATCACAATGCCGTTTTCTGAAACCAAAAATGACCGAATTACCCCCATACTGTTGTAGGCATTGAAGGTATCGGGGGTTATACTGCTGCCGTCCTCAGATTTTATTATTATGACAACCTGGGCTTTTAGATATGAGCTAAACCCAAAAAATAAAAACACAACCAGGCGTTTGATAAATAGATTTTTTATATACATTTGTGTAAATAACAACACAATAATAATGATTAAAAATTACTTTTTCGCAACGATTTTTATCTGGTTTATTTCTCTTTCGGGTCAGACTTGCATCCCAGATAAAAGCCTCACAAAAGCAGGATTCCTTCCTGCCACACTTCCTCCGGCAGTGGTTAATACCCCATACAATCAGGGTATTTCAGTGCTCACTTTCCGCGACACGTCTACCATTGTTTTTGGGCAAAAACTTCCGGTAAAAGTCGATTCTATTAAAGTTTTAAGGATTGGTGGTCTTCCTTCCGGTATCAAATACAAATGTCAGCACCCACGCTGCGTGTTTTTGTGGGATACTGTGCGTTGCATTAGTTTTTATGGTACCACTGGCACCGTGGGTTCCTACCCGCTAAAAATATATGTGAGGGCCTCTGTGGTAGCAGGGGGCTTTTTAAGACAGACACAAGACGATTCCATCAGCTCATACACTCTGGAGGTTGTAAACAGAACGACTTCTTTGTGGCAACCGGTGTCCAGCTCGTTCCGCGTTTCTCCCAATCCCGGTAATGATATTGTGGAGATTGAAGACAGCCACACCGGTGCAAACTGGTTTATTACAGAACTTTCCGGCAGAAAGGTGGCTTTTAATGTGATTGACAAAACACCCAACAGTATGCGTTTTTCAGTAGCTGAACTAAAATCGGGTATTTATATTGTGACCGACGGTCAAAGAAAAACCAAATTGCTCGTTCCCTAAGAGCATGAACCCTTTAATCATTTCTATTCCCCGTACCAAGGCGGAATTACCGCAAATGATAGTGGCGGGATTTATGTGTTTTGTGGTATGGTCCATTCATTACGCGATATTCGGCGTTATGGGCGGTTTTATTGCTCTGTTTATTGCACTGGCGATAGTAGGCTTTCTCTATTTTAAATTAAGGGGAGATTATTTTGTGAGGTTAGATAAACAGGGAATTTCCTGGAAACAGAGCATTGTTTCCAAATATATTTTTATCCCCTGGAATTATATGATGCGGGTTGATTATCTGGTGTATGAAATCAATTTTCAGATTAAGGAAAGCAGGCAGGTGGTGAGCTTTGCAACCAGCGGACTGGAGGATGAGCAGACCGATGCTCTGAAACAATATATTTCCGACACCGTAAAACACATCAAGTAATCTCCGCAGTAATTGTCGTATTTTCGCGACATGTCTTTCAGGCCCCACTTCGATTTTGTTGAAGAGTTGCGCTGGCGTGGCCTGTTGCATGATACCATGCCGGGCACCCGGGAGTTGCTGAACAGCGAACAGGTTTCCGGTTATTGTGGATTTGACCCCTCAGCAGACTCACTTCATATTGGCAACCTTGTACCCATAACGCTATTGGTTTTGCTGCAAAAGGCCGGCCACAAGCCTATTGCACTTGTTGGCGGAGCTACTGGCATGGTAGGCGATCCCAGCGGAAAAAGTGATGAACGTAAATTGCTGGGCGTGGCGCAGATTGAGCACAATCTGAACGGCCAGAAACAGCAGCTGATGAAGTTGCTGGATTTTGAAAACGGTGAAAACAAAGCTGAAATGGTCAATAACTATGACTGGTTTGGCAAGTTTGGCTTTCTGGAATTCATACGGGATGTAGGCAAACACATAACCGTCAATTATATGATGGGGAAAGATAGCGTAAAGAACCGTCTTGAGGGCGGTGGTATGTCTTTTACGGAGTTTTCCTATCAGCTGGTTCAGGGCTACGACTTTTACTATTTGTTTACCCAAAAAGGTTGTAAGTTACAACTTGGGGGAAGTGATCAGTGGGGAAATATTACCACCGGTACTGAGCTTATAAGACGCAAGACAGGTAGCGAGGCGTTTGCCATTACGGCTCACTTGATTACCAAAAGCGACGGCACCAAATTCGGCAAAAGCGAAGATGGAAACGTTTGGCTTGACAGGGGAAAAACCTCGCCTTATCGGTTCTATCAGTTTTGGCTGAATGTGGCTGATGAGGATGCTATCCGGTTTATCAAGATTTACTCTTTAAAGAGCCGAGGGGAAATAGAAAAACTGATTGCAGAGCATACAGGTAAGGAGCATTTGCGCATTTTACAAAAAGCACTGGCCCAGGAAATGACCGAAAGGGTGCATTCAGCAAACGACCTGGCTTTATCTGTAAAAGCTACCCATGTATTCTTCGGCGCTGGCACCCGGGAAGATTTAACCGCACTGGATGCCGAAACCCTGCAAAGCAGCCTGGAGGGAATGGAGAAATTTACTTTAGAGGCGTCTGTTTTAGCCGGCGGAATACCCATTCTGGATTTACTGGCGCAACACACACACATTTTCCCCAGTAAAGGCGAGGCGCGTAAAATGATTCAGGCGCAGGCGGTATCGGTCAACAAAGAAAAATTTACGGATATTAACGGCAATATTGACAGCAAGAGCTTACTGCACGAAAAGTACCTGCTGGTTCAAAAAGGAAAGAAAAACTATTTTGTGATTGAAGCTGTTTAAGCACTCATTTTTCTGAATGCCTGTTTCTGCTTTACCAAAAAACTCTTTGGCCAGGTGAAAGCCTACCACAATCGCAGTTCCCAATATTAGTCCAATAATACCGAAAATAGCACCTTTCTTGTAAGGCTTCGGTTAAGTTGCCTCAAGTGGAAAGCGCATATCATCCACCACAGTAATAAAAGGGCGTTTTTTCTCCAGCTCCATTTTAGCGGCGTGCAGGGCAGTCAGACTTTCTGCGTACTGGACATTCAACATGTTTATGTCACACGCCAGCTGTGTTTGAGGGATAATCGCCCTGCGCATTACTGCTCCAAAGCCCTTATCCTGCATGGATGCCGAGGTATATTCCTTGCCTTGAAGGGCTGCTAGTATAGAGTCTCTCCGTCTTACAGTAGCCTTGATGATCATATTTGCCTTGTTTATACGCTTGTCGATATAAAAATCGGAGATGGTATGCAGGTGAAGCACACCAGAACCAACACAAGAAATATTTGATTTTTTACTTCAATAAATTAATTAAATAATCACCGTAACCACTTTTTATTAATGGAGTTGCTATTTTTTCTAATTGTTTGTTGTCAATAAATCCGTTGCGCCATGCAAGCTCCTCAATACAGCCGATTTTCAGGCCTTGTCTTTCTTCAATTACCTGCACAAACTGTCCGGCCTGCATGAGGGAGGTAAATGTACCTGTATCGAGCCAGGCAGTTCCCCGGCTTAGCACCTGCACTTTCAGTCGGCCATTGGCCAGATAGGTTCTATTTACATCGGTAATCTCAAACTCTCCTCGGGGGGATGGTTTTAGGTTTTTACTGATTTCCAACACTTCGTTGTCATAAAAATAGAGTCCGGGCACAGCAAAATTACTTTTGGGTACAGCGGGTTTTTCCTCTATTGAAAGGGCATTCATTTCTTCGTCAAACTCAACCACACCATATCTTTCCGGGTCACTTACATGATATGCAAACACAATTCCTCCCTGCGGATTCCGGCATTGCTGCAAGGTTTCCATGAGGTCTGAACCAAAGAAAATGTTATCCCCCAGGATCAGACAAACACAGTCATTACCTATGAATTTTTCGCCCAATATAAATGCCTGGGCAAGACCCTCCGGTTTGGGCTGAACACAATATTCGAAGCGACAGCCGAGCTGCGAACCGTCTCCAAGCAATTTCTCAAACAGGGGCAAATCGTGAGGTGTGCAAATGATGAGAACCTCCCTGATTCCAGCCATCAAAAGTGTTGACAGCGGATAATACACCATAGGTTTGTCATAAACTGGCATAAGCTGCTTGCTCATGGCCAGTGTTAGTGGGTGTAATCGTGTGCCGTAACCTCCGGCCAGAATGATACCTTTCATGAAACGGGGGCAAATATACCGAGAGCTAGTCGGTCGCTATCGAAATTGTCCATGAACTGCAGCAATTATTGGACAGAGCGTTCATTAATCCGCTCATCCATGCCATTAGTCGGTTTTTGATACAGCCTAAACCTTCAAATAATCAGCGAGGTTCTACCTATTTAAACTTTACCGATTCCGTAGGTGCTGTCATCCTTTCGGATAGCTCTTTTCTAGTCTTTCAGGCAAGGCCACCAGGTAATCTCGCGATTTTTCTGCTATTTCATTCAACCCGCAGATGCCCCCCACATTCCAGTGTGCAAACAACGATTTAAGAATGTTGATATAATCATCTGCCATGTAAACACCCAGACGCCGAGCAGCATCCACAAAGGCCTGAAAAGATTCTCTCACAGCCTGACCTGATTGCCAGCTTTACCGCAATGGTCAGAGGGATTAAATACAGTAATGAAATAATATACGCAACGATGAATCCTGCTCGTTTAACGTATCTTTTTGTTGAATTGATAACCTTAACAATTCCCTATTGACACTGATACCGTTAATTATTATCTCTCCATTCATATACCCATTGGGCCTGTATCATCTCCAGATGCCCTTCCGTACATTCTTCGCGGGTACCCTTAAAATTGGGAATTTCCAATACCCATTCAAGAAGTTCCGTAAACCGCAGTCGGTAAATTTTACTTTCGTTAAAATCATCGCCGAAACGCTCATAGAGCTTCATGGCTATGTCTTCGTGGTCGGGCCAGTGTATTGGAGGCTCAAACATATTCTATCTCTTGTTAAAATTTTAATGCCCTATTATACTACTTTGATCCGGTATTGTAACTACCAGATTCCCATCTCGTCTAAGTTTACATTGGCAAGCCAACCTTGAATTAAACCTTGGATTTCTGGCACGATCCACATAATCTTCTTCCCTTTCGCTCATTTCCGGCAATAGATTTTCACCGCTATGAACATATATGTGACAGGTACTGCAACCGCATACGCCCCCACAATTGTGATTTAAGGGTATATCATTATCAAGTGCTACCTCCAGTACAGTTTCACCGGCTTCAATACTCACCGTAACGGGTAAAACTGTTTTGTCTTCAAATTGAAAGATAATACTGCCCATGTGCAGTACAAAGTTAACATATGACAGGCTGTTAGGTTTGATTTATACATAAAGAAAAATCAAATTACTGCCGCTCAGGTTTTATTTTTAGCTCATAACTTCAAGCGCGCAGAAGCATAAGCCCCGAACCCGTTAAGCCTGCCAGGCATCACGAGGCTTTCCAGTCCTTCCAGCCGCAGGTTCACAAACAGACCACCCCGCTTCATGGGTTTCCAGTTCCAGCTGCTCTGTAAATTGATGTTCCAGGTGTCAAAACCGCCCAGCGCAACAATAGGGTAAAAACGCACAGCTCCCAATTCTAGTCTCGTATTGGGTTGCCAGACTAATCGGGGCAGATAGCCCGGCAAATGACGGTAACTGAGTGCCACCCAGCCCATATGCTTATGAAGCCCGCTCACACTCAATTCAAAAGGCGAAAGTAGGGTTTTGCTTCCACGGGTGCTGTCCAGACCCAGCTGCTGCTTTACGGTGTCTACACGGTCTCCAAACCAGTCGCCGCGAAATATTCTGTTGAGCGAGGTGTTTGCAGCCTGCAAACGCACTGTGCTGTTGGCTATACCGGGCGCGCGGCTGTAGGTTTTATAGCTACCCGTATAATACAAGCCAAATTTTTCTATTCCCAGATATATAATACTCCACGAACCTACTACACTAAAGTCATAGGTTACCCCGGCATTGACGGTGAGGCCAACTCCTCCGGTGGCACGCTGCATGGTCCCGCCCCACAGCACATCCACATTCTGAGCCAGTGTATCTGTAAAGACCTTTGCCCTGAAATCTTTAACCCCACTGTATGAGCGCAGTAAACCAGGGTTGATAGTTCCGCTGAATCTAACCTCTCCTTCTCCGTTTAGTAACCTTTTGCTTTTTCTAAATCCAATTCCCAGCTCTACTATATCCCATTGTGTGGCTTTGCCTATGCTGGCGTCAAGGGTTTGGCCCAGGTAGGCTCCGTTGCCTTGAAAAACCAGCCGGAAAGCATCGTCATTGAAACAAATACCACCCATCTGGTGTCGGCGCACATATAACTTATCGGTCACATTCAGTTGCATGGTTGCTGCCAGTCCACCTCGCACCTTTGATTTCAGCCGTTCTTCGGTTTTGTCAATTCGCTCTGCGGGGATATAACTGCCCAGCATAAATCGGCCTGTAATGGCCAGTGGCATGCCCGAGGATCCGCCTTCGCTGTAGAGCGAAACCCCAATCGTTTTCGGTCTTGTGGTAAAAAAAGTGTCCTTGGACGGAAAATTGATCGCAGGTTTAGTTTCCGAAGGCATTTCAGCTGACAAGGTCATAGTATAATTGGTTTGAGCCTGCAGAGCGTGGGCTGTCAGGAGCAAGCCCAATAAACAATTAAAACTGTGCTTCATATTCGGCTTGCAGGCTGGTTTTAACTTTCAGTTTGTAGGTATTGTAAATCTTTTGCTGTGTGCCATTGCCTGTCACACGTGCTTTGATGGCAACGGCATGCGCCTTGCGCAGCGATTCAATCCGTTCTTTGGGAATGTTTGCCCGCAACACCGTTCTGGATGAAGCCAGGGGCTCGCCGGTGGTAGTAGTTTTGCCGGGCATGATGGTTCCGCGAGATACGGTCACATCGCCCAGCGCATTGCCGTAATGATCCAGCAGGGCAAAACCCATATCCACTTCAAACGGGTAATCGTTTTCCACGTCAAAAATTACGGTGGCGCTTTTTACGCGCTGCACTTGCGGGATGCTGGCAGCTTCAATACCCTGTGTATCGCGAAGGGTCAGTCCGCCGATGGTAAAACTCACCGGGGCTTCGAGCCGCAGGTATATTTCGGCACCGGAATTATCAAACACAAAGTCTTTCCAGTTGCTTACATTCCCGTTTGGGTTGGTTTCTATGTCAATGTCGTAATTGATATACTGGGGCAGGTTCTCCACAAAGGATTTGATGTTGGAATTGCTGCCGTCCAGCACCAACTGCTTGTCGGTGGTTTGTCCGTATACAAACGGTGCAGGTCCGATAAAAACATCGCTGTTCAATGGTGTGGCGATCAGTTTCACCTTGTTGCCGCTGAAGATATTTTCGCTCTCCAGCGATTTCACCCGCATCCGGCCTTCTGCACCAATGCTGTTTTTTACCAGCACCGATGCTTTAAAATCCTTGAAAAAGATATTGCCATCGGCACCTTTAAACAAGGCAAACGGGGCCTTCCCAACCGAATTGTTGAGCGTTTGCCCCATATAGCCGGTGGCGTATTCGGGCAGCAATCCGGTAAGTGCGTAGTATATGCGCAGGCTGTCGTTAAGTGTTACCTGCACCTTGCGGCCGCTACTGTCCAGCGACAACACCATGATCTGGTGAAAGGTGTTCACGGTATCTTTGACCGTGGGGTTTTTACCGCGGTAGTCGAGTAAATAACCGCTCATGTCCACGGTTGCTTCCCGCCTTTCGGTCACGCCGGGCTTGGCACCGGGCATTTTCACCACCCGTCCCAGGGGTACGCCATTCAGGCTAGCCGATGGAATTTTCAGCATCATGGTAATGTTTTCCTGTATGGTAGATTCCACGCGCAGTTTCAGGGAGCCTTGCTTTACCTTAAAGAATTTGACCTGCGGGCCGCCCATATCCAGCACCAGGGCCTCGTCCTGCTCTATTACATTCTGGTTGGGGAAAGCCGCAATAGCATTGCGGG
>Ga0194132_10010556_pt1 | contig 12235 bp, 10 predicted proteins | sample TA2KigOf80mmetaG_FD_148612 | JGI IMG/M metagenome (GOLD analysis project Ga0194132, IMG submission 148612) | Freshwater microbial communities from Lake Tanganyika, Tanzania - TA2015054 Kigoma Offshore 80m | ecosystem: Environmental > Aquatic > Freshwater > Lake | place: Tanzania: Lake... | reverse complement strand
GCGGGAAAACTCGGCGGCGGTGCTGAGCAGGCTCACCGCGAGCCCGCCCACGAGCGCCCACGCGAGCCCCTGCTGCAGGTCGGCCGCCGCGTCCGCGAGCGCACCGACGACCACCCACACCGCGGCGCCGGCGACGACGGCGCGCGCGAGCAGGTGCGGCGCGAAGGCGCGGCTCCGCCAGAGCTCGCGGCCCGGCGCCTGCCAGAACAGGAACGCTGTGTAGACGGCGGTCGCGGCGCCGACCGCGAGCATCACCCACGCGGCGGCGCGCACGCCGCCCTCTGCGCCGGTGAGCTCGAGCACGAGCCACACCGCGGCAAGCGCGGAGAACGCGACGAGGATGTAGGCCCCGCGCGCCAGCCACGAGCCCCAGTTCGGCTGCAACAGCACGCGCAGGAACCGCTCCGGACGCTCCAGGTCGAAGACGAGGAAGCCCGCCGTCGCCGCCGCGAAGAGGAGCGCGAAGATGGGGCCCCACAGCGCGAGCAGGTCGCGCTCGGTGCCCGCGCCGAAGGCGAGCGCGGCGGCGGCGACCAGCGCGCTGCCGGCGGCGAGCGACTTCGCACCCATGTACAGCGTGACGAAGAGGTGCCATGGCGATGCGTGGCGCACGTTGTAGACGTCGTGCGGGAGCCGCGTCTCCGCGAGGCTCGGTGCGGCGCCGGCGCCGGCGCCGTCCCACGACGAGGTCATCATCGCCGCCGCGCGCTCCGAGGTGCGATCGGCCGACATCACCTCGAGGCTGGTGCCGAGGTACGCGAGCTGCGGGCGCGTCCCGAGCTCCGCGCGCGGACGCAGCGCCGGGCCCGCCCCGTTGCCACCGGCCGACGCCCGCGCCACCACGCTCGCCGGGTCGTCCAGGTCGCCGAAGAGGATCGCCTGCGTCGGGCACACCACGACGCACGCGGGCTCGAGCCCCTGGTCGATGCGGTGCGAGCAGAAGTTGCACTTCGCCACCGTGTGCCCGCGGTTGCGATCCATGTAGATCGCGTCGTACGGGCAGGCAGCCTGGCACGCCCGGCAGCCGATGCACTGGTCGTTGTTGAAGTCGACGATGCCGTCCGGGCGCTTGAAGAGCGCGTTGACCGGGCAGATCCCCACGCACGGCGCGTGCTCGCAGTGGTTGCAGCGTTCGATGAGGAACGAGCGCTTCGTGTTCGGGAACTCGCCGGCCTCGACGAGCTTGACCCAGGTACGGAAGTCGCCGACGGGGATGTCGTTCTCTGACTTGCAGGCTACCGTGCAGGCGTGGCAGCCGATGCACACACGGTGATCGATCACGAACCCGAGCTTCGTCAACCCCGACCCCTTGCGCCGACCACAAACCTCAGCCGGCGCCTGGCGCGCCGCCGCCGATTCCGTCCGTCGTGTACAGGTGTAGGGACGCTTCGTCAACCCACCGTCGTGAATCACGCACGTCGGCTGGCCGATCGCTCGGCGCCCGGGCCGCGCCGTCGCTCACGAGCGCGCGGACGAGAGCCCGCAGCGATGCTCGATCGCCGCCGCCAGCGCGGCGATGTCTCCCGCTCCGTACCGCGGGGGTGCACCGCTCGCGGTCGCGGGAGGCGATCGCTCGCTCGTCGCGACCACCGCGATGACGCGGCCTGCGCCGACCTCGCGCGCAGCCGCGCCTTCGCCTTCAACGAGGATCGCGTCGATCGGCTCGTCGTGGAACCCCTCGACGAGCAGGAGATCCGCCACCGGAGCGACGAGCGCCGCGAGCGTGGGCAGGTCGGGCGATGCGGGCAACCGAACGACGACCTCGTCGCGGAACGCGCCCACGACCGCCGCGGCGCCCGCCGCGGCGAAGCGCTGCGTGTCCTTCCCCTCGCAGTCGGGCGGCGCCTCGTGGGCGGCTGCGTGCTTGAGCGCCGCGACCCGGTATCCGCGCGCGGACAACTCACGGATCAGCGCGGCGATCAGCGTGGTCTTGCCGCTCCCGGATGCCCCGACGACGCGCAGCGTGGGGAGCGGGAGCGGCTGGCGCACGTCGTCGGGCACGGGCAGGCCTTTCGCGGAAATTCGGTCGCGCGAGCGTAGCGTCGGCGCGTGCCAGCGTCCCGCCACGCGAGGTCGCTGGTCGCGCGCGCGGACTACGGCGTGGGCGGGCGGTACGTTCCGCGGAACCCCGGCCCGGCCGCCGCCCGCCGCTCCGGCGCGCGCATCGTCGCCGCGACGTCCGCCTGCCAGCGCAGGAAACTCTCGATGAGCCGGTCCTCCAGCTCGTACGCGTATGGGTTCGGCACCAGCGCGGCGAGCTGGTCCTCGTGGAGCTCGGCGCGGTGCTCGGCCAGCCAGCGCACCGTCGCGCGCAGCCCCGCTTCGGGCGCGACCGCGTCGGAGTAGCCGAGCACGTAGGCGAGCCTGGAGGTGTCGAGCCAGCGATCCGGGCCCGCATACCCCGTGGCGAGCGCCGAGGCGAGGGGGTGCTCGATCGCCACCGCCTCCCACTCGTGCCCGAGCTCGTCCGCGACCAGTCGCACGATGTCGCGCAGCGCGAACGTCTGCCGATCGACCGAGTGGAACACCTGGCCGGCGGCCTCCGGCCGGTCGACCGCGAGCAGCACCTGGTGCGCGGCGTTCTCCGCGTAGCAGATCGGCTGGATCGTCCCGCCGTCGCCCGGCAGGACCACGTGCGGCCGGCCGTCGAGCACGCGCCGCACGAGCGGCCAGAGCCACTGTCGCGGCACGCGCGGACCGTAGAGGTTCGCGTACCGGAAGACGGTTGCGGAGAAGTCGCCGGCGGCGTGGTGCGCCAGCACGCCGCGCTCGGTCTCCGCGACGGCCCAGCCGATCGCGTTCGCGTTCGAGCGTGCGCCGTGCCGCGGGTGGCTCTCGGTCCAGGGCACGCGTCGGCCGGCCGGGAACGGCAGCTGGTCCGGCGGCACGTAGCCGGCCATTCCGCTGATCCCGATGAAGCGGTCGCACCGCCCCGCCATCACGCTGGCCACGTGCCGCAGGCGCCCGTACATCGCGATCGCGAGGTCCCACCGCGTGGCGCCGAGGTCCTGCCGGAGGCGCTCCAGGTCATCGGGGTCGCCGTGCTGATGACCGTGGAGCGGCGGGAGGTCCGCCAGCTCGTGGAAGCCCCGGTGGTAGATCGTCACCTCGTATCCGCGCGCGATCAGCCCGCGCACGATCGAGGGACCGGTCGGCCCGGTGCCGCCGACGACGAGCGCTTTCACGCGAGTCCCGCCCGGGAACCGGCCCTATCCTGCGGTGAAGTTCGGCTTGCGCTTCTCGAGGAAGGCGCGCGTCCCCTCGGAGAACTCGCCGGCCGGCTGCGCGAGCCCGCGCGCGAGACCCGACATGTACTGCGTCTCGTCGTAGTCAGCGTTGAGCGCGTAGTCGAAGAGCACCTTCGCCCACTGCGTCGCGACCGGCGGCCCTGCCGCGATCTCCCCCGCGATCGCCCGCGTCTCCTTCATGAGGTCGTCGTGGTCGACCACCTTGAGCACGAGGCCGAGGTCGTAGGCCTCCTGCGCGTTGATGTCGCGGTTCGTGTAGAGCAGGTAGCGTGCCCGCTCGATGCCGACGAGCCGCTGCAGCCACCAGAGCTCCGCGCTCGGGATCAGCGCTCGCCTCAGGTACACGTGCGAGAAGCTCGCGTGGCGCGAGGCGATGCGCAGGTCCGACGCGAGCGCCATCCCGTATCCGGCCCCTGCGGCCACCCCGTTGATCGCTGAGATCACGGGCTTCCTCACCGTGTCGTGCATGTAGCGAGGCATCGGCGAGGACGGCATCGGCTGCGTGTAGTACTTCTGCTCGCCCTCGCCGGCCGCGTGCTCCTTGTGACTGTCCGGGCGGAACGAACGCACGTCCGCGCCGGAGCAGAAACCGCGGCCCGCGCCCGTGAGGATCAGCACTCGTACGCTCGAGTCGTCCTGCACGTCCTTCAGCGCCTCGTGCAGCTCGCGCGACATGATGCGGTCCATCGCGTTCAGCTTCTCGGGGAAGTTGAACGTGATCGTCGCGATGTGCTCGCTCGTCTCGTAGATGATGTGCTCGTAGTCAGCCACTCGGTGCTCCGTTCAGGTTCGATCCGTGCCCAGTCCCGCCGCCTTCGCCACCGGTGCGTGTCGCGCCTGACTAGGACCCGCGGAGCCGCGGGTCGAGCAGGTCGCGGAGCGCGTCGCCGAAGACGTTGAACGCGAAGACGACGAGTGTGATCGTGACGCCCGGCCACACCGCCAGCCACGGCTGACGACGCATGAACGTCAGGCCGTCGCCGCTCAGCATGCCGCCCAGGTCCGGGTGCGGAGGCGGCACCCCGTAGCCCAGGAAGCCCAGCGAGGCGACGATCAAGATCACCGACCCGAGCGTCACGGTCGACGAGTAGATCACGATGTGCGCGATGTTCGGAAGGATGTAGCGGAACATCAGGCGCGCGTCGTTCGCGCCGATCGCGCGCCCCGCCTCCACGTACGGCTCTTCGCGGACGCTCACCACGACGCTGCGGATCACCCGCGATGAGCCGGGCGCATTGGCAAGCGCGATGATCGCGACCAGGCTCCCCGGGCTCGAGCCGATCATGCCGATCAGCGTCACCAGGATGATCAGCGTCGGCAGCGCGATCCAGATGTCGACGAGCCGCTGCCCAAGCTTGTCGAGCCACCCGCCGTAGAAGCCGGACGTGATCGCGATGACCGTCGCGATCGACTTCGCGAGCACGACCGCGCCGGCGCTGATGCCGAGCGAGACGCGTGCGCCGTAGAGGATCCGCGTGAACGTGTCGCGACCGAGGTTGTCGGTGCCGAAGGGGTGGCTCCAGCTCGGGCTCAGCAACCGCGAGGTGAAGCGCGTCTGGTCGTAGGAGTACGGAGCGATCACCGGCGCGAAGAGCGCGCCGAACGCCACGACGAGCAGGATCAAGAGCCCGGCCATCCCGAGCGGCTTGCGCCGGATCAGCCGCCACGTGGCTCGGGCGTAGCGTCGTGCGGAGCGCGCCCGTCCGAATGCCGGGGCCTGGCCAACCGCCACCTCCGGTGCCCGTGAGCTGGCCATCGTCGGGCTCCTATCGGCTCGTCAGCCTGATGCGGGGATCGATGAAGGCATAGCTGACGTCCACGACGATGTTTGCGAACACGAGCAGGAACCCGAAGAAGAGGTTCGTGGCCATGATCACGTAGAGGTCGAGCCGCTGGACGGAGTCGAGCAGGTACCGGCCGACGCCCGGCAGCACGAAGATCTGCTCGAAGATGACCGTGCCGGCCACCACGCCGGGGAGCTGCAGCCCCACGACGGTCACGATCGGCAGCATCGAGTTCCTCAGGACGTGCCGGAAGTACACCTCGCGGGTCCCGAGACCCTTGGCGCGGGCGGTGCGCACATAGTCTTGCCGCAGCACCTCGAGCACCTGCGTCCGGACGAGCCGGATCTGCGTGCCGATCGGGCTCAGCCCGAGGATGAGCATCGGCAGCGCCACCTGACGCAGGTTCGCGATCGGGTCCTCCCACAGCGGCCGGTACTTGATCGGGGGCGCCCAGTTGAACCAGAGGCTCCCGAACACGAGCACGAGCGTGGCCACCCAGAACCCGGGCACCGCGTAGAAGAGGATCGCGCTGCCGCGCGCCGCGTAGTCCGGCAGCGAGTCCTGCTTGGCCGCGGACATCAGGCCGAGCGGCACCGCGATGAAGAGGGAGAGCGTGAGCGCTCCCACCCCGAGCTCGACGCTCGTCGGGATGCGATGCAGCAGCTCGCTGGTCACGGACTTGCCGGTGAAGAACGAGCTGCCGAAGTCACCGGAGAGGATGCGCCCGAGCCAGCGCACGTACTGGACGGGGAGCGGACCGGTCAGCCCGAACTCCTCGCGCAACTCCTGCTCGCGCTTCGGATCCGACGCCTCCGCGGAGGCGAACGCGAAGTCCACCGCGTCGATCGGGATGACCGTGCGGAGGAGGAAGAAGATGAGGATGGTGAGGCCGAGCACCGTCGGCACGGAGAGGACGAGCCGCTGCACCAGATACTTCGACATCGTCCCTCTTCTCCGAACGCCGGTCCCACCGCGTGTGTTCGCCCCGCCCTCGGACCGAGCGTGAGACTGAGCCTGTGCGCGCGCGGCCAGGTGGATTGCCCGCGTTATAGCATGAATCCCGATGCCGGACTGCGGCTCCCGACCCACCCGTGTCCGCGACCCCGCGCGCAGCGCATCAGAGCCGCCCGCTTCGCGCCGCCGCCGTCGGCTCGGTGCCGATCACGCCCGCCCGTTCGAGCTCCGCGATCGCCCCGTCGCTCTTCCCGAGCAACGTGCCGAGCACGTAGCGGTTGTGCTGGCCGAGCGTCGGCGTGGGCAGCCGCGTGCCGAGCGGCGTCGCGGAGAGCCGCATCGGCCGGCCGGGATACACGTGCCGGCCGGCGTCGGGCTCGTCGATGGCCTCCCAGTAGCCGCGCGCGCGCAGGTGGCGGTCGTTCGAGAGGTCCTCGGTCGTGTAAACCGCGCCGGCGGGCACGCCCCAGCGCTGCAGCTCCTCCATCGCCTCGTGCTTCGTGCGCCCCGCGGTCCACTGCAGGATCACCTCGTCGATCTCGTCGTGGTGCTCGTGCCGTGCCGTGACGGTCGCGAACCGGGGATCCGCGATCAGGGCCGGCCGCCCGATCGCGCGGCAGAGCGCCAGCCACTCCGCGTCGTTGCGCACGGAGAGCGCGACCCAGCCGTCCTCGCCGGCACAGCGGTACGCGCTCTGCGGCGCGTGCAGGCGGTCGCGGTTGCCGATCGGCTCGGGGCTCCGGCCGTTCATCTGGAAGTCGAGGACGTACTCGCCGAGCAGCGCGGTCACGTTCTCGCGCTGGGACATGTCGATGTACATCCCGGCGCCGGTGCGCCGCCGCTCGCGCAGCGCGGCCAGAATCAGCCCCACGCCCATCGCCCCGCCGAGCGGGTCGGGCATCGCCAGCGTGTACACCGCGGGCATCTCGCCGGGGTAGCCGGTGATCGCGGTGAGCCCGCCGATCTGCTCGAGCGTCCCGCCGAACGAGACGAAGCCGCTCTCCGGCCCCTTCGAGCCCTGGCTGTAGATCGAGGCGAGGATGATGCGCGGGTTGATCTCGCGCAGCCGCGGGTAGTCGAGCTCCCAGCGCGGGAGCACGCGGTTGCTGAAGTTCTCGACGACGACGTCGCTGATCGCGACGAGCTCGCGGAAGATCGCACGGCCCTCGGGCGTGCCGAGCTCGAGCGCCAGGCCGAGCTTGTTGCGGTTGCGCTCGTTGATCATCCCGGAGCGGTTCCAGGGTCGCTCGCCGGCCTCGCCTCCCGGGTAGACGCCGCGCGCGAGGATGCGCAGGTTGTCCGGGTGCGACGCCGACTCGACCTTGATCACCTCGGCGCCGGCGTCCGCGAGCCACTTCCCCGCGAACGGCCCGGCCCAGAACATCCCCAGGTCGAGCACGCGGATCCCCTCGAGCGGCAGGCGCGGCGCGCTCATCCGAGCACCCCCGCCGCGCGGATCTCGGCGATCTCGTGGGGTGTGAGGTCGGTGAGCGACGACAGGATCTCGTCGGTCTGCTGGCCGAGCAGGGGCGCCGGGCGCGGCTCGACGGCGAGCCCCGTGAGGTGCGCCGGCAGACCGGGGTAGCGCAGGGCGCCGGCGACCGGATGATCCACCTCGACCCAGAAGCCGCGCGCGGCGTATTGCGGCGACTCCATCAGGTCGGTCATGTCGGCGAGGTAGGCGGCCGGCACGTGCGCCTCCTGCGCCGCGAAGTACGCCTTGTACTTCCCGCGGTCGACGGTCCACTCGAGGATCTGCGTGTCCATCTCGCCCTCGAGCCGCGCTCGATCCCGAGCGACCGCGTCGTCGGGGCCCGCCGCCGCGATCGCGGCCGCGGCCTCCTCGCCGAGGATGAGCCGGCGGAAGTCGCCGTACTGGTGCGCCTGCACCGAGAACGAGACGAAGCCGTCGCGCGCGGGGATCGGGAGGCGGAGGTCCGCCCGCTGCCGGATGCGCCCCGTGTACTCGTACTCCGTGAGGTCCTGGAAGTGGCTCGCGCCGAGCCCCTCGAGGATCGCGACGTCGACGTGCTGGCCGATGCCGTGCTCCTCGGCGAGGTAGAGCGCGGTCTGCGTGGCGGCGAAGGCGTACGCGCCGGCGAGGTGCAGTCCCGGCTGCCCGCCGAACTTGAGCGGCACGCGCCCGGGCTCGCCCATGATGTTCATCAGCCCGCCGAGCGCGAAGAGCGTGAGCTCCGTCGCCCCCCAGTCACGGTACGGGCCGCTCTGCCCAAAGGGCGTGATCGACGTCAGCACGACGTCGGCGCGGACCGCGGAGAGCGACTCGTAGCCGAGCCCCCGCTCCGCCATCGCGCCCGGCGCGGCGTCCTCGACGACCACACCGGCGTGACGCGCGAGGTCGCGCACAAGCTGCTGCCCGGTCGCGGTGTCGAGGTCGATCACGATCGAGCGCTTGTTGCGGTTCAGCGAGAGGAAGAGCGCGCTCCGCTCTCGGTGCGGCACGTCGCCGGGAAACGGCCCCATCCGGCGCGCCACGTCGCCGCCCGGAGGTTCGACCTTGATCACGTCGGCGCCGAGCTGGCCCATGATCAGACAGCAGTAGGGCGCGGTCACCCCCTGCCCGAGCTCGAGCACCGTGAGTCCCGCGAGCGGACCCGTCATCGCGCGCGCACCATGAGCCCGCCCGACTCGTTGAGCACGGGTCGCGTCCCGATCACCTCGTCGCGCTCGAGCTCGTCGATCTCGGCGTCGGCGAGACCGAGCAGCCCGCTGAGGATCTCGCGGTTGTGCTGCCCCAGCTGCGGCGTGGGCATCCGCGTCGTGAGCGGGCTCGCGGAGAAGCGGAAGGCGCGGCCGTAGTACTCCTGCTCGCCGTCGCTGGGGTCGTGCACGCGCTCCCAGAAGCCGCGGGTGCGCAGGTGCGGGTCGACGAAGAGCTCGCGCGGGTTGAGGACGGCACCGGCAGCGACGCCCCACTGTTGCAGCCACGACATCGCCGCGTGCTTCGAACGCTGTGCGGTCCACGCCGTGATCAGCGCGTCCACCTCATCGCGATGGCGGCGCCGCGCTACGATGGTCGCGAACCGCGGGTCGGCGGCGAGCTCCGACCGCCCGATCGCCGTGCAGAGCCGCGCCCAGTCGGCGTCGCTGCGCACCACGAGCGTGACCCATTCGTCGTAACCGGCGCACGGGTACGCGTCGGAGGGCGAGGCGCCCGGCTCGTGGTTCGCGATGCGCGGCGGCTGCTCGCCGGTGAGCGAGTGCTCGACGACGGAGTCCCCGACGACGAGCGTCGCCGCCTCGCGCTGCGAGAGGTCGATCTCCATCCCGCGTCCGGTGCGGTCGCGGTGGCGGAGCGCCGCGAGCAGCGCGAGCGCGGCGGTCGCGCCACCGAGCGGGTCGGGGAGCGCGAAGCCCACGCTGCTGTCGGGGTCGTCCGGGTAGCCGGAGAGGTGCGAGATCCCGCCGAGCTGCTCGAGGTTGCCGCCGTAGGAGACGTACGAGCTCTCCGGGCCGGTGAGGCCCTGGCTCATGATCGAGACGAGGATGATGCGCGGGTTCGCCTCGGCGAGGGCGTTGTAGCCGAGGCCGAGCCGCTCCAGCACCCCGGTGCTGAAGTTCTGCGAGACGGCGTCCGAGACGCGCGCGAGGCGCAGGAAGAGGTCGCGCCCGCGCGGCTCCTGGAGGTCGAGCGTCAGCCCGAGCTTGTTGCGGTTGCGCTCGTTGATCATCCCCGAGCGGTTCCAGTGATCGCCGTGCTCGCCGCGCGGGTCGTGATCGGGGTAGATGCCGCGCGCCTGGATGCGGAGCGGGTCGGGGCGCCGGCACGACTCGACCTTGATCACCTCGGCGCCGGCGTCGGCCCAGGCGCGGCCGGCGTTCGGCGCGGCCCAGAACTGGCCGAGGTCGAGGATGCGGACGCCCTCGAGCGGCAGCCGGCCGCGTACGGCCGTCACGCGATCACCCCCGCGCCGGCGAGCTGCGCGAGCTGCGCGCCCGAGAGGCCGAGCAGCCCGCCGAAGACCTCGGCGTTGTGCTCGCCGAGCCGCGGGGCCGGCCGCGGCGGCGCCGTCGAGCCGGCCCACCGGAACGGGATCCCGGGAATCGCCACGCGCCCCGCCTCCGGGTGATCGACGGATTCGATGAACCCGCGATGGCGGTACTGCGGAGAGGCGAGCAGGTCCGCGGGATCGGCCGGGTAGGACGCGGGGATGTGCATCGCCTGTCCGAGCTCGTACACCTCACGCTTGGTGTGGCCCTCGGCCCAGCGCGCGACGTGCTCGAGCAGGGCCCGCCGCCCGCCCTCGCGGTTCATCGGGTCCACCCGGCCCAGCTCCGGCGGCGCGCCGACGAGCTCGGCGAGCCGCCCCATCTGCTGCTCCTGTGCGGTGACCATCGCCATGCCGTCCCGAGCGCGCACACCACGCAGCCCCATCGCGCCGCGCGGGGTGCAGGCGCCGGTCTCCTCCGCATAGTAGGAGACCTCGACCATCGCCTGAGCGTGCGCGGTCACCTGGCTCTCGAAGATCGAGAGCGTCACGTGCTGGCCGACGCCGCGCTCCTCGGCGAGCCGCAGCGCGACGAGCGTCGCGTAGGCGGCGTGCAACGCGACCAGGTACTGCGACGGCCACCCGCCCATACGCAGCGGCTGGCGAGCCGCGTCGCCGCTGCGATACATGTGGCCGCCCATCGCGAACACCGTCAGCTCCGTGGCGCGGTAGTCGCGATAGGGGCCGCCGTCGCCGAAGGTGGAGATCGATGTGAGCACGATCTCCGGGCGCGCGGCCGCGAGCGTCGCGTACGCGAGGTCGAGCTTGCCGAGCACGCGCGGCTCGAAGTTCTCCACGACCGCGTCGCTCTTCGCGACGAGATTCAGGAAGAGGTCGCGCCCCGACGCCGTGCGGAGGTCGATCGCGACGCCGCGTTTGCCCTCGTTGACGTAGAGGTGGAGCGGGCCGGACTCGCCGTGCGCGGCGCCGGCGCGGAAGGGGCCGCGACGGCGCGCGGGGTCGCCGGTCCCCGGCGACTCGACGCGGATCACGTCCGCGCCGAGCCGCGCGAGCAGGCGACCGCAGACCGGCCCGGCGACCTCGCGCCCGATGTCGAGGACGCGGAGACCTGAGAGGGGGTGAAGCGCCTCAGGGGACGCCATCGGCCCGCCCCGGTGCGCCGCTAGCGGCCGCGGAAGGTCGGCGCGCGCTTCTCGGCGAAGGCGCGCAGCCCCTCCTTCGAGTCCTCGCTCTCGCGAATCTTCGCGGCCCACTGCGACGAGTTCTTCACGCGGTCGGCGAAGTTCGGGATCGCGCGTCCGGTGACCGCTGCCTTCTTGATGGTCCGCACGGCGAGCGGCGCGTTGCCCGCGATCATCTGCGCGACCTCGTAGACGCGGTCCATGTGCTTGGCCTTTGGCACGACTTCCTGCACGAGCCCGACGCGGTAGCCGGCCTCGGCGTCGATGAACTCGCCCGTGAACAGCATCATCAGCGCGTAGCCGAACGGCACGTAATGCGTGAGGATCGTCGGCCCGCTGATGGAGGCGATGCCGCGCTTCACCTGCGGCCAGCCGAACTTCGAGTCGTCGGCCGCGATGCGGAAGTCGCACAGCAGCGCCAGCCCCGCGCCCTGCGCCAGCGCGTAGCCCGAGGGCGCGGCGATGATGGGCTTCTCGAGCTCGGAGAGGTAGGTGTAGAGGTTGTCGGTGTTGCCGGACGGCACGCCCGGCTTCGCCTCCCGACGCTCACCCCCGCCGGACATTACGAGGTCGTGGCCGGTCGAGAACGCGCGGCCCTCGCCCGCGAGCACCGCGACCCAGATGTCGTCGTTGGTGTTGACCTCGTGGAACGATTCGAAGAGGTCCTGGATCATCTCGTTGTTGATCGCGTTGAGCTTCTCCGGGCGGCTCATCGTGATCGTGGCGATCTTATCCCGCACCTCGAACTTGACGGTGTTCAACGCTCGCTCCGCTCCTCGCTGCGACACCCGGCCCCCCCGGGTCGGTGAGACGCCGGCGGCATTCTAGGCAGGGCCCCGCACCCGACACAATCCCAGGCGTAATCCGCCGGGCCGAGTTGCCCCGCCCCTCCCGCCTGCAACCGTCCCCCGGGCCACTTGACGTGATGGCGCCGTTCTGTCACTACGTGTGTGGTGTGGGTCATTCGCCGGCGTTGCGCCGGGGGGTCCACACGGGATCGGCTGGAGGGAACGATGATGGCTGGAGAGGGGGTGCGGGCAGGCGGGCAGCGGTGGGATGCGCGCCTGTCGAGGCGTCGGCTTCTGAGGGCGGGGGCC
>Ga0194132_10010554_pt1 | contig 12236 bp, 12 predicted proteins | sample TA2KigOf80mmetaG_FD_148612 | JGI IMG/M metagenome (GOLD analysis project Ga0194132, IMG submission 148612) | Freshwater microbial communities from Lake Tanganyika, Tanzania - TA2015054 Kigoma Offshore 80m | ecosystem: Environmental > Aquatic > Freshwater > Lake | place: Tanzania: Lake... | reverse complement strand
CACCGCGCGGCGGTGTTGCCGGGGCAGTGCGCCCCAAAAATTCCCTTTTCGCACCGTTTTGCGATGTTCGGATCGAACGGATCGCGTCGATGCTGACGCGGCGAAGCGTATTTCAACAAGTTCCTAGGGCCCGAGCACCCAGATACGCTCACGTCGATGAACAACCTGGCTTCGACCCTGTTGGCCAGCGGGGATCTGGCGGGCGCGAGAGAGCTTGGGGAGAAGGTTCTGGCAAGCCAGAAGCGAGTTCTGGGGCCGGAGCACCCGGATACGCTCAGGTCGATAGGCAATCTGGCTGAGACCCTGAGGGCGAGCGGGGATCTGGCGGGCGCGCGAGAGTTTGGGGAGAAGGTGCTGGCGAGCCGGAAGCGGGTGCTGGGGGCGGAGCACCCGGATACGCTCGCGTCGATGAACAATCTGGCCGGGACCCTGAGAGCGTGCGGAAATCTGGCGAGCGCGCGAGAGCTTGGGGAGAAGGTGCTGGCGAGCATGAAGCGGGTGCTGGGGCCGGAGCACCCGGATGCGCTTTCGTCGATGAACAACCTGGCTTCGACCCTGTGGGCCAGCGGGGATCTGGCGGGCGCGCGAGATCTTCAGGAGCAGGTGCTGGCGAGCCGGAAGCGGGTTCTGGGGCCGGAGCACCCGGCCACGCTCACATCGATGAACAACCTGGCTGTGACCCTAAGGGCTTGCGGGGATCTGGCTGGCGCGCGAGAGCTTCAGAAGCAGGTGCTGGCGAACCGGAAGCGGGTTCTGGGGCCGGAGCACCTGGAAACCACGGCTTCAGCGTGGAACCTCTTCGTGACGATGCGCACCATGAAGGATGACGGCGCGACGGGCATCTTCCGGGAGTACCTGGCCCGATTGATTCCGATGGACCCTGGGGTTCTTAGCGCGGATGAGCGCACAATTCGCGAGCGCCTACTTGAGATGCTGCGCCAGGGTTCAAGCGGGCAGTGAACGCGAACGCGGTCCACGATGCCATGCAAGGCCGGGGCGTGGCTCCGGCGCGTGTCTGGTGGATTGACCAAGCGGTGAGAGCGTGTTCGAGCCCGGGCGGGGATTGGGCTGGGAACGGAGAAGCGATGAACAAGGCTGCATGCGCGCGGCCCGACGAAGTGCATGGACTGTTGGGCCATAAAGCTTTCGCCGGCCACCAGCCTCACGAGACGGCACGTTCCAGCGGGTAGACGACGGAAGCCTGGAGCGCCTCCGCCGCAAATGCCAGAGCGGCTCGAATGCCTTCGCTTGTGATGTGCGGATGGGCTCGAAGAATCTCCTGTTCGGTTTGACCGGCGGCGAATTTTTCGAGGATCAGTTCGACGGTAATCCTTGTGCCGCGAATGACGGGCTTGCCCATCATTACGTTCGGGTTGGAAGTGATCAGACCGGGGTCTTTCATTCATGCGAACACCTTTGGTGACCAGTTTATCGCCGTCACCAGGTTGAGCTCGGCGTTGAGGGATGTGCCCAGCCGCCGGTGGTGACGAGCGGGATGCGGTTCGTGAGTACTTACTCGAGATGACGCGGGCGTCAACACAACCCGTGGCGAAAACCGCTCCCTTGCGGTCGCGGCTCGGCAGCTGACGCCGTGCCGGCGAGCGAGCGGTCCATATGGACTTCTGTCACGGGCTGTCAAGCGGTTGGGGGTGGCAGGGGTTTGCCGTCGCGCCGGTAGAGCTCGATTGCTTCTTCGACTGCGGCGCAGAGTTGCTCGAAGACGGCCACCTGGTTCTTGCCATGGCAGCCGCCGTAGATGATGCCGGGGCAACTGCCGACGAAGCACTGGTCTTCCTCAGACCATTCGACGATCTTTGCGTAATTGGCGCTTTTCGTCATCGTGTGGCCTCCGCGATGGCCGCTTGAACGGCTCTTTCCTCTCTTTCCTGGTACTTTCTGGTCCCCTGGATTGCCGGAGATGGTTACAGGGCGGGCGAAGTGAAGATGGGCTTTGCGCTCCCTATGAGCGATCAATTCGCGCACCTTCCTTTCGCATCGGTCAGACTGTTTGGATTATAGCCGCACAACAAGATGCCCCGAGCTGCGTTCTAAACTTGAAGCCATGATGGTAGAATGTGGACAGGATTCTACCATGGGATTGAACATCAAGAACGTGGAAGTGGAGCAATTGGCTGCTGAGGTGGCCGGTATGGCTCATGAAAGCAAGACCGAAGCTATCCGGCGTGCGCTGCTCGAACGCAGGGCGCGGATTCGGGCTCGCGGCGGGGTACCGTTGGCACGCCGGAGTGTGCGGGAGTACATGGAACGCGAAGTCTGGCCGCTGATTCCCCCGTCGCTGTTGGGACGCGGGCTCACCCGGCAGGAAGAAGACGAAATTCTGGGTTACGGGCCAGAAGGCTTTTGACCCATGGTACTGGATAGTTCCGCCATCGTTGCTGTCCACTTGAAGGAACCTGGGTACGAACGATTCATTGAGGCGATCGACAGCGCCGAGGTGGTGGTGATCGGCGCTCCGACTGTGTTGGAGGCCGCGATGGTGTTGAGTTCCAAACTTGGCCGTGATGCACGCCCGATCCTGCAGCGGTTTCTCCGCGGCATCGGAGCGGAGGTTGTTGCGTTCAACGAACAACACTCGGAAGCCGCTACAGCCGCATTCCTCCGGTATGGCCGTGGGCGTCATCCCGCGGCCTTGAACTTTGGCGACTGTATGTCATACGCGGTGGCTTCGGTGGCTGGAATGCCTTTGTTGTTCACCGGTGAAGACTTTTCCCAGACAGATGTTGCGCGAGCCTAGATCCTCTGGCGTTTGCGGCATTGGATGGCGGTGACGAGGTAGGTTCGCGGGCCGAGGTTCCAGCGCCAGGGGGTGGAGAGGGAGGGCGGGGCGGCCCAGAGGTTGGCGAGCGGGGGTTGGGTGAGGTCCTGGTGGATGTGCCAGGGGTTCATGCCGATGAAGTGGTTGCCCTGGCTTAGCGCCTGATTCATGAGGGCTGGCAGTTCTTCTTCGGCGGCGTGGCGGAGGGCGGGGAGTGTGTCGGAGGAGACGAAGTCGGCGAGGAGGAGCAGGTGGCCGCCGGGGGCTGTGAGTTCGGCCAGGGTGCGGAGGTGCTGGAGGCGGGCGAGTCCGGCGAGGGGGTCGAGGTGGGGGCTTGCGGGGCCGAGGGCGTGGCGGATGAGGTCGGTTAGTTGGGAGAGGATGCAAGTGGAGGCGACGGCGGAGAAGCGCTCCGGGATTTGCGTGGGGGCGGGGGTCTGGAGGAGGGCGTGGCGGAGGCGGGCGAGGGCGGCGGAGGTGGGGGTGTGGATGAGTTCGTGGAGATGCTCGAGGGCTCCGGTGAGGTCGCAGGTGGTGAGTTCGAGGTGCGGGGGGACGGAGGCGCCGAGTTGATGGGTGAGGCCGGAGCGCATGGCTTCGAGGTCGATGTCGATGAGGCGGAGGCGGGACCAGAGGGCGGTGAGGCGGGGGAGGTCGAGGTCGTTGCAGTTGCCGGCTCCGAGGATGCAGAGGGAGTTGGGGGTGGGGGTGGTGGCGGCGAGGGTTTCGAGTAGGTGGAGGACGCGGGCGCGGTGGGGGGCGAAGGCGGCAAAGTTGGGGCGGGAGGCGCGGTTGAAGTCGCGTTGGCGGACGAAGGGGTTGATGGCCTTCACGTTGGCGGCGTTACTTCTTTTTGGCGGCGATTTGCCATTCGGTGAAGGGGCTGCGGGCACCCTTGATGTTGACGTTGAGGAGGGTGGGGCGGCGGGAGGCGAAGGCTCGGGTGACGGCGGGGACGACCTGGTGGAGGGTATCGATGTTTTCGCCTTCGCCGCCGAAGCCTTTCATCACGAGGTCGTAGCGGGAGCGGGCCAGTTCGCAGGCGACGGTGCTGCCGCAGAGTTCGCCTTGCAGTTCGCGTTCGAGGCCCCAGCCGCCGTCGTTGCCGACGATGATGACGACGGGGAGGTTGTAGCGGACGAGGGTGTCGAGTTCAGCGAGGTAGAAGCCGAGGGAGCCGTCGCCGGTGATCATGACGATGGGCTCGGCGGGCTCGGCGAGTTGCATGGCGATGGCGTTGGGGAGGGCGGAGCCGATGGTGCCGAGGGGGCCGAGGCGCATCCAGGCTCCGGGCCGGGTGGCGGGGAGGGTGGCGCGGCCCCAGTGGATGAAGTCGCCGCCGTCCCAGGCGTAGCGGACGTTGGCGGGAAGGGCTTTGGCGAGTTCGGCGAAGAACGCCGCGGGGTGGATGGGTGTGCCGGTATCGGAGGCGGTGGCGGCGAGGTTCTTTTGCCAATCGGCGCGGTAGAGTTTGAGTTCGCGGATCCAGGCGGAGCGGGGCTTCCAGGGGGTTTTGCCGGCCATGAGGGTCATGGCGTGGAGGGTTTCACGGAGATCGGCGTGGATGCCGAGTTCGAGGTTGCGGGTGAGGCCGAGTTCGGGGGCGTGGATATCGACCTGGATGAATTTGGCATCGGGTGAGAAGAGGCGGGTGCCGCCGAGGGCGAGCCGGTAATCGATGCGCTTGCCGAGGACGAGGACGACGTCGGCGCGGGGGAAGCCGCGGTGGACGGCCTTGTTGAGGGCTCCGTCGGCGTAGCCCATGTTGAGGCGCCAGGAGTCGCTGACGATGCCGCGGGCCATGGTGACGCTGTAGTAGGGGAGGTTGGTGCGATTGAGGAATTGCTGGAGTTCCTTGCCGGCGCCGCTCCACCAGAGGCCGCTGCCGCCGATGACGATGGGGCGTTCGGCGTGGGCGAGGAGTTTGAGGGCGGCGGCGACTTCGGAGGATCGGGGGACGGCGTGAGGGGGCGGCGGGGGCGCGGGCATGGGGAGCGGGGCTTCGGTGTTGCCGGCGAAGACGTCGACGGGGATGGTGAGGTGGACGGGTCCCATGCGGCCGGTGGTGGCTTCGGCATAGGCGCGGCCGAGGTGGAAGGGGACGTGGGCGGGAGAGGTGGTGGTGGCGGACCACTTGCAGACGGGTGCGGCCATGGCGACCTGATCGATGACCTGGAAGACCTGGCGGCCGGCGAGGGCTTGGGAGGGGGCTCCACTGACGGCGATGAGGGGGCTGGCGGCCTGGAAGCAGGTGGCGATGCCGGTGAGGGAGTTGGTGTGGCCGGGGCCGCCGGTGACGAGGGAGACGGCGGGGCGGCGATGGATGCGGCCAAAACAATCGGCGGCGTGGGTGACGCCGGATTCGTGGCGCATGTCGATGGTGCGGATGCCGCGTTGGCCGGCGACGGAGAGGACTTCGTTGAGGTGGTCGCCGACGAGGGTGAACATGTCGCGGATGCCCAGTTTTTCCATGGATTGGACGAAGAGTTCGGCGCCAGTTGGCATGATTTTGTCATTAGAGCAGAAGTGGGTGGCGCGGCGCTTGCGGAAATGGGGGATGGAGTATACTGGGGGTAGCCCACCGCAAGCGGCGCTATCGTCTAAGGGTTAGGACGAAGCCCTCTCAAGGCTTAAATACGGGTTCGAATCCCGTTAGCGCTACCAAAGTTCATAGACTTGTGGGGATTGGGCGACCACGCGATACACTACGTCTTCGAGGAACGGGCGGTTGGGGACTTTCATTCAGGCCGTGATCGAGATCTTGAAGCAGGTTCCTGCGACAGTGTGGGTCACGCTCGCAACGTCGGTGCTTACGCTGTCCGGCGTCTTGCTGTCGCTCCGCCACGACAGCAAGCTTCAAGCTAATCAGTTGGCGCACGACGCGCGAGAGCGCAACCGGGAACGCCAGATGTCATGGCGGCGCGAAGTGTATCTGCATGCCGCCGAATCAGTCTCCAGGCTCAGCGGCGTCGTCGGCCGCATCGCGGACCTGAACATTCCGGACCAGGAACTCTCGCGCGTGTACCAGGATGATATCGCGAAGATCAACAGGATCCAGGTCATCGCGAACGACAAGACCGTCGCCGCAGTGAACGCCTTTACCTCGGAGTTCGCCGCAGTCTACGTCCGGCTCTTTGTGGACCGGTCCCTGCTTCTCGCTCAAAAAGGCGAAATCGAATCTCTTGGGGCGACGCTTCAGCGCAGCACCGAAGCGAAGGAGCGGTACGAGGCGCTTCTCCTGCAACTAAACGCCACTCAGAACCCGGACCAGGCGATTCGTCTAGCCGCCGCCACGGAGATCGAGGTTAACCGCCGGAAAGCCGAGTACTGTTCGCGACGCAGGCAGGAGTTGATGGATGGCCTACCAAGAGCCCAGCAGGCGTTAGTGAAGGCGTGCATTGAGGCCACCTACCAGTTGAGTCCGCTCATCGCTCCGGCGTTGTTTGCCGCGCGGGACGAGCTTGAGTTGCCGCTTGATTCGGCGAGTTACCATCGGCGCAACAAAGAGATCGAGGAGCGATTGAAGGGAAGGGTGGACGCCTCGATGCAGAGGATTGATCGAATCATCGAGGGCGATGCTACCGACGATACTCGAAAAGCCGAAGGCGCGGGCGCGTAGGCACCTTGTCACTCGATGCGCTCGCTCGAGTCGTTCAGATGCTTGGATAACGCCGAGCCGGTCGCCTGGAATCGAAACGGGTTTCAACGGCGCGCCCTGCGGATTAGCGAAGCTCGGATCCTTTTCCGGACCGACGTGCATGGAGGAATTCGGGGGATCGGCGGTTGATGACGACTGCCCAGACCATGGTGGGTCTCCCTGCCTGATGGTTCCGCTAGACTTGTCGCACAATGAAGACAATGAAGACATGGTCAGTCTGGACACATTGCGGACGGAACGGCGGGCGGAAATCCTTCGGCTCGCCGGGCAGCGCGGTGCCCACAGCCTGCGTGTGTTCGGCTCGGTGGCCCGTGGTGAAGCCAATGAGAATAGCGACCTCGATCTGCTGGTGACCTGGGAGCCTGGCCGAAGCCTGATGGATCACGCTGGGCTCGTCGAAGATCTCCAGGAGTTGCTCGGAATGAGAGTCCACGTCGGGACTGAGAAATCGCTTCACTGGTACGTGCGCGACCGGATCCTTCGCGAGGCTACTCCGTTGTGAAGGATGACCGTCTGTACCTGCACCACATACTGGAGCGCTGCCACTGCTGATCCACGACTACATCGGCGTCGATCTGGACGAGGTCTGGAACGTGGCCCACTCCCGGATTCCAGAACTTCAGACTGTACTGGAGCAGTTCCTCGCCGGTGAAGGCCACGCGCCGCCGGCGCTTCCATGACATCCGCAGACTCCGCAGACAGCCCACGCCGGTACGCGCTGAAACAGGCTGTCCTCCCGGAATTCAGAAGCGCGTAGCATCCAACAACTGGCACGGAATGGCACTAGCCGGAATGCCGCTCAACGCCGAATCCCGTTAGCGCTACCACTTCCACAACTCACCCGCCAGGCTCGGTTTGCCCTTCCCCCTCTCTGGAGCGGAGTGGGGCAAGATCGGTCATTTCGCCCAGGTGTTGGGTGAAGCCGCGCAAATTGCCTTTCAAAGGCCGGTACGTTCGTGGTCCTTTAATTGCTCAGCCTGGGTGCGGATACAGGTTATCCGCTTCGATGCTTACCATGACACCGGTATTCGCGGTTCGAAGGTTGAGGCCCGGCGAGGAGGCCTCTGACGAACAGGCACGGGATTTCGCGATGAGGTGATGCAGAAACCGTGCCGCCGCTCCGTGCCGACATTCCGGGTGAATGCTACCATGCAGGATTGATCTCCTGCCAGGCGGCGTGCCCGGTTCACACGGATGCTCGCGGCTATGTGCGAGCGATCGCGGAGGGGCGTTTCGAAGAGGCGTACCTGATCGCACGGGGCCCGAATCCGTTCGCCTCAATCTGCGGCCGAATCTGCGGCGCGCCGTGTGAGGCGGCGTGCCGGCGGGGCAAGATACCGCGTGTGGACGGCGATGGGCAGTTTGTGGCGCTGGACCAGCCGGTGGCGATTCGGGCGCTAAAGAGGTTTGCCTGCGAAGCGGCCGGACCGGACGGCGGCGGGTCTCCCACGGAACTCCTGAAGAAGATCGTTGGCTTCGAATCACCCTTGCCGGGGCATGTGGAAGACATGGCGGCGCTGGTGCGCTCCTGCGTCGATGGCCGTATTCGCAAGGGGCAGGGTGAACGGGTGGCGATCATCGGGGCGGGGCCGGCGGGTCTTTCCGCCGCGCACGATCTGGCGCTGCTCGGATTTCGGCCGGTGGTCTATGAGACGGAGCCTGTTCCGGCGGGAATGCTCTCGGTGGGGGTGCCGGCGTATCGCCTGCCGCGTCAAGTGATCCAGCGCGAGGTTGCGGTGATTGAGGCACTGGGCGTGGAGTTGCGCTGCGGTGTCACGATCGGCAAGGATATCCCGTTCGCGGAGGTGCGGCGGGAGGCGGCGGCGGTGATTGTGGCGGTGGGCGCCAAGACCTCCCGCGCGCTGGGTCTGCCCGGCGAGCGCGGGCCGCGGGTCTATGGCGGCGTGGATCTGCTGCGCGCGGTGTCGCTTGGGGAGAGCATTGACATCGGCCGTGCCGTGGTGGTGGTTGGGGGCGGCAATGTCGCCTACGATGTGGCCCGCACGGTGGTGCGGCAGATTGCCTATGACACGGCACGCACGGCGGCGCGGCTGGCGGGCACGTCGCGCGTGGTGCTGGTATCGCTCGAAGGTCTTGAGGAGATGCCCGCGGACACGGTGGAGATTGTGGAGGGGGACGAGGAAGGGATCGAGCGGCTGAACGGCTGGGGTCCGGTGGAGATTGAACGCGACGGGGCCGGGCAACCGAGGGCGGTGGTGTTTCGCCGGTGCCATCGGGTTTACGACGAGAACCGCCGCTTTTCGCCTGTCTTCGATGACTTGGACCGCCGCGCGGTTGCATGCGACACGGTGCTGCTGGCGGTTGGCCAGGCGCCGGCACTCGGTTTTCTGGATGAGGGCGGGGCGGATGTGGAGATGGCGCGGCCCGGATGGCCGAAGACGGACAGCGCATCGCTGGCGACGACGGCGCCGGGGATTTTTATTGCCGGCGATCTGGCGCACGGCACGCGGCTGCTGATCGATGCCGTGGCGTCGGGTAAGAAAGCGGCTCGGTCGGTGTATCAGTTTCTCACGGGCGAGACGCTTCAAACCGAGATTGTCACCACGCACGCCGTGCTGGAGCGTTACCGGCGGGAGCGTGGCTACGAATCTATCCGCCGGCAAGCCGTGCCGGTGTGCGAGCCGTCCGAGCGCCTGAGCCATCCGGAGACGCTGGTGGAATTGGGTTACACCGCGGAGCAGGCGCAGCGCGAGGCGTCGCGGTGCCTGGACTGCGGCGTGACGCCGGTGTTTGACGGCGCCCGCTGCGTGCTGTGCGGCGGCTGTTCCGACGTGTGCCCGACGCAGTGTCTGAAGCTGGTGGCGCTGACCGATCTGCCACCGGACCTGGCTCTGGGAGCCGAGGCCGACCGCGAACGGGATTCGGCGATTCTCAAGGACGAAGATCGCTGTATTCGCTGCGCACTCTGTGTGATGCGATGCCCGGTTGAGGCCATCTCGATGGAGCGCGCGATTACGCGAGCAAGTTGGAGGTGTCAATGACTGTGATTCCCGGAGGCTCAAGGTCACGCCTGGATCCGGAGGCGACACCGAGGCGGGACTGGCTTGGGCTGACAGCGCTCTGGTCGATGGTGTCGGCGCTTTCGTTTGGATTCCTGGGCGCGCTACGGCTGCCGAAGGCCGCCGTTGTGGCCGCGCCTTCAAAGTCTTTCAAGATCGCGATACCGGAGGCGCTAGCGGCCGGCGAAGCCCTGGTCCCGCAGGGCCACGCGGCGGCGGTGTTTCGCGACGAGGAAGGAGTGTATGCGATCTCAACGATCTGCACGCATTTGGGCTGCGTGGTGAAACCGAACGCGGAAGGCTTTGAGTGCCCGTGCCACGGTTCGCGTTTCGACAAGACCGGCGGCGTTGTGAAGGGCCCGGCGCCACGGGCTCTCCCATGGCTGCAAGTACGCCTGAGCGGGGACGAGGCGCAGATTGACGAGGGCAAGACGGTGCCCGGCGGGACCAAGGTAAAAAGCGCATGACTTCCGCGATGACCGAATTCTTCGGCAATCTCCGGGCGGCTCCGCGCCGCATCCTGGAGGCGGCCTTTCGCGGCGGCGCGCCGACAACGGACCGGACGCGGTCGACCTTCATCTTCGGCAACGTCTTTCTGCACCTGCATTCCGTACGCGTGCATCGATGGACACTGCGCTGGCCGGCGACGATGGGGCTGGGCATCGCCACGACGGCAGCCTTTTTGATCACGCTGGTCACCGGTGTGCTGTTGATGTTCTACTACAAGCCCTATCCGGAGGCGGCCTACCAGTCCATTAAAGATATCCATTTCGTGGTGCCAACGGGCCGCTTCATGCGCAACATTCACCGTTGGGCGGCCAACGTGATGGTGGTGTGCGTGCTGCTGCACATGGCGCGCGCGTTCTACACGGCGTCATACCGCAAACCGCGGGAGTTCAACTGGCTGGTGGGCATGGGCCTGCTGTCCCTGACGTTGGGACTTTCGTTCACGGGCTACCTGCTGCCGTGGGATCAGCTTGCCTATTGGGCGGTGACGATTGGGGCCAACATCGCGCAATCACCGCGGGAGATCACCGACGCGCTGGAGATCACGGAGTGGTTCGATCCGGGCGGCTTCCAGCGGGCGCTGCTGCTGGGCTCGGAGATTGTGGGCGAAGAGGCGCTGATCCGCTTTTACCTGCTGCATGTGATGGTGCTGCCGCTGGCGCTGGTGTTTCTGATGACGATTCATTTTTGGCGCATCCGTAAAGATGGAGGCCTGGCCCGTCCGGACGACGTGGACCAGCGTCTGGGGCCGCCGGAAGGGGAGGTCTACCCGGTATTCACGCAGGCGCCGGAGAAGACGTATCAACTGGCCGCGATTGTGCGCGGACGCACGCCGGCGGTGGGAAGCGGACCGGAAAACACGGTGCCTTCGATGCCCCATCTGTTCTACGCCGAACTGGGGGTGATGATGTTCACGACCCTGGTTTGCGTGGCGCTGGCCATTGTTTCGGACGCGCCGCTCAAGGAGTTGGCCAACCCGAGCGTGCCTGAAAATCCGGCGAAGGCGCCGTGGTACTTCCTTGGCCTGCAGGAGTTGGTATCCTTTTCTGCCTTCACGGGCGGGATTGGGATTCCGGCGATTGTGCTGCTGGGCCTGGGATTGATTCCATTTCTGGACCGCGAGTCCGCGGGCACGGGGCGCTGGTTCGGCGGGCCTGGGGGTTGGCCCCTGGTACAGCGCGCGCTGCTTGTGGGTTTTGGCGCCGCTCTCGCCGTTGAGGCGCTGGTGATCCGCTTCGGCTGGATTCGGGAGTGGTTCCCCGCCGTGGGCCAACTGGTGGTGACGGCCATCAATCCGGGCACGATACTGACGTTGATCTACGGCGCCTATTCGGTCTGGCTGGTCAAGCGCCACAACTCAGCGCGGGCCGGAGCGTTGGGTTTGTTCACGTGCTTTCTGTGCGGCTTCCTGGTACTGACCATCATCGGCACGTACTTCCGCGGGCCGAACTGGGTTTTCTACTGGTCGCCGGCGGACTGGCCCAAGCATTGAGGAACGCAACGCGATGAGGAAGAACAAGCTTCTACTGCTCGGTTCAAGTCTCGGCGTACTGGTGCTGTTTGCCACGGCAGCGGTTCAGGAGCACTTCCTGCGCGGCTGGCGGCGGGTTCAGGCCGCCGGGCGCACGGGGGATGGCGCGATCAGTGTGCAGTTGCGCCAGGTGGTGAATCAAAGCCTTCGCACGGCGGACCGCTGCACGACATGCCACGTGGCCATGGGCCCGGGGGAAGGGGAAGTGACCGGCGCTCCGCTTTTCAAGAAGCATCCACGGGTGACGCACGACCCGGCGGTCTATGGCTGCACGATCTGTCACGGCGGACAGGGAGCGGCGACGGACAAAGAGGACGCGCACGGCGACGTGCACTTCTGGCCGGAGCCGATGATCCCGGTCAAGTTATCCGAGGCGGGGTGCGGCACCTGCCATGCGGCACCAGGCATTCCGGCACGAGCGGAACTCCGGGCGGCTCAGGCGGTGTTTGAGAGGCTGGACTGCCACGCCTGTCATCGCCTGGACGGCCGCGGCGGGACGATCAGGCCGGACGGCGGGGGGATGGAAGGCCCGGACCTGACGAGCATTGCGGTGAAGGGCTGGGATGAAGCCTGGCACGACAAGCACGCCGCCCAAGCGGAGCGGGCCGCGAGCGGACCCTGGAAGATTTCGTTCGCACCTGTCCAGGCGGAGGACCGCGCGATGCTGACCCGGTTCCTGCGAACGCGCCACGGCGCGTCGCGCCTGATCGAAGCCAAGGCGGTCTTTTTCAGCCACGGCTGCCT
>Ga0194132_10010548_pt1 | contig 12241 bp, 8 predicted proteins | sample TA2KigOf80mmetaG_FD_148612 | JGI IMG/M metagenome (GOLD analysis project Ga0194132, IMG submission 148612) | Freshwater microbial communities from Lake Tanganyika, Tanzania - TA2015054 Kigoma Offshore 80m | ecosystem: Environmental > Aquatic > Freshwater > Lake | place: Tanzania: Lake Tanganyika... | reverse complement strand
CGCGGCGGGGTGCCGGTGCGGCGGGGTGCCGGTGCGGCGGGGTGCCGGTGCGACGGGGGGGCGGTGCGTCGGGCGAGCTCGGCGCCGACCGCGGCCGCAGGTCAGCCGAACTCGGCGCGGACCGCGGCACCGTGCTGGTCGAGTGCGGGTTCCTCCGGGCGGGTGGTCGGGTCGGCGTAGCCGGCGAGCTTCAGCGGGTTGCCGGGCATCGCGACGCCGCCCGCGGTGACCAGCATGTTGCGCGCTGCGACCTGCGGGCTCGCCGCGACCTGCGCGACGTCGTTGATCGGCGCGCACGGCACGCCCGCCTCGGTGATGCGCACGAGCCAGTGGTCGGCGCCGTGCGCCGCGAGCGCGCGCTCGATCTCCTGCTTCAAGGCGGGCTCGTTCTCGGTCCGCGCGGCGTTGGCGGCGAAACGCGGGTCGCGCGGCAGATCGTCGCGGCCGAGCGCGGCGCAGAGCTTCGCGAAGAGGCGCTCGTCGCCGGCGCAGAGGACGATGTCGCGGTCGGCCGTCGCGAAGGTGTCGAACGGCGTGATCGACGGGTGCCGGTTGCCGATCCGCCCCGGCGGCGTGCCGTACGCGGCGACGTGCATGAAGCCGTGCTCGAGGTAGCTCACCATCGCGTCGAGCATCGCGAGGTCGATCCGCGTGCCGCGCCCCGTGTGCTCGCGCGCGTAGAGCGCGGTGGTGATCGCCGCGACCGCGTACACCCCCGTCGTGAGGTCGGCGATCGACGCACCGACGCGCGTCGGCGGTCCGCCGGGGAAGCCGGTCTCGCTCATGATGCCGGACATCGCCTGGATGACGGTGTCGTAGGCCGGCAGCCGGCTCCACGGGCCGGTGTGGCCGAAGCCCGACGCCGACGCGTAGACGAGCCGCGGGTTCCGCGCCGCCAGCGGCTCCCAGCCGAGGCCCAGGCGGTCCATGGCGCCGGGGCGGAAGTTCTCGACCAGAACGTCGGCGCGCTCGGCGATGCGCAGAGCGAGCGCGCGGTCCTGGTCGCTCTTCTTCAGATCGAGCGCGATGCTCTCCTTGCCGCGGTTCACGAACGCGAAGTAGAGCGAGCGCCCGTCCTTGAACGGCCCGAAGCCGCGCGCCGGATCGCCCGCGCCCGAGCGCTCGATCTTGATCACGCGCGCGCCGAGGTCGGCGAGCAGTGCCGTGCAGAACGGACCCGCGAGGACGCGGGTGAAGTCGACGACGAGGATGCCGTCCAGGGGACGCGGGCCGATGGTCATCCAGGCAGTGTGCCGGACGTCAGCGCGGCGCGCACATCACGACGCCGTTGCCGGTCCAGCCTTCCTTCTGCATCGTCCGGTAGACGCTGGCGCTGGTCGTGTAGCGGTAGCGCAGCGACGGCGAGCCGCTGCGGCGCACCGACGCCCGGTACACGGGGTCGAAGCCGCTCGCGCAGGCGCCACGCTCGGGGGCGTAGAGGTAGAAGACGGTGTCGCTGCGGTCGCCGGGCCGGAGCGAGCCCGTGCGGCTCCGGGTCGGTGCGACGCGGAAGCCCAGGAAGCTCGACGGCGCGCCGTCGTCGCTGGCCGCCGGTCGCAGCACCGCGCGCGGCCCCGGGATCTGCGTCGCGGGGCGCGCCCACGCCGACATGCCGTAGCCGGTACGCCGCCAACCCGACGGTCCGAGACTTGCCTCGAGGGTGCTCGCCTCGGCGCTCGTGACCAGCAGGTAGCGGTCGTCCCGCGGGTGGAAGAGCTCGACCAGCTCGACCGGATCGCGTCCGGCAGGGTGCTGCGCGTCCGGTACCTGGGTGCCGAGCCAGCGGATCCATTCGCTCACCTGGCCGACGGCGCTCACGTCGACGACCTGCGGCCCGAGCGGCGGCATGCGCGGCACGTCGGGCGCGCCGGCGAGCATCCTCACGATGAGGCTGTTCGCCGGGTCCCCGGGTACCACCAGCGTGCCGCGCCCGCGCCGCGACGGCCAGCCGATCACGCCGTCGGTCTCGCGATGGTCGAGGCTGAAGCCGAGCGTCTGCTCGAGGCCGCCTTCGGCGGAGTGGCAGTGCGCGCAGTTGGCGTGCAGGTAGCCGCGCACCGCCGCCTCGGTCCACGTGGCGCCCGCGACGGTCGGCCACGCCGCGCGCTGCGCCGGCGCGAGCACGCCGCGCGACTCGAGATCGCGCAGCACCGACGACTGCAGCTGCACCGGCTCGAAGCCGATCACCGCGTCCTGCTGCCGCGCGTGGCAGGCGCGGCACTGCGCCGCGCCCGGCACCGCGTAGGTGAAGCTCGGCGGCACGGGCGCCTGGGCGTTCGCGACGGTGAGCGTGATCGGCTTGCCGTCGGTGAGCTCGGCCTCGGTCTGCGCCTCGTTCCAAAGGTACGTTCCGTAGACCCAGCCCGACGCGAGCTTCTGGATGACGCGCGTCTCGAGCTCGCGGCGTCCGCCGCCCTTCAGGTCGTGGCCGAAGTGCTTGACGAACAGCGTGCCCACCGGGAACGACCAGTGCTCCGGGTCGCTCGCGTCGACCGACGTACCCGGCGGCAGCAGCAGGAAGCGCTCCTTGCCCGCGCCGTCGCTCCACAGCGGGAAGTTCGGCACGTACGGCTCGGCGCGCTCGAGCGTCGTCAGAGCCGGGAAATCCGGGTAGAAGCCGGTGCGCGACAGCCAGCGCGGCAGCGGATCGGTCGGGTGGTCGACCAGCGGCGGTCCGTCCTCGGGCGGCGGCGGTGGCTCGACGTTCGGGCCGACCAGACGGTGGATCTCCATGCGCCCCTGGTCGTTGCCGAGCAGGTACAGCCAGCCGTCGGGCCCGCGCGTCAGGTTGGGGATCAGCTTGCCGTAGTGCAGCAGGAAGCGGTCGGCGAGCACGCGGCCGTCGGGGCTGAGCAGCGCGCCGCGCACCCAGCCCTGCACGAAGTCGGCGTAGATCAGGACGTCGTTCAGATACCCGTCGTAGCGCTCGCCCGAGTACACCGGGCCGACGATGACGGCGGTCACGTAGACCGTTCCCGGCGGTCCGGGCGCCGCGTACGGGTCGTCGTCGAGCAGCGGGTCGTCCTTGCGGTAGCCGTGGATCGGGTCGGTGAAGCCCGCGCAGTCGGCGAGGTCGGCGGTGACGGCCCAGCACGGACCGCGCAGCAGGTTCCAGCCGAAGTTCGGAATCGGCCCGGTCCGCAGCTCGGGGCGCGGCATCAGGTTGATCTCTTCCCAGTCGGCGGCGAAGTCGCCGCCGACGTCGCCGATCACCAGGTGGTCGCCGAACCAGGTGCTGGTGAACGGGTTGCGCGTGCCGCGCGCGACGATCTCGGGCGGCTTCGTTCCGCTCGGGTCGACGCGCAGGACCTTGCCCCAGAGGCTCGCCGCGGACTGGGCCTGGTTCTTCGACTCGTCCGTCCCGCCGATGCCGCCGTCGCCGGTCAGCACGTAGAGCATGCCGTCGGGCCCGAACAGCGGATTGCCGCCGTCGTGGTTCGTCAAGTAGATCGGATCGTCGGCGATCTGCGGCTTCGGGATGTCGAGCACGAGGAATCGCGAATTCCAGATGCCGGCGAGGTTCGCGGGGTCCCACGTCAGCCGCCAGATCTGGATGCCCTGGCGCGTCTCGGGCGTCGTGTGGACGTAGAGCCACCGGTTCTGCGCGAAGCCGGGGTCGAAGGCGAGGCCGAGCAGGCCCTCGTTGTCGCGGAACTCGCCGGTCCGCCGGTAGTTCGCCAGGCTGTTCGCGGACGGCACGCCGAACGTGCCGCGGATGGCGAAGTCCGGGCCGAGCCAGGCGATCATGCCGGTGCTCTGCACGAGCAGGGCGCCGCTCGAGCCGTCGGGGAAGAACTCCAGCGCCACCGGCGCGATTGCCGGATGCGGCGCCGGCGGGTCGACGCTGGTGTCGAGGATGTCCTCGAAGCCGAAGCGCTTGCGCAGCTCGAGCTGCATCTCCGCGCCCGCGGGCGGATTCAGGAAGTCGAGCGACGCCGCGCGGCTCGCGGACGGTGCGGCGAGGGCGACGAGCACCACGAGCACGGCCGCGGCGCCGTGCACGACCGCATCCGGCAGCGCACGCGCCGGACGCCGCAGGGAGATCGTTGGCGGGAACTTCATCGACAGCAGCGCCTGCGGCAACGGACGCGAGGCGATCCGTGAACCTTACATCAGGTCCGGGGAGGCGGCCACGCCGGGCAGGCCTTGCCGTGACCGAGCCCGACGTGATCTGCGTCCGGGACCGGGCGATCGCGCCTCGCGCCCGCACGGGAGCACACCATGACGAAAGTCCGCGGGTCCGGCCGGATCGCTGCCTCGGTGCAGCCGCGCCACATCGCCATCGCCACCGCCTTCGCGCTGCTGCCGATCCTGGTCGCAGCCCGGGCGCTCGCCGCGCCGAACCACCCCTTCGGCTCCCACCCGGCGACCTACGCCGTGGGCTCGATCCGTCCGGATCACGTGCCGCAGGCGACGCTCGATCAGGCGGTGCGCGACTTCTACGACCAGTGGAAGGCGACCTACGTCAAGCAGGTGTGCGGGGCCGGACGCTACGTCGTCGAGGCCAAGGCGGGCGCTGGCAACCTGACGGTCTCGGAGGCGCACGGCTACGGCATGATTCTCGCGGCGCTGATGGCCGGCCACGACCCCGACGCACGGACGATCTTCGACGGCATGTTCGCGTACTTCCGCGATCACCCGTCGGGCATCACGCCGAGCCTGATGTCGTGGTTCCAGAAGACGTCCTGCGCGAACGCGAACGGCAACGACACCGCCTCGGACGGCGACCTCGACATCGCCTTCGCCCTGCTGCTCGCGGACAAGCAGTGGGGCAGCTGCGGGGCGGTGAACTACCTCGCCGAGGCGCAGAGCGTGATCGCCGGCATCGAGACGGGCGAGCTCGATCCCACCGGGAGCTTCGTGAAGCTCGGCGACTGGGTGTCTCCTGGTGTCCCGCCGTACGGCGACGCGACGCGCTCTTCGGACTTCCTGCCCGACCACTACCGGAGCTTCCTCGCCGCGACGTCGGACGCGACCTGGACGACGCTCCTCGAGCACACCTACGACGTCGTGGCGGCGCTGCAGGCGAGCCACAGCCCGGCGACGGGGCTGCTGCCGGACTTCGTGATCGACCCGCTCGGTACACCCGACCCGGCGCCGGCGAATTTCCTCGAGGGACCGACCGACGGTGCGTACGCGTACAACGCGTGCCGCGATCCGTGGCGGCTCGGCACCGACTACCTGATCTCGGGCGAGACGCGGGCGCAGGCCGCCGTGCAGGCGATCAACGCCTGGATCCGGACGAAGACCGCGAACGACCCCGAAGCGATCACCGCCGGCTGGGCGCTCGACGGCACCGACACGCCGGGCACGAATTACCGCTCCATGGCCTTCGTGGCGCCGTTCGGCGTCGGCGCGATGGTGGATGCCTCGAACCAGGCGTGGCTGAACGACGTCTGGGACCTGGTCGTCGCGACGCCGATCACGGCCGAAGGCTACTACGAGAACACGCTCAAGCTGCTCTCGATGATCGTCATGTCGGGCAGCTGGTGGGCTCCGGAGGGGGTGGCGGGTGGCTGCGCGCCGACGGGCAACGCCCTGTGTACCTCCGGCGGCGCGCTGCTCGCGCCACAGATCACGCTCTCGAAGCTCGGCGGCACCCCGGGCGACGACAACCTGCAGCTCAAGGCCAAGCTCTTCTTCCCGCAGGGCATCCCGGCCGCAGCACCGTACGACGACGGTGCGCAGGTGCTGATCGAGGACCTCGGCAACGGCAACGCGACGGTGTTCGAGCTCAGCCACGCGAATACGGACCCCGTGCCGCCGGCATCGGCGGGCACGTGCGATGCACAGCGCGACCTGTGGCAGGTGACTTCCGCCGGCACACAGTACAGGAACGGCTCGACGGCGCTCGATCCGCCGGTTTGCACCGCGGGGACATCGCGCGGGCTCTTCCTGCTCAAGTACCGGCCGCGCGGCCCGCGCGACGTGGACGTGCTGCTGAAGGCGAAGAAGGCGAGCCTCGGGACGGTGATCGGGCCGCTCCGCGCGACGTTCGTCATGGGCGCCGCGCAGGCGGACGGCGACGCGGGCCGCTGCGCGATCGGCGCCCCGGTCCCGTGCAAGGCCGCGGCAACGAGCCTGCGCTGCAAGTAGCCCGGGCGCGCGGCGTCACCACATGGCGGATCCGACGTGATCGCCCGAGCGGCTCGGGCCGGTTCGCCGTGGGTCCCGAACCGCGGGCGCACGCGGCTCGCAGGCCCGAGGGAGAGCTTGACCGGGCGCCGGTTCTCGCAGCACATGAGCGCCATGGCGACGGTGTGGCGCTCCCCATGCGCGTCCTTCTGATCGAGGACGACGAGGCGGCCGCGCAGTACCTCACCAAGGGCCTCGCCGAGAGCGGCCACGTCGTCGACCACGCGCCCGACGGGCCGCGCGGGCTCGTGCTCGCGACCGGCGAGCCGTACGACGTGCTGGTCGTGGATCGCATGCTGCCCGGTCTCGACGGGCTGTCGGTGATCGAGGCGCTGCGCAAGAACGGCATCGTCGTGCCGGTTCTGGTGCTGAGTGCGAAGGGAGCGGTGGAGGACCGCGTCGCGGGGCTGCGCGCGGGAGGCGACGACTACCTCGTCAAGCCGTTCGCGTTCGCCGAGCTGCTCGCGCGGCTCGACGCGCTGGTGCGCCGCAGCCGGCCGCAGGCGGTCGAGACCACGCTGCGCCTCGCCGACCTGGAGATGGACCTGCTCGCGCGCACCGTCACGCGCGGTGGCCGCGAGGTCGAGCTCAAGCCGCGCGAGTTCCGCATCCTCGAGTACCTGCTGCGCCACGCCGGGCAGGTGGTCACGCGGACGATGCTGCTCGAGAACGTCTGGGACTACAGCTTCGACCCGCAGACCAACGTCGTCGACGTGCACATGAGCCGGCTCCGGCAGAAGATCGACGCCGGTGCGGCAAAGCCGCTCCTGCAGACCGTGCGCGGCGCGGGCTACCGGCTCCGGGAGGAGGCGTGACCGCGCCGGTGCGCCGGCGCAGCAGCTTGATCCTGCGCTGGCTGCTGCTCTACGCGGCGCTGTTCTCGCTGCTGGTCGGCTTCGTGCTGGCGCTGGTCTCGTGGACGACGCTGGTGCGGCGCGAGAGCGCCGCCGACCGCCAGCTGCAGGAGGAGGCGCGCCGCCTGCAGGACCAGCTCGTCGGACGAACGGAGACGCAGATGGCAGCGGTCGTGTCGCGCACCGCCGCGGGCCGCACGACGCTCGTCATGCTGGCGACCGAGCGCCGCGAGTACCTCGCCGGCAACCTGCGCGCCTGGCCGCGGCTCGGTGACGCGCCGCACGGCGACACGCGCACCGTGCCGTTGCACGAGTTCCCGCTCGACGACGGCGACGCGGGTGGTGCCGCGTCCGGCGGTGCGCCCGCGGCGCCCGGCGGCGCGACGGATACCAAGGACGAGCCGCCGCGCGCGCGCGGCACGACGCTCGACCTGCCGGGCGGCTACCGGCTGCTGGTGGCGCGCGAGGTGACGGCGGCGCGCGAGCTGCGCGCGCTGGTGACGGCATCGCTGCTCGCCACGCTCGCGATCACCGCGGTGCTGGGCATCGGCGGCGGCGTCGTGCTGAGCCGCCGGCTGTCGTCGCGGCTCGAGGAGCTGTCGCGCAACAGCCAGGCGATCCTCGAGGGCGACCTGCACCGGCGCATGCCGGTATCGCCGCGCGGCGACGAGTTCGACGGGATGTCCGAGAGCCTGAACCGGATGCTGGACCGCATCGAGGACCTGATGGCCGGCATGCGCGCGGTGTCGGAGAGCATCGCGCACGACCTCAGGAGCCCGATCTCGCGTCTGCGGAGCCGCATCGAGGTGGCTCTCATGCAGCCGCCCGACGCCGCCGCGGCGCGTGCGGTGCTCGAGGAGACCGTGCGCGACATCGACCACGTGCTGGCGATGTTCAACGCGCTGCTGACCATCGCGGTCGCGGAGTCCGGCGCGCCGCGCGAGCGCTTCGCCGACGTCGACCTCGCGGCGATCGCCGCCGATGCGGTCGAGACCTACGAGCCGGCGGCGGAGGAGAAGGGCCTGCGCCTCTCGCTCGATGCGGCGGGACCGGTGCGGCTGCGCGGCGAGCCGCACCTGCTCGCGCAGGCGCTCGCCAATCTGCTGGACAACGCGGTCAAGTACGTCCCGTCGCCGGGCCGCGTCGCGGTGCGGGTCGCGGCCGACGGTGTGCGGGCGCGTCTCGAGGTGGCGGACGACGGCCCGGGGCTGCCCGAATCGTTTCGTGAGCGCGCGTTCGAGCGCTTCTCGCGCGTCGAGGCGAGCCGCACCACGCCGGGCAGCGGCCTCGGGTTGAGCCTCGTGCGCGCCGTCGCTCGCCTGCACGGCGGCGAGGTGACCCTCGGCGACGGACGGCCCGGCCTGGTCGTCGGCATCGAGCTGCCGCTGTCGTGATCCTGCCCATCGGCGATTTCCCGAACGTGCGCGGCCACGTCCCGCTCGTCACCTATCTCCTGATCGCTCTCAACGTCGCGGTCTTCGTGCTGGTGTCGGCGCCGCTGTCGATGGAGCGCGCGCAGAACGGGCCGCTGTTCGCGGAGTACGTGCGGGTGATGAGCCGCTACGCGGCGAACCCCGCCGAGCTGCGCGAGCTGGCGCAGGGCATGACGGCGTACGACCTCTACGTCTTCGCGAACGGGTTCCGGCCCGGTGCGCCGTCGATGTACGACCTGCTCTACTCGATGTTCCTGCACGGCGGCTTCCTGCACCTCGCCGGCAACATGCTCTTCCTGTGGATCTACGGCGACAACGTCGAGCACCGGCTCGGCAGCGTCCGCTTCCTGCTCGCCTACCTCGGTACGGGCATCGCGGCGACGCTGTTCCACGCGCTGTCGTCGCCGGGCTCGCAGGTGCCCATGGTCGGCGCGTCGGGTGCGATCTCGGGCGTGCTCGGCTTCTACTTCGTGCTCTTCCCGAAGAACCAGGTGCGCCTCTTGTGGCTGCTGCCGCCGTTCCTGATGCAGGTGATCCAGGTGCCGGCGCGCATCGTGCTCGGCATCTACCTCCTGCTCGAGAACCTGCTGCCGTATCTCACGACGTCGAGCGAGGTCGGCGTCGCGCACGGCGCGCACATCGGCGGCTTCGTCGCGGGGCTCGGGGTGGCCCTGCTGATGCGCCGCCGCGGCGTCGAGCACACGCCGCGCGAGTTCGCGGGCGAGCGCGGCGGGACGAGCCGCGGCGAGGACGTGCGGGCGGCGATCGACGAAGGGCGGCTGGACGACGCGGCGCGCGCCTACTTCGCGCGAGGGGCGCGCGAGACCGAGGGCCTGCTGCCGCCCCGCGACGCGGTGGCGCTCGCCGCGTGGCTGCGGGACGGAGGCCACCACGACGCGGCGCTCGTCGTCCTGCGCCGCCTCCTGCGCGAGCGTCCGCGTGATCCAGACACCGCGACGGCGCACCTGCTCGCCGGCGACCTGTTGCTCGACGACCACGATCAGGCGGCGAGCGCCTACCCGCACTACCTCGAGGCGCTGCGCCTCGGCGGCGAGGTGCCGGCGATCGCGCGTGCCGCGGAGACGCGTCTCGCCGCGATCGACGGTCGGCAGAAGCGGCGCGTCGGCAGGCCCTGGCGCGGGCGCGGCTGAGACGCCGCGCGACACAGGGAGACCCGCTCGCCGCGCGCGCGAGTGCGGCGGATCAGGCGAAGGTCGCGAGCAACGGCGCGTGGTCGCTCGTGCCCACCTCGCGGAACGAAGGGCAGCTGGTCGCGCGCGACGCGAGGTGCTCGGTCGCGAGCACGTAGTCGATCCGCCAGCCGATGTTGCGCTGGCGCATGCTGCGCCACGGCGCCCACCAGGTGAAGATGTCTCTCGCGTCGGGCTGCAGGGCGCGCGCCACGTCGACCACGCCCTGCGCGAGCACCTTCTCGAACAGCGCGCGCTCGTCGGGGCGCTGTCCGATGACGCCCGGCTTGCGCTCCTTCGGGTGCACGTCGGCGTCGCTGCGGGCGACGTTCATGTCGCCGCACAGGACGATCTGACGCCCGCTCTGGCGGTGCCCGGCGACGTAGCCCTCCATCGCCTCGAGGAAGCGCAGCTTCGCCGCGAAGTCCTTGCCGCCGTTGGGCACGTAGATCGACGCGATCACGAGGTCGTCGAAGGCGACCTCGACGACGCGCGTCTCGTGGTCGAACTCCGGGTGCGAGAACTTCGGCTCGCCGGGGCACAGCGACTTGCTCACCTGCAGCGACACGCCCGAGTAGCCCGACGCGCCGTGCCAGTAGCACCAGTAGCCTGCGAGCTCGCACAGCGACGCCGGAACCTGCTCGGTCTTCGCCTTGATCTCCTGCAGGCACAGCACGTCGGGCCGCTCCTGCTCGATCCACGCCAGCACCTCGGGCTCGCGCTTGCGGATGCCGTTCACGTTCCAGGTCGCGATCTTCATGCGCGGCGCAACCTACCGCACGTCGCGGCGCGCCGCACGAGGGCGATGCGACCTCAGGGCTTGGTCGGAAGGCGACCGCCGCGCGGGACGATCGGGCGCAGTCCGGCACGGGCGGAGGCGTCGAAGGCGGCGACGTGGAACGTGCCGGCCTTCGGACCCGCAACGCCGGCGACGAAGACCGGCGAGCCGCTGCGGGCGAGCGCGAGGGCGCTGCCCTCGGGATCGGACGTTCCGGACCACGCGGGCCTTCCGGTGTCGAGCGCGAAAGCGCGCGCGAGGAGCTCGCCGGCGCCACTGGCGCCGAAGACGCGTCCGGCGCCGATCTGCAGGCCGAGCGTCACGCGCGGGTCGTCGTCGCGCCACACCGGCGCGCCCGTGGCGGCGTCTCGCGCGAGGATTGCTGCGGTGCCGTCCCAGTGCCGTCGGCCGACGACGGCGAGGCCGGCTTCCGCGGCGAGGCCGACGTCGAAGATCGGATGGAATCCGCGGCCGCTGCGAGGGGCGGCCTCGCGATCCTTCCACAGCACGCGGCCGGTCGGTGGGTCGAGCGCGCGCAGCAGGAGATCCCGCTCGGCGATCGCGGCGAGGAACAAGCGGCCGTTCGCGGTGACCAATCCGCTGACGTGCGGAAAGCCGGGCTCCTCGTCGTACGTCCAGACGATCCGGCCGTCCTCCTGTGCGTAGGCGGCGACGTGCAGGGCTTGTCCGATCCGGCCGGCGGCGAAGACCAGTCCGCTCGACGCCGCGACCTCGAAGCCGACGTCGGCGGGGCCCACCGGGCCGGAAAGATCCTGCCAGAGGAGCGCGCCGGACGCGGCGTCGTAGGCGCGCACGACGTAGCGGGTGTTCGCATCCGGTCCGGCCGCCGCGCCGGTGACGAAGACGCGCCCGCCCGCGGTCGCAAGGGCCGCGGGCTCGTCGGTCCCCACGCCGTCGCGCGCGTCCTCCCAGAGGAGCTCACCCGTCCGAACGTCGTGGGCACGGACGACCCAGTCGAAGCCGCTCGCGGGGCGAACGACGAGTGCGGTCGCGAACAGCCGGTCGCCGTCGGCCGCGAACCGGCCGACCTCGTAGTCGTCGCCGTTCGCGCCCGGCCGGTCCTCCCACAGGACGCTGCCCGTGCGTGCGTCGTAGCAGCGGAGGAGCCCGAGCACCGACGTCCTGGTCGCGACGAAGCCGCCGGCGCACGCACGGACGCCGTCGGCGACGACCGCGTTCGCCTGCCCGTCGGGGCCGCCGCCGTAGACGGTGTCCTGCCAGAGCGGGCCGGCGGCGGCAGAGCGTGCCGTGGCGACGGCAACCAGCAGTACGGCGGCGAAGAGAGCGCGGGGCATGCCAGGCACCTCGTGCCTCCCGCATGGCCGAGTGCCCGCTCCCGGTCAATCTCGACGTGACGGCGACCCCGACGGGACGACGACGGCCGCCCACGTGAGGCGGGCCGGCGCGGGGGAGGAGGGCGGGTCTTCGCCCCGCGCCGTCACCGGACGCGATGCTGCAGGAGCCGAGGGGGGTGTATCCGCGACGCGGACGCCCGGCTCCTTTGCCGTCAGGCAACCCGTGATTCGGGATAGAGCGCTGGCAGCACCTCGCAGGCGACGGCGCCGCCGTTCGTGCTCGCGCGGCGGGCCGCGTCGAACGCGCGCCGGAACGTGGCGCCGTCGAAGGCCGCGGCGTTCCGCGCGTACAGGCTGTCGTCGAGCGACTTGACCGCGCGGACGATGGCGGCGTCGCCGATGCGGCGCGCGACGGCAGCGGCGTTCGCGGGCGGTGCGTCGCTCCACGCCGCGCGTCCCCACGCGACGAGCGCGTCGCGGACGGCGCGCGCGTCGTTCGCGGCGCACGCCTGGTGGACGGCATCCACGAGCGCGC